>JGI24021J15306_10006851_pt1 | contig 13808 bp, 3 predicted proteins | sample Ectturendosymbi1_FD_15306 | JGI IMG/M metagenome (IMG submission 15306) | reverse complement strand
AAAACTTCAGCGAAACACTTTGGCCTAGCGGTTGGGCCCTAGGCCAGGCAACATGAGCCAAAATGACCCTAAAACTACTTCACTTATGACGTTAGTCACAAAAAATCCGCATCCAACCAAAAAATTTTTTTTCGAGTGTTATCTACTAGACTGTTCGATTTGTTTGAGCCCTTGAACAGCTCTCTAGCGCAATCAGGGGAGGAGCTAGGGCATTGGTAAGGCAACCGAAAACTGCTGTTTTTTAGGCCAAAATCGAAGTACGAATATATCATAGGCCGGCTCTCACCGTGTTAACCGCAGTATTCACTAACTATTTTTACGATTGGCTGAACTGTAGGTTGCAGCCATCAGTTATAATCCTGAAAAATCTCTCAGCATGACAACCCTACAAATGTCATTTAATCAAGTTCTGAGCACAAATCATTCCAGCAATTAACACAAATGCCAAAAATCTTTCCAAAACATTTTGGCCACGACCAAGATGTTGCCTGTAACTGTTGCCATCCCACTCATGTTAAAATTAACAATATTTAAAAAATGTTTGGTGAAAAACTAGTGTCCCCTAAAAACAGGTCAAAAATAATGTCTGGGACCATGCAATGCACACTTTACTCAGCGTGAAACAATTTAGAAATTTCCATGGCTTCTCAATAGATCATGCAAAAATTGAGAGACCTTTCGCAAAGCAACCTGTAAAAGTGATGAAGTTGCTACTAGCTACAAACATTCTACATGAATTGCAATTTTAAGCAGTCCAGTTACTGCTTTTAATTCCAGCAGCACAATAGCACATATGCCATCTATATATAACCTATAATGATCAAGTGCACATCAGCCACAAGGCAACATAATTACATTTTTACCCTGACGGTGAATTTAGCTCGGTAAAAATAAAAAATAACAAGTCCAATTAACCACAGCGAGTTTTGAAAGATTAGCTTATTTAGTTAAATACACAAAATCACCACAATTGTAGAACAGCTAGGAAACCAGTGTACAAAATTCCAAGATTGCAAGCACTGGGCTTTTCAATTACCAAATAAAAACTTTTTTAATGTGTAGAAGTAAACAGGGGCAGTGTTAATCTCTACAAATATATACATCCTAAACTACTCTGTACAATGCTTAAACTAGCTGGTTTGCATACAGAAAGCTGGCGAACTATCTCATTCAAAGGAAATGTGAAGACAAGCGGATTTGTGGCAAAGACCCAATGCTTCGAGAATTACAGTTGCAATTGTTTGTCAAACTAGTCCTTAAATCAAATTACAGCATTAAAACTAATTGCTAATCAAAGTGCATGCTTGCACAGCATAGAACACCCAACGCACCTTTTCAATTCTTGCAATGCATCAAACTCAAATTTCCTTCCATGGAAAGTTGATGACACTTATATTGGTTTAACCTACGAACATACAACACAGAAAGACCAATTATTGTTTGTCACACTGAGATTACTTTAGTCAACCAACTAATCAAGCATCTCTAGAGAGTTATTCTCTTAACTGAGTAAGATGATACATCATATTTAACCAAATGCAGCATATCAATAGCATGAGAGCAACGTGTTGTTTTAATTTTCCAAACACGCACAAAACGTAGCTTACAATGCACGCAAAACAAAGCCACATCTTCTACTGCTCAACAGTGTGCCTCATTTAGCAAACAGCATGGTCAAAATGCACAAATTAATGTGGACACATTGTAACTTAGCAGGCTTGAGTGAATGAGTTAGATGGTTTACATTTTAACCAAATTCTGTATGAGTCACTACATTTGTGGGTTTAAAGTTCGCTTCAACACAAAAGCAACATAGTTGATCGATGCAGAAACAAAAGGATCGCCCATGATGCAGCAGTGGCAAAAATATTTCACAAATGCAATCACACAAAATGTCCACTGGCAGCACAAAATACTAGCTTCAAGAACATAAAAAATAAAAAAGAAACAGCAACAACTGCAATCTTAATCCCCCCAATAAAGTAACTATGAAACTAAAATCAGAAGTTGTAACTCAAAGGGAGTTTCAAAAACATTTTTATTTTAACTTTATAGCATTGTTGTCATGTGCAATTCTGAAGCAAGAGAACTTCATAAACCCACAACATAGAACATAGCAGCATTCTAAGTTATCCATTCATGGCCTTTACAACTTTTGGATCTGGCAAGCACGGTCATTGAATGTTTTACTTATGACATTTACGTTTACAACTCCAACAGCTAGCATGCAAATGTGATAACTAATAGTAAAGAATTTCACCAAATAACTACCTGTGTGACAAAATCAACATTTAGTGGCACATTTTAAACAAACCAGCTTAAAAGCATTACCAAACCAGAATATCTGAAACAATTACAACGGCATGCCAAATGGTTAGTAACTAAGATACACAGTATGTGTGGTCCATTTGTTTGTTTTTTTACAAGTAGCTTTCAGATTATGCTTTAGTTAGCATTTATGGCAACATTGGACCGTGTTTTCCCAGCTCTATCAGCTTCTTTGGCTTTGGCAAGCAGCTCACGAATTTTGCGCTGAGCTGATTGAATAGCAAAAAAATGACCAACTATCTTCACAGGGACTTCATCCATGCCTTCCGTTTCACTTTGTCTTGGTATTACCACTTCAGAGCTAGTAAGACGTTGTAACTCACGCACATTGTTTCCACCTTTACCAATTACACGACCAACAATAGATGCTGGTATGGTCATTTCTGACGTAAGTTTTTCATCAAGCTCGTTGAAAAATCCTTCCTGCTTGAGTTTATCAAATATGCAGAACTGAGACTTCCACTGCCCTTCAGGGTTGCCCATAATAGTCACTCTTCTTTGTTTTTCATCATCTCCATCTTCTGGTGGTACAATCTTAATGGAGGCATTTGCAATGCGGGAAATGTTACGAATATGGCTACCTTTGGTGCCAATCATAGCCCCAACAGATTCTGCTGGGATGTATAGTGTACAGGTTTCGCTTTCCTGCCCACGACTGTCTGAACCAAATCCTGAACCATTGCGAAATCCAGGTCCATTCATGTAGTTTCCTGGCATACCATACATCTCTCGTGGAGGTCCAAAGCCACCATACAACCCTGGAAACATATTCAACTGGTTCATGTTCAGTCCAGGGTAATGTTGATGTTGTTGATATGCTGACATCATATCGTTCTCATAACATGATCGCAGTTTTTCCATCAGGAGAACCTCAGCTGCAGCACATTTTTCATTGTCACCATATATAGCAATTGTCCTCTCAACATTGTATTGCTGCATATCTGCCATACTGTTGGATATAGCAATTTTAGCATCAACTTTTTCTTGAATAGCCTTCAAATTACGACCTTCTTTGCCGATCAAGCGACCAATTAATGAATTGTGAGCTAAAATTTTCAAAGGAATCTCATCATCATTCCATGTCCCAGCAGCAACACGGGCATTTTTGTCTTCTTCACGAACCACTTCCAAAATAGCAGCAACAGCAGCCCCACAAGCTTCAGGGGATCCATTAATTGTTATAGCTTTTTCAACAGCACCAGGGTTGTCTTTACGATGGACATCAATGCGGGCACGAGTTTTCTGTGTAATCGCACGAATGGACTCACCACCTTTGCCAATTATTGCTCCCACCAAATGACTAGGCACAAGCATACGAGTAGGCAACTCAGGTATGTTCTTTGGTCGATTGTTATAATTTGCATTATGGGGTCCATTATAGTTGTTGTTACCAAAGCGGTTATTAGTTCTGTTTTGTCTGATGGCATCATATGAATCAGGAAGCAGAGTTACCTTCAAGATACTGCCTTCCACACTTTTTCCATTCAGATCACGGATTGCTGCTTGAGCCTCCGCACGTGTGCTGTAAGTGACTTTTACGGTGGCAGTATCTGATTCCGTGGACACCTGCTCACAGTTGTCAACTGTGCCATATTCTGCCAAAAGTTTGTCCAGCTCTTCCCAGTTCAGATGAGAAGGAATATTGCGTACCTGCACCTTACGGCTTCGTGACCCACGAGGAACGGAATGCTCAACGCTCATTTCTTTCCCGTTAAGAGCAAATCCGTTCATGTGCTCTATAGCTCGATCTGCACTTGCTGGGTCTTTGCAGTCTGCGAATGCGAAGCCTTTCTGATTAACCACGACGCTGGTTAACTCGATGCTGCACTGACTAGTGAATGCTTCACACAGAGATTGTTGAGTTATGTCCTGAGGAAGGTTCCCGATGTAGATCTTGTTCATTATGACCTTAGTGACGCTTATGAACTGGCCGATAAACCACTGTCAAATTCCTACTTTCCTGTTTTCCCGATTTTCGAACGGTCTTCAACGTGGTTGGTTTCCAAGTGTGACCTTTGAACTTTCATCAACAGCCTCGTGCATTTCTTGATGACGTCATAAACTGAAACCTTAAAATCCAGATAGTTGGTCACGAAACGCAAATAAATATATACTTTTCGTCCTTTAGACATTACAAACCTAAAATTCATTTAAAATTCCTAATTGATTAACATTTTGAAGATGAACCTGTACGTTTCAAAAAATATTAATTTTTCTTGAATTTACTCGAAAAAAGTGCAATGCCTCAAACATTATGTATCATTTTTAACTTGTATTTGCAAGAAATTGTTAATTTATCGGGTATTAAAAGCATGGAAAAAATGGTATCTTAGTCTAAGTGGAGTTTAAATTGCGCTATTTAAACTTCGGCGGAAACTTATTTTTAAAGGTATTCATCCGCTTTCGTTCATTTGGATCTTTGCCTTCAGCTTCTGCGCGTTGAATGCCTCGTGGGCACTTGCAATTGCGTTGCCAATGTGTAGCATCTTCGTCCATTCGGTTTCAGTGTATTGCGATTTTTAGCGTTCGTCTCATGCTGTGGCTACTGCGTGCTTCAGTTACAATTCTGGCATCAACCAATTGTGTTTAACTAGGCATTGCGAGATCTTCGCACGTTGACTATATAGTGGATTTTCCTTTAAAATACTGAAAAGTCAGCTGCACTGGTTCTACTTTACAATTAAACCTTGTGACATCGATGTTGACCTTGACATGCACAATGAGTAAACTGAAATATATTTAAGTCGTGGTGTATAAATTAAAGTGATATGAGTATGCACGACAAGTGGAACCATGAAGTTTTTCAAAGCCGTATGACACAATAATGCAAAAGCCGTGGTCTGAATTCAACTGTATTCTTCGTCAGCACAACCAACAACAAAAATTTGCAGAAATTATCTGCAAGAAAACGTTCTGTTCTGCAAAGCTTTTTGCTGAAGCTTAAGATTAATGCACTGCGATACTACATGGCATCGTGCATATGCAGGCTAGGTAGGCCATGCCTCAAAAATCTTTTTGAACAACACAATACAGTCCATGTCGTTCACACAGTGTTTATTGGGTTGTCCTGTCTTTCAAAATTTCAGTGATCATAACAGCCGATTACCTTTTCTTGTTCTTCAATGTCTTTTGGAAAGAAATTTACGTGCGTTCTGGTATACCTCATGCTCCCCAGCTTTTGGTCTCACGATGCCCTTGAACTCACCTCTAACTCACTTGTAAATGCATTGCAAAAACATGTTGTGAAAGTAAGATTTGTTTGAATCAGGTCTGCGATCGGAGTTAATATTTTCCAAATATGTTCAACTAAACCAAAACAGTCCTTCGTTAGGAAGAAACAGCTTTTGCGCACAAGGCAGTCGACGGAGTGTGGGAAGAGGAAGGTCCCCTGTAATTTCATTCAATTTGGTTTGTGCCCGCAATTTTCATTCACTTGGTCCTCAACCTACCTTCAACAAGTCAGTCCCTGTTCACGTTTAAATGTACAATTCGTCTGAATTTTCATTAAACACCTGCTGAAAAAATGAACTCAAAAATTGACACCCGTCCCCAGCAAATGTGAACTAGGCCAAATCTTCGGCATTAAATTGCAAACTTAAGCGTTTGAAGAAAATCCCATGCTTGTTTTTAAGATAGACTTACAAAGTGAAATCTTTTTTATGTTTGATTGCTTTTGAAAACCTTTTATTTCGGTTTTTTCATTCGTGGCAAAACCAGTTGCTCTGATCTGACGACTGAATGTTTGGCATAAATGTACCTAACTTTTCACAGAATTATATATTCAACAACTGGCCAAATTTAAAATTTTGAAATTCTCAAAATGTTTCCAACGATTTACAAAGTTTCAAAAATGTTTTGCTGGATTTTTCACCATATTTTCTCCGATTTTGATGAATTTTGCTCAGTTTTCCAGTTTTTCCCTACCCCTGACCCCATTTCGGGCAACAAGCATTATTAACATGTAGGTTAACTTTTAAATCTAATCTTCCATTTCTCCTACTGCATCTTCAATGTTCACAACAGCTTTCAATAGATTTGAATAATTTCTCATTCCTGTCCGTTTTTGTCAAAGAATTCAAAAAGAGTCTTCTTTACCTTTTTCTCGTTCAAAGGGACCTTTTCGGTAATCGCAAAGTTATAGCCTAATAGGTGTCCTGTAGTGCAGGCCCGTAACCAGGGGAGTGCAGGGGGCCAAGACCCCCTAGAAAAATTTTCGCCCCCCTGGAAAAATATGTTGGACATTGTTTAAAAGTATTGGACGTAGTTTAAAAAGTTGGGCCACTCTCAGAAAATCCTTCGCCCCCCTGGTGTCCCAAGCTGGTTACGGGCTGCGTGGTGACAATCAATATCGTATCTCACTAAGGTAGACTAACAGCGAACAACTTGCAGTAGTTGTTGTTGTTCGTTTGAGTCGATCTTTGTTCACATAAAACTCGGCTAAGTTGGACTTCCGGGCATGTATTGAATGACCATTTTTGTGTTTCAATATCGAAAATCGTCGCGTCACATGCCCCAGTAGGAGTGTGCAACTCACTGACCTAACGTGCATTTATATTGATGAGCAAGCAGACGTGCTGTTAGATTTTGAATGTTAGGGAAACAAAACAAATAAATAGCAGGTAAAGCACAATATGAAACCAGAACAAGGTCATTACCAAATTCCAGTAGGGCGTTCCCTTAAATGCTGCTCGTGCACAGTCGATTGTGCCCTGCGTGAGTCATGAGAAGAACAAGAAGCTACAGAGTAATCAAGGACCAGTTAAGGCTGCCGAAAGTACTAGGGCATTTGGGCCCTGTTGTCACTAGTCGTTCGTCACGATTGCTTCCCAATTATGATTGTATATAAATGTCTGCGTAATCGGCTGTAAACAGTAATGAAATCTATAAAGCAATGGCATATTGACATTGTGCCTATGACATGAAAGCGTTAACTGGCGCTGTGTTGTAAAATTTAAAACCTGAAGAGTGACTCACAAGACTTATTATTGCTTCTCCGGCCATTGCGTTAAATCGAGCCTGAGTGCACTTTACAATCAAGTGGTTTGGTTTTCCAGTTTGATTGGTATTTGGTGGTATTACGCTTTTTACTAGGAAGACCAAAAAGAGATCATCACTCATTGCCAGCATGGGAACCAATTACAAATAGGGTGGTTCAGCACAACGGTCTCCCCACTAGCCAGCACACTGGGCACACAGACTTGAACTTTCGCATGTGGTAATTCTACAGTATTACTGTATAAATCTGAAAAGAGATGAATTTTGCGTGGAGGGAGATTTTTGGTTCAATAAATTTTTACCGACATTGTCAGATTTTAAGGATAAATCAAGGCGTTTGATTCAAACCACAAAACAGACCATTCTTAAAACTTCCCTTCTGCTGTCGAAAGTCTGGGTGTATCTGTTTCCTTTGTAAACTATTGGAGTTAAAAGTCTAGTCGCCAGTGGCGTGCAGAGGTCTGGTGATGCCCGGGGCGACTGCTTGATTGGATGCCCCCCTACCAAATTCTAGTATTGAACAGTGGCGTACGGTGGTCATTGTTACTGGATATACGCTGTTTGTGACGTCACCATATGATGTCATATTCACATTTGCAAACCAGCGTTTTGGCGAAGTTTGTCGACACAACTTGCATATTCAGGGACGCCGGAGCAACGCTAGGGAAGCAGTCCCGTCGCCACGGGGGGGTCTTTTGAGGGCTTAGTCTCTCAAAACAAAACTCCAAGACCAATCAAAGTTACTTATGAAGCATTATAAACCGGTGGAGCTTTTACCAAGTTTCAGAATGTCAAGCCCCCAGAGCAGACGAAAAGCTATTGAAAACTTTCTGGCGACGGTTCTGTTGGGAAGGGTGAAACAGTTGAGGGCAATGGAAACATAAAAAATCGTTACCAATTTGTTTCTATTCAGCAACAATGCTGACCTCAAAAAATAAGAACAGAAATGATAAAAAATCATTCTGAATTTTCTGAGTGTCGGAATAGCTGCAATAAATTTGTTTCAAGTCGATCTCGATAAACCATGAAATTACCTATGATACTGTTATGAAAAGCAGTGGTGTTGGAGGCGGGTATGCAGGGGTTGCAAACGCAACCCCAATAGTTTTGATTAGCTGAAAATCTGGGCAAAAGCCCTGAAAATCCGGGTAAAAATATCGCCCAACGTTGTTTGACTTCAAAAAATGGCGCCCAAGGTTTGCATAAAAACACATGAAAACCTTAACAATAGTGTTAAGAATGTGTCTGTAACGCTATGGTTCTGTCTTCAATGCAATTGCAAAAAGTGTCTGTAACCCTGTGATTCCGCCTACTTCAACGCCTTGTACTACGTTCTGTTTTGTCTGTTTTTATCAACTGCGTTCTGCAGTGTGTGTGTTCATACTATGGACTTCGTGTCGGCTCATAAACAAATAAATTAAAATTAAATGAAATTTTGGTGGTTACACCAAAAAGAGGTCTTCATGATCTTTGTTGGAGAAAATTTAGAGACAAAAGTTGCACAAAAACTTTTCGGGCAGGTTTGGGGAAATCCGGGCAAAATCCTTCGCACCCCGAAAATTTGCCTGCTCCTACACCTATGATGAAAAGGCACCTCCGCCTCCGTTGCCCCTCTTTTGAACGGGCAGAGCGGGAAACAGGCCCGTACCAGCTTGGGACACCAGGGGTGGCGAAGAGTTTTCTGAGAGGGGACCACATTTTTTAAACTATGTCCTCTAGTTTTGACCTACAACACATTTTTTCAGGGGGGGCTCGCCCTCCCTAGTTACGGGCCTGGGGGAAATGCCCTCGCCATGCCTCCATTCTCCTGCGTCCCTGTGCATATTATTCTACACGCACTCTTTTTACCCGTTGCTGTAAGCTACAATGTGTCACTGCAATGAACATATCAGCGGTCTCCTAAGACAGAGCAGTTCATGACTGCAAAAGTATCCGGCAACGCGTTAAAACAAGGAGTGGAACACACTCAGTGCTGCGTCAGCGCAGTTCTCAACTGCAAAAATACACGGCTGCGCGAATGTCTGGTCGAATAGCAGTCGATCAGAAGGTACGTGGTTGGGATGGCGGACACCCAGGGTTGACAGTTTGAAACTTGCTAAAATATGCAAGAATTGAGAATGTGCATGCATGCAGCACGCAAGAAAACTTTCGTTTTTTATTATGTGGCTGTTATGCGGACAATTACTAAGGGAAGAAAAGATACGTGCTTGTGTGAGCCGTCATGATCAATCCGCCTGAAATGCCAATTAGTGACGAAATTCGAAACGAAGCACATATTGCAAGCACAGGTGTGCGACTGTGTTAGCACAAAAAACGAAACGGGAAACTAGCGATGCATCATAAAACCAAATAGGACCGTTGTTAGGACAGTTTTGAAATTTGGCTCAGATATTCAAGATATTCAAGTAAACGTCCATAATTATCTTCAGTGTTGATTTAATTGGACCCAACAAAAACAAACACCAGTGTTTTAAAAAGCCCACTTGAAAAACAACAATAAACCCACCAAAAATCCCACTCTTTACTTTTCCTTTGAAGAATTTACTATGAAGTAAAAAATAAGATAAGCAGCATACTTGTGCAGTTAATTGTACATGAAACAAAACGAACAGCAACGAAATTGAAGGACTTGAAAAAAAGAGAAGAATAATTCGAGCAGTTTGAGTAAATTCTACTGGTTATCTTTTTCAGCTCTATAAAATCGGTATATTTTAATCAAATTTTCTGCCTTCTCTGCATTAAAGCTGTTCCTGATGTTGGACCATGACACACCATCTTGAAAAAATGCACTATACAGATACTGAACTAGCAGGGCATGTGCATAAACTTGACGTGAAGCTGCAGAGTTTGTGTGGGAGTGGCTTTTCTTTCTTTGCTCTGCGCGTTCTTGCCAAGTCTTACCACATTGCAGCTAATTGACCAACAATATTTTACGAAAACAGAGATGGAATACATTTCTTCACCCTTGTTGCGATCGGAAATCCCGAGCGGCATGTGCGCAGAGATTCGCACCGTGGCAGCAAGCAACAATAGAGGCCACCCGACGAGATAACTCTATTATTGCTTGTTCGCGCCACATACATAATGGTGTGATTCTTCACGCACATCCTGTTCGTGGTGAATCACACAATCAACGCAACACCACCGGAGAGGTTGCAACACCCTCAAGTTTTAATGCCATAATAGGTATAACAAGTTATTATCGTGTAATTCTGAAATTTGTGATATTGCGTGATGCAACAAAAACAATTCAAAATTAGGTTTTCGTGGGTTTTTTTAAAAGAACAAAAACCTGCTTTTTTTAAAAAAAGAAAACAAAAAAATTGGATTAAAAAAAACTGGTAGTTTTTTTTTTTAATGTTTTTTTCTCAACCCTGATTGTCTTTCAATCCTTTTTGTGACTTTCCCTTAATCGCACGATCTGGAACAAGTCACGTCACTATCAGTTTGATTGGGCGTGCGCCGCACACTTGGAGTGTAGGTCCCTAGTAATGAATAAGCTGAGAATTACTGGCATTTGAATACGTAAAAATTAGTGTTGACAACAAAACAAGTTTCGAAAAATTAAATCTATGCAGCATGTATCAATAGACTTGCAATGGAAAAAATTATCTTGCTACAGGATTTAAATTTTTGTATTTGATACTTTGGATGCCCGGGGTCGGCGCACTGTTCGCGCCCCCCCCCCTCTGCACGCCACTGCTAGTCACCTTCGAGTATGCGTAGATCCTTGATGTATATGTTGTTTGTTTAACTCTTCTCTGCTGCTCGTAGCCTATAGCGTTTGAACTGAGCACTGAAAGAAAATGAACAGGTCAACACTTCCAGTTAACATCTGATAGGCCTATAGCCTTCTTGAATATACCTAGTTTAAAAATTGATTTTCACACTTGGACGAAACGAAACTATCAACTTTATAACTTTGCGATTCGGACGTCAGAGACATGGCGAACCATTTAATACGTTTTGTACATGGTTGTGCTGGAGTGATTAGGTACTGCATTTTTGTATTTGGAAGTGTATTTCTGACATGATTCCGCGTTTAACTTGCAATGTTACTCAAAAAAATGAAATTGAACTGCCGAAGCTAGTGATTGTAAGTGCACTCGTGAAATAAAGCTTAGGCTAGGCTGCCTTTTTGTGTCCGACCTATTTCATGTGTCTTCGACCTAGCAGACCACAGCCCCACCTATGCCCATTCTTTACAAGGGTTAAGAAATTGTCATATTGTGTATTTTTGTCCACTTCAATGTTGCGCGGTTATCACATCAGTTCCGCCCAACCTTTTCCAGGATGTTCTACCTTTCACCGCGAAAATGCTTATTCAGTTCACCAAAACACAATGAAGTTTTCAAGCAGTGTGCCATGCCGTCAATAGATCGGCCGTCTTCTGAGTACTTTACAGATTACTATGTAATTTTCGCAAAGCTTGTTACGAGTAAGAATGCTTGTTGCAACTTGTGCTGCACAATTCGACCCTTGCGATATTGTAAACAAATGACCAGAAGCTCCCTTGCCACCGTGGTCTGTGAAGCATGTTCTGATGCTGCAGCTAATCGGTCACGCAATATCACACATCGGGACTGATCCAAAGCGTTGTCCCAAGTAGGTGACCGTGTCCACTTTATTTCCAAAAACGCTTTTTGAGCGAAATTGGCTTCTCTGTAAACATGTATTACTTGCCAGAAGCCGGGAACCGAACGCAGTAATTAGTCTGTTACAAATCCATCGTGAAACACATCGTAACTTTCCCTGCTTCGAGACAAACGCCTGTAGACAGGGTGAGACAAGTTAGTTTTAACTAGCCTGGCGGTTCACGATCACTTGAAAGATACACGATCTACGTCAAAGCAGCACTTGTGGCTAGATTCAGTTTCAGTAAGACCATGCCTGCGGCAGATTTGCGCACCGCCGCAAGTATCGTGGTCATTCTCGGTGCAGTCTTTACGACAAACGAGTCTACTTAACACCTGCCCAGAGATCTGGCAGAGGAATTAAAGAACAGCTCATACGCTGAAGGGCCAAACGACAACGGGCAATCACACAATTTTAATAACGCACCCCGGTGGTCGAGGTGTGAACTGCATCGGCTTACCTCAGAGGATTCGTTACGTCACGATGATCTGAAGCCACACAAACCTTTTATTGATGATCGCAACGGTCGTGCCGCATTGATGCTTAACTCGGATGCATTATTTACAAGCAACATTATCACAATAAAGAACTCGCTCGTGTCTCACAGGTCTTTCATCCTTGTCCACAAACTTACTTACAATTACTGTATATACATCGGCTGCCGAACACCGTCGGTTGCGAACAAGCACACTAGGACGGACTCCCACCAATCCTGGTACGCCTGAGACGATCTAGCAGTATTTGTCAAAGACATGCATCAGCCATTTCTCTCGACGTTTTTCCGCCGAAGGTGAAATACAGATCTTGCCTTTTGGAAGTGAACTCCGACCGTCCAAGTCAGTGACTGACTCGAGCCATTTTGCTGCCATCATGAAGTACAGCGAACCACCCCCAGCAATCAAAACAAAATCTACTACACAAGTGAAGCAATATGCATACTAAGCCAAGCAAGCCACAATCAAAATAGCAGAGCATGCAAACGGTTGCCGGCCACTTTGGCCGGACTTCACGTGTGACGTCTAGCAGCAAGCGCTGACGCCGCGTAATTCCAGGCCAGTCGATGTGACTGGACTTTGCAGGTCTTCGCCAACTGTTTGTTGGGCTTTCCATCTTCGTTCCATCCGCCATTCCGTTCTTCGCTCGCGCCATTTGCCGAGCAGGCACGCAAGAACAGAACATACGAGACAAGTGTTAATCTTCTCTAAGCCTAAACAGAAAACTTAACAGTTCGACTTTACAGAGCAGCAGCAGCTGCCCGGTGGGGGTTGACCACCATCTGCTGATTGATGAGTGGGGGGGGGAATCGCGCGCGCCTTTGATTTTCTTCGCCTTCGATCCTCGGTGGTTTCCTCGTCAGAAAAGCAGAAAACCGTGACTTTTTTTAACTTAAAATATCAAGATTTATTTTAGAAAAGCGGATGATGATGATGATGATTGAGCAACAACAGAACCGACCGATTTCGACTGCGTCAAAAACGCAAAGCATTTTGGCAGCTGGAAACGAAAAATGGAACAAGCGAGCGTTTCGCACGCGTCGGCAATCCTCAGCGGAGGTTTCGCTCGCGTCAGTAATTGTCAACGAACGTTTCGCTTGCGTCAGTAATCCTCGGCTGAAATGCCGCCCATTTCGTTCAAAGCGGACGAGGAGTCGCCCGATCCGGCGTCCGCAGGCCGCCCGGTGCTTTCCTCGATTGCGTCCGAGGGCGGGTCCGATTCCATAGGCATCGGTTGCGTGGGGGGGTCTTTGTCTTCACTGCTGGTCGAGTCGGGAAGTTGGAACGCATCCACAGCAGTAGCAGGGGGTGCGTCTGGGACGAATTGGCCCTTGTCCGGTTCGTCGATTGTCGGCG
>JGI24021J15306_10006850_pt1 | contig 13809 bp, 10 predicted proteins | sample Ectturendosymbi1_FD_15306 | JGI IMG/M metagenome (IMG submission 15306) | reverse complement strand
CGCGCCACATATATGTATGGTGTTGTTCTTCACGCACATCCCGTTCGTGGTGAATCACACAATCAACGCAACACCACCGGAGAGGTTGCAACAGTATGTTATAACATGTGTCTTGTGTTATTTTATTTTGTGCAAAAGTATGCATTGTGTATACGAGTGCCGCAAAAAATGTTAAGCGGGTCGTGGTTTACCCGCCCTTGCTCTATGTTTATATATACTGTGCAAATATCTGCAAACCGTGAGCGTGACTGTACAACGAGCAACTCTATGCGAATGCACTGGTTCGCTATGCGTTTGTGTTTAGCTCACCAGGACATGGTATGTGCTGACTGTGGCTCCTTAAGGTCTGCAGTTCTGCTTTCATCATTGGATTATGATGCACAAGCCGACTTATGTAGAGATGCTGTATCCGATGCTCAAAGTTGCAAAACGGAGCCAGCCAGCTTAACACGCTGCGTAATGACTCACTGGCGTCGCTTGATGTCGCAGTTGGGCAATCAATTTTTGACTGCACCAACTCATAGGAAGCTGTACATCGCTCTGCAATCTACACCACAATCTATATCAGTCTTTCCCAACCTTCTCAGGGTTGAGGTAGGAATTTGCTTTAAAGTTTGATAGCATTTTGAATATGTATTATTAAATGATGATATGTTGAAAAACGTCTTAACTCGCGGCACCCCTGAGTATTGTGAATGGCACCGCGGTTGGGGGCCAATGATCAATATTGTCACCACCACAGCCCTATTAGCTTTTAGTAACGGATATAACGCTTTGTCAATTAGCACGCCGTTTCTGGTACACACGTCTTTACTTCAGTGAGCATCTCACAGCAAAGGATTTTACACATCGGTATCTCAGCGTTAACCTGTAACTGTTTTTGTATAAGTAGAAAACCAAACAATGACTTTCTGTGTAAGCCTAAACAATGGCGACGCGCCAAGCATGTTCCTTGCTCCATCGAAGCTCTACATGCTTACGTCATTCTGCGTCACGCACCGTCATCTCAAACGCAGACAGCAGCGTAGGCAGCACAAAAATTTTGAGGGGTCAAAATGCTTGATTTTAGGGGAAAAACACTTTTGTTTGGGATACCGCCTCTCAAAGCACAAAATCACTATATATTCCAAAAATTTGGGGGGGAGCATGGCCCCTTTGGCCATCCCTGGCAACCATCCCTGGCAACGCCTATGAACGCAGATGTCATCGTGTGTTGCGCAGTGTGTGTATCCTCTCCAGAATGCACGAAATCTTTCATGACCGGAACAGCCCTGGGTCGCCACACAGGCTGGTAGCGCTGGAGCCAAGGCCTGTTCGCTGTGTGTACAAGCAGTACATTGCAAATGCGTGAAATGAAACGCCACATTCATCGAGACACTCGGAAGAACAAATATGTTACTACGAAGCAAAGGTTTAAACAGGACCGAGGACCGAGCGCAAGATCTGCGCAAAACATGAGCAGTGGAAACCACACCACGTGTAGTTTCAATTTCGCTTTGTGCCTGAATGCTTTGGCCGAGTGCGTCTGACACAGGTGTGCGAAAACCTTGAGCATTTAGGTGTATTTTTCTCTTATTACAAGGATGTGATGATGTGCGTTGATGGTATGCACAACCGGTGACACCAGGGGTGTAACGAGGGAGGGCAAAGAGGCAACAATTCCCCAGGCACCGAATCACTGCGGGAGGCGCTGAAAAGTCCCAACAGTGTCACAAGTACTTCAATACACTACATTTGCTTCCGAAAGAGCTCAATTGCGAACATGGGGGTGCCAAACCTGCTCCTTGACCCGGGCCCCACTAACCTCGTTACNCCCCTGGGCGACATCAAATCTGCTGAGGAATCTTCAACACACAAGCGCCAGAGTTTTTTTTGAACCTCAAAACATGCAAAGTTCCATGAACGCCGTGGAATGTTATACCGCCCTGACCCACGGAATGCGATCCACTCGTGTAGTTGCGCGTGTTATGAACTACAGTATGGAAAGGAAGCATGTTTTCAACAAGAGTCTGGATTCATTTGAACCAAGTTATAATTTTTACCAGACTACAGAAATTTAAACAAGCCTTCGTTAAAAATCTTGATGAAAATAATGAATTTTATTTGTTAGTCATACAAAAACAAAATAACTTGAAACAGATAAATCTTTTTTCTACAAATAAAATGCACATATCAATCTTATTATCATTTATTTTTCTCATTACTGGTGATTTTTACCCCTCGCCTCCAATCCCTGCGTACTTGTGAGTTCGAACAAAGCAAAATTAAACAGTTTTTTGATAACGTCAAGAACAGTCTTCATATCATCTGATAGGTTAATATTTGCACTTCCGCTAAAAATTTGTCACCTCGAACATTATTTCACCTTTCTGAGGTGCTGTGGTTTTTGGCTAGTTATGTGGAAGTAAGAAAGCAGCAGCTCAGGCAAAAAAGACCATTACAACGTTGATTCATTTTGATATTTGTTTAAACGGAAACATGGTTTCAACAAAACTTTATTTGAACGAAGTTATAATTTTCATATCATAACCGTGTCACCTAAACAAGTGTAGCGTAGATCTAATATTAACTGTGTGCACTCTAAAGATCACATTTTATTTGCCTTCCGTGCCACACAGACGTAAAATCTATAATGAATTTATATTTTTATGATTCTGCAGAACATGTTTTCCTGGTACGACGCTCCGCTTAAAATGCTTGTAATCACCCCCCACCTGGGCCAGCACTGTTCATCACGTGTTAAAGATTTCACGGTGGTAGTTCACTCTTAAAAGAGTTTTTTGAAAGAGTGAAAGATTTCCAAAACCTTCAAACCATTTATTTTTGTAGCAATTTTTTGCTCTAGCGCAAAGACACGTCTGAAATTACGACGAAGTGCAAGATGCGAGCCTGACGGCTGAAACACAAAAGCCGCTGTTCTGTTATAACCTGATGAAGTATCCGAGGCAAATGTTTCAACTAGAAGCGAAGTGTCTTGAGCTCGTGGATTGCCAGGCAGCTGCGGCTCTATTCTGGAACGCATCGTGTTTTCTTTTCCCATTGTATTCCCACTCAAAGTGCTGTTTGTTCTACGCGACAGACCGCCTTTACCTGACCACTGCGCCAAGCCACGAACTAATTCGGGCATTGAGCTTTATCAGCACCGCACTGGCAAGAACCTAAGCAGGATGTATCCCAACCGTACTTACCAGCTTATCTTGCATTATGAAGAAGTTAGCAGGAGTAAGTATTACTGGCGCTGGTTAATTGAAGGCTTGATTGTCAGGCTCTTACGGTTTCGTGCCGAGGAGAGTGTAGAAGGCTTTGATGCGACACTCCAGCTAAACTTTCGCGTTGCTTGTGGGCTAGGTGTTCGATATAGTTTGTTGTTGAAAATGAACGAATAGCTTTCGATTTCGAGGACATAGTATGTTGGTTGAGTTGTCAGGTGGAAAGCAATAACTTCCACGTCACTAACCGACTCAGCGGCGTTTACAACGAAAAAGATTAATGCGACGTATTTGACATGAAGAGCACTCCACAACCGATTCGCTTGATAGGTTTGCTTAGTGTATCAGGCAAGATGTTGTCAAAGACAACTGTTAGTTTTACCCCCCGGCCCCGAGCCCTCAATTCCGGCCCCAGCGGCCTTAAAAACTGGCCGGGGATGGAGCGAACATTTGCTCATCTTGTGCTATGTGTTTTCGTTTTGTCAATTGAACTACGACTGGTGTCTTTGTTTCTCAAAAGTCACGTGACCTATACCGATGTCTGTCCTATGCTACCCCCCCCCATGGGGATAAATCGAAATGTGATTGTACCGTAGTTCATTTGAGGTTGTTTCACAAAAATCGTCGGTCGAGAACTTGTTGCGTTGGTTGAAACCGTGTACTGGAAGAGTTTTGATCAGAACAGCTTCCGCGTCAAACACGCTGAACAGTCGCTGCATAAAGAAACAATGAAGCTGGTGTCCGATCGAAGCATTTGGCCCAGTCTTAATTTAACCAGATTTGTTGCTTTATTATCATTCCTCTGATGTTCCCCTCCATCCGACGCCGCCAACAGCGCAGGTCGTGAACCGTTGATTTATTTCACCTAAAAAAGTCGCTGCTAACTATGCAATGAAAACACTGACCTGCTGCGTATGAGGCCCTCGCTTCCGGCGATTCAACCGTTCATCGCTCACAGGTGGTCGCTGCACCAAGTTTGACGCATCAAATCATCTCACGTCATCAGTGCGTTCACCTACGTCAGTGGCAGGCAATGACGTTCGTCTTACTTCACGGATAGGCGCGTTGACCAGCAGAACATTTTCGAGGCCCCCCCGGGCCGGAGGAGGGGGAGGTGAAGTTTCTGGCTCTGTCGTTTGTGAAGCTCTGTGTGAGGTTGGTTCACAATTGAATGCATTGTTCCGCCAGGCATCCCAACCTCTGTGCGGCCCAGCTCTGCGAACAAACCCATCAGTCGCGGAAGAGCCACAGCAGCTTCAGGCCTCCAGCCTCCAGCAAAGTACACATCAAAGCTTGCGAAGAATGCAACTGCCAAAAGTATTTGATTGTGTTTTGTTCAGTCAAGGTTTATCTCTAACGAACTGCTATTAATGAGACAATTCCAACATTATGTGATCACAAATGTTGCGCGCGTCAGGGGTGGGCAAGCTTATGTCATCTAAGAGGGATTGTGTTTCCTCCTGGAATCATCTTCACCTTGGCGTCACCAAATCTAACGTTTTTCTGCGTTTGTTGATGATACAAATGGCTCTCAGATTTTTGTTTCTTAGCAAATAACCCGCGCTTCTGATAACCAGTGAAAGGTAATTAATTCAAATATCATCATTCCATAAGGTATGTTTAGTTACAGTTGTTTTATCTCCACAGCCAACTGCTGGTACAGGTTGGATTTCTAGGATAGAAGTTAATATGTGATTCGCGCCATTTCCAACCCGGTAACATCGAAGCTCATGCGATGCTGTGCGTGTTCTCGCATCTGCTTGGAATAAAAGTTCTTCCGTTTCTTTTCCGTAGGACCAAACCCCCCTGCTGCTGTCACCAAAACCCCCCGACCGTTCGACCGCAATGGAAAGTGCGCTGTTGCCATGGCGACGCTGCTCGACTTCGTCGTAAACAAGGTATTGTGACGCAGTGAATGGGACTGTTTGGGTGTTGGCTGCAACAATCGAAGTAAACAACAAAAGGAAAAGTGAAATAAAAACTGAGCTGCGAAGTGTTTTCTCGTCAAAGTTATTTTTTAACAAGCCACTAAACAATACTAACTCCTCCCCAACAAAACCAAGCAAATTTCAGTCTTAGGTCTGCCTCCAATTGCCGTCACCCAAAATAAAAATGAAAACAAACCGGCGGTCGATGGTTGTCAGAAACGACGTTCAGCGACTTTATGTCCAAACGTTCCCGACCAGACCACGTCCGGTCGTTTGTGTTATTTTCACCGGAAAAGAGATCATAACATTTAATGCAATTTGTTAAACATTAACTTTAGTGAAGTGGATAATTTGATGTTCTGTCTGCGCTGTTGGCGAGAGGCAGCAACTGCAGGCAAACCATGGGAGTGAAAACTCAGCTCAAATTGTTTGCAGGTGGTGCAGTAGGAAAGTGAGGAAGGTGGAAGTTTTGAGGCTGAACCCTCTGCTTGCGTCCCGCATACAGTGGTTTAGACTAGAGCATGGTGCTTGGTGCTACTTATGACTTGTCAGCCAAATAGCCTGTTGTTTGTCGAAGCTTTAACCACAGACTGCTGCAGAAATTCAAGGCCCAGACTGATTGTCGAGATGGGGTTCCAGTTCTATCAACAAAGAAGTGTTTTATGAATTTAAGCGAATCTCAAACTTGCGCTAGGATCGATTCCATCACGTGCTGTCTACACGGTCAACGAGTTGTGAACACGTTAAGCTCTGTGTAAAACGCCTTCGGACATTGCGCCCAAACTGAGCATTATTGACTGTCGAAAGACATCAGTCTGTGCTGCGGGGTACTTGTGACAAGGCGACGCATTAAGCGGAAAGAACGAAATCGTTTCGTGAGCTCCTCCCGTCTCTGTAACGAGGAATGCTACGTCAGCGGTCATTTGCAAGCTGAGGCCAGCGCGAATTATACATTACATGCTTAACTCCAGTGTGTTGACGTGCAGTTGTCAAGCGCTGACTGGGCAGGTGTTTAAGCTTTTGCCTGAAGCCGATGATGTAGTGCGGCTTATACTCTTGCTAGCTAGCCGTAGCCATGAAAGTTGTTACTCAGAACGTTATGAAATGCCAGGGCAAGAAACATTTGTCTTAAACTTGCTTAGTCGAATGCTCTGGCCCAGCAGGAATGGTGTGTTAACTTATGCTTCGGCAGCATTTGGTTATTTCAGTCTTTTTTCTGACAGTATTTTTCTCTGAAGTGTGGTTTCCCATAACATGGTCAGTTGTGTTGCGTGGGTAGCGTCTGTAGTGTGATGAGGCAGGCGAGGTATGGGCCTCTGCGTGTCTCGTTGTTGTCGACAGCTGCGTCGGAAGAAAGATAATAATGGATCACAATCAGATTTTGACCAGCTGCAGGTTCGTACAGGGGCTATAGTCTGGTGGTCTGTTGCCTTAAAGTCTGGTTTTATGTCGCGTTTCTGAGAAGATTGAAGTTCAGTGTTACGACAAAATATCGCATTGTTCACAAAGTAATAGGTCTATATGCGGAATAGTGGCATTCACGTATTTCAACTGTTGTTTTAACTAAACGAGAGAATTGCCGAATCAAACTACATCTATTTTTTCAAATATGAGTGTGATTTGTGGTTTATTTCCAAGTTCCACCGAACATTCCTCTCTATAACCATTATACGGTTTAACGTTACAAGACTTCCGCAAGCTATCACCTCCAAAGTGGCGTCACAATAGTCTGCAAACAAACTTCGTTGGCAACCCGCCAGCAGGTAGTGTTGACCAAGCAAGTTTGATTTATGGGCGTGAAGGCCGTTGTCAACATTCGAAAACAAACCCGCTTTTCAGCCGTTAGCACTCGATATCGTGTTTCCCATTAAGCCACTTCGTTCATGTGACGACGTCGTGTTATTGCAGTTGGACGGTTTCTCTGCACCCCAACTACGCGTTGAAAATGAGCGTCTTGTAAATAATAAAGAACAAACAGAGAAGTTCGTGGCAGAACAGCAAAAGACCAATGGTAAGTCACGTGATTTGAGCAGTGTGACGTAATAATGTTGCTCGGTCCAAGCGAAATGTCTTGTTTGGCAGAACAACTGTGTCGTCAAATCGAAGACTTGAACACTACGTTGGATAATGCGAAAAATTTACTCCAAGCTCAAGTAAGGCTCTATGTTCTACACCACGCATCCATCACTAAAATGTTTTGAAGATTCTGGAAAAAGTAGTTTTGTTCAATCATCGGTTCAATGCTTTGGAATTTAAAATTTTCAAGGAGGAAGTTCCTGGGAGCTTCACCGAACCCAAAATTAAAAGTTAATTTGTTTCAATCGGATTTGTTCATTGTCTTCTCAATCGGAATTTTATTATTTGGCTGTTCTCGATATTGGGGTTAACTGATTCGTACAACGCTTACGAAGTCACGGAACTATGGAGGAATGTGAAGGGGTGCAGCAGCGCCCTTGACAGCTACTAGCTGCGTAATACTGTAATGGCGCGAAAAGTGCTGCAATTGTTTTTGACAATCGTTGTGATTGAAATGTAAAATCCGTAGAATTCTTGGCATGCGGAGAGAAATTCTTTAGAGAAAGTTCATAGATATTCGGTAATGTCAAAATTAGTTCCAATGTTCACTTCTGTGCAGCTGAGGGTGCGAAATTGCTTTTGGTAGCAAAGCAATATGCTGCAAAATATCTTGTTTTTCTGCAAAAAACTAAACGCGTTAAGCAGATCATGTCTGCTGGTAACTATCGCATTTTTCCGTGCATGATATTTTTGTGGGTTTCATAGTTATGAAAACGAGAATTTAAATCCAAGAGCCAATCATTTTTGCCTGTCACCGCAGCGCCGTGTGTACCTCTGCACCGCAGCGCCGTGTGTACCTCTGCACCGCAGCGCCGTGTGTACCTCTGCACCGCAGCGCCGTGTGTACCTCTGCACCGCAGCGCCTTGTGTACCTCTGCACCGCAGCGCCGTGTGTACCTCTGCACCGCAGCGCCGTGTGTACCTCTCCGCTCTGCGCGACTCACATGTTTCCCACCCTCCCACAAGGCCGCAACAATACAACGGCGTTCACTTCAGAAGTTCAAACCCACTCCGGCGTCCCCTCGTAACGGAATTTGAATCACGCTCCATCCCGGAGCACTGTGCTTCCAGCTTTACTGGAAAAGATGCTTTAAAGAATAAATCCATAGTTTCGGCCTCGGCAGGGATTGTAGTTTTACCCCCCGGCCCCGACCCCTCAATTCCGGCCCCAGCGGCCTTAAAAACTGGCCGGGGATGGAGCGAACATTTGTTCATCTTGTGCTGTGTGTTCCACTATGGCTATTTTTCCGCAGCCAGTTTCCGTCACTTTCAACACGGCTACATGACAAACCAACCAACAAGATTATTCAGTTGACCCTGGCTTCGTCTATACACGTTGCGTTGTGGCACGATCTGCATTATTTGATTTTTCTATTCGAAAACGTTTGTGCCAGTTTTCACAAAATTATCTTGCAGAAATCTCAATCCCAAACACACCGCCACTGCGCAAGGAGGTTAATGTCTCCCGAGCTGGAAAACAACGTAAACCACCCCCAGATTCCTGTGAAATATCTGTTAGCTCAATGCAGTTACAAATACAAGATCATTTTCAACAATTCGTGACGTACATTTTGGATAAAACAAAATGATCAACGTATACATACGATAGTGATGGACCTACAGGTCTCTTTTTTTCTCGCAAACGCATTTACTCCTTCGTTTGTGAACGCAGAGAGACGAACATGAAACAATGGTCCTCGACCTGGAAGAGAATATCAAGAAAAATATCAAAGGTTTGCGAATGTAGCTTTTTTCTGCAGATCCGTTTCAACAGGCCTCTGACGTGGCAAGACATGTCACAGCTTATAACATCATGGCTTACGCGGCTTTCTTAAGTAGCGTGCGGCGGTAAATTCCATGATTATTTCTGTGAATTCAAAGTAGAAACCGTTGGGTTCTGTTCGTAGCTTACACCAGCAGCAATCGTGTAAATTTTCTTGTCCTTGATGAGAGACAACACCAACGCTGGCAAACCAACCCATGTTGTCGACAATGTTTGCGCAGTTGTGGATTATGATCGTATTTTACGGTTAGTTCAACCTTAAACATTTCTTACGCCGTTCCTGAGATTAATGGCTGCTTTGTACCCCCAACAGTTGCCCAGGTGGAACCACAGACTTATTCCCGAACTTGATTGCGCAGCTGATGCTTCGATTAGGACAGAGAGCCACGCTCTTGATAAAGGGTCTACAATGCATTGTTTTGGGGAATACATGTGTGATAACTTCACTGCCATCACCGGGGCTTTCAAAGTGCGACTGTGTTTAATAGAGCATGACGAAGAAATAGCTCAGTTACGTCATTGTTGGTCTGAAGAAAAAGACGACCTCTTGCGGCAGATCGCTGATCTCGAGAAGAATATAAAAATAAAAGTTGATCAGCGCGTTGAGGTGGGCAATGAAGGTTTGTGAAGTGTGTCAATCGATGTTAAAGGATATCAATCGATGTTGAAGGATTTTTTGTGTTTCGGAGTTGAGTATGTAATGCTCCTCGCAGGAGCTTGTCAAACCCTACATCGACGCTCACGAGGAGAACAAAAGCTTGAGGGCTGTGCTTGATATGAAGAGCAGTGAACAACACAAGCTCCAGACCGAGGTACGCTGCTGTGGCCTTCGCCTGCCACGCCTGCGTCCTCCGTTCATGGCACTTTTGTTGTTGCAGCTGTCGCTCAAGGGCGATCTCGTCGTTGAGTTGAGGGAACTCAGGGACCAACTGGTTTCGCTGCAGCAGAAAAATGAAGATCTGGAAAGTCAAGTTCATGAAAAAAGTGCGAAGGAAAGGTTCGAGCGTCATTGGATCTTTGTTTTTGCAACGTAGGAAATGGAATGGCCCAATCAAAGGATAAGGAGATCCCTGAATGTTCGGGGCTGAATGGGGTCAATGTTGCTCAATACAAATGTATGAGGTCCTAATCAAGATTCAAGAGCTTTCAAATTGTGTCAGGCCGCATTTCAGTGAACCCCGGCCCACCTCTACAGCTAAGGAAGGTTTTTCATTGAAGATGTCAAACAAACTGAACCAATGTCTTCTGTTGAAGTTCAGAATAAATTTCCTAAACGATAAAAACACTTCCTTGTTGACGTTAAAAAACTAAGTTTAAACAACAGCCTCGTGCGTGGTTTCGGGCAGTAATTACGTGGATGTTGACCGATGGTCACTTCCTGTCCAGTAAATCGGGAGTTCACGGCGAAAACATCACCAAGTAAATAATTCGTGAAATTTTTGAGTGTTTCTTCATCCTTCCCCACCAACCTAGCATCAGTATTATACAGAGCTCCTACGGAGTCTGAAAAAGTATCGAAAAATTTTTTTGGTCTGTTAGTATGGAAAACGAAAATAATTTTCCAGACTTAATCTTTCGACAAACATTCTGATAATATTTTATTGAAGATTGATAATTTGACTTGCATCGTGTTAATTATTATAGTGCTTGTAGTTGACCTGGGTATGTCGTTAGAAGTTTAAGACCAGAAAGAGTCTGGAAATTTGTTTTCAAAATTACGTAGAAACCCTGATTATATAACTAGCATGTTGTCACGCAAGTCCGCATGTGACGTCACCGGTGGAATACGTCGACAGCACTCCGCAAACGATGGTTTTCAGCATGGTGACGTCTCCAGCTGAAACTTCTCACGGCAATTCCAGTCCGTTCTTTCATGCCACTTCTCAAAGCTGCTGCAGGAATTGTATGTAGGGCGTCGTTTCTTATTTGAAGCGGATGTTTGCACTGTGCTGGGAGAATTTGAATTAAGTCTCAAATAACTTCCGGGTTTGGATTATGAAAAAAATAGGAGATGCATGTTCCTATTTTCAGTTTACGCATTTAAAAATTTTGTAAGTTTTTTTCACGATTGTTTTTTTGTAATTGCCACCAGTTTATTCATAAAAAAACTCAGTTCCATTTCCCATGTAATTATGTTCAGTGACATGTTGGAACGCGTAGACTCTTGTTATTTTTTGATTGAAAAATGCGAAGCGGCAGTAAAAGAGAAAGCATAAACGGCGTACATTCAAAGGCAAGGATCCCCCAATACAAGTGCTGGGGCGCCGAACCATGATGGGAATGATCCCAGTAAAGGGATTAGGGGGGGGCATTGTTTAGTCAGGGATAAAGGAGGTCAGTATCGTTCAATACAATATTGATCCTATTATTCCTTGAGTTCAATTTCAATTCAAAAGTTTGGTGTATACAAATATATGAGCGCCCTCATCAAGGATAGTGAAACTTTAACTAAAGACTTGCAAGGTTTAGCTACAAGCCTTATTTTTTGCAAATGTTTCAGCATTAGGTGCCCATTTTATGCAAGCAAGCACATTGCAGAAGCCCCTTAGCCTTGTGTGTCATCAAACTGCGGCAACAAGAGGTTGAACCGTTGAAACTAAGCAGACAATATGATCAGCCCCTGAAAGCTTCAAGCAACAGTGTCTCATTCTGTCATTGGGTGTTTATATAAGCAAGGCCTTAAACATGTTTTCTATTTGTGGTGCCCTCCCAATGTACGCAATGCTTTACTTAATGGTTAATGTGAACTGTAACCGCCACACTAGCATGAGCATGTTCATTCAGTACATAGCATGCATTTGTAGTTGCATAAAACTGACTTGTTTATGTTGGACTGCCACACACGTAGTTTGTTAGGGCCAAGCCAACATTAAAGTCCGATAAAAGTTTGTGAGTCAATACTATTTCATTCCTTCGAGTCACATCATGAAAGAAATTTGCTTGGTCAGTTCTTTCTCAGATGATCTGCTACAGAGAAAATGCTTATCTGTATTTCAGGACAGTGAAATCCAAGGACAAGTGAGTTTCCACAAAGCTCAACTTAGGTCCAGTGAAGCCCCGTTGCCCGAACAGTAAAATAGAATAGAGAAAGTGAGAAACTGGCATTTTTGGAGTGAAACAAAATGCAAACACAAATGCGTGTGCGTATACTTGCATGGTCTGCTGCACAACTGAGTACCTGTTGATGTAATGTCACATCAATTGCTATCAGCTTTCTTTGGAGGCGGAACTCAATTTATAGTGTCCATGGCAGCTATGTCCAACACAAATGGCTTGCTGAGCCAAAAATTATGTTAATATCTTAACCAGGGCTGCACATTGAATAACATATTAGTGAGGGCCGCACAATGAATGGCTTACTTTGATCTTAGTAAACTAAATTTAGTGTAAGCTAATATACTGAATGCGTTCGAATCTTATCTGTAGTGGTAAGATCATCACTAAGGACCTCCTGCATCAAAAATGTCAATATCAAGATGATCAAAATAAGGACAGGTTGTCAGTATGTAGGATACTTTTGTTACTGCGAAAACTTAAACTGGGCCGCAGATTGGACATAGCTGATCTATGGGAATGCAGTGAGGTGTTAAATTTTGTTGCATGTTGTGTTATTTGTACAGAGAAGTATGATGTATCTCGCATAGCGTGTTGTCAAAGACGGTAGGTACGTAAGTTCGTTTGAAATTGAACATTAGATGTCGCTGTGAAATGCATTGAGATTTTAATCCAATAAGGTTCAGGAACACATTGTCTGAAAGTTGAAAAATGACTTTTTTATCTTTCACACATGAACACAGGGCGGGCCCAAGATATTTTGGACAGGGGCCTCCAAGGCCATCACTGACAGTGTAAGCCTTTGAGGCTTGTCAACTGGCGGCCCGCGGGCCAAATCTGGCCCGCCAGGCCCCTTTTTGTGTCCCGCGTCATGCCAGTTTTGTGCTTGCATTAATGCATTAGGTCTGGCAGAGTTGCGTTTATTATTATTATTATGTCATAGCAGAGCTGCGTTTTATGTTTACAGCCATAACGCAAAAGAATTGGCATCGAAGACCACGTCAGTGCTCGCTAGTACTTATGTCTGCGAACAATTGTTCTCATTGATTAACTTGAACAAGTCTCGATTCCGATCTCGATTGACGGATGAGCATCTCAATTCAATGTAGAAGTTGCGATTGCACAATCTTTGGTACCAGATACTAACATGCTTCTAAGGCTGTCAAGTTTGTTCGAGTCGCAAGAATAAATAGCAAAATATTGATTGTATCATCAAGTGCAAAATTGTCTCGCCCGGGTAAAATCTAAGTGCGTAAATATGACCCACAGCACCAAATAGGTTTGACACCCCTATTGCCTTACGCAATATGATGGCCAGCTGCCTCCATGCACGTGCTTGCAGAGTGCTGCAACAAGACGTGGAGCAACTACGTCGACAAGCAGATGAAAATGACCGCCTGAGTGCCGCGCAACAACAACGTATTGAGGAGCTCACCTACCGCATCAACTCCCCCTCCAGCCCTTCCTCCCCTTTCAACCCTGTCTTCACCCCCTCACCTGGACCAGACCATTCGCAAGGAGATACTTTGAACAGGAAGAAGCGCATCTTGGCTGCGACGAACGGTGACGAAGGAGGCACGTGATCAACATCCGGGGATCGGTTGCCATGGTGATGGTTCCAGAATGATTGCGTGATTGTGACGTTATCGATCAACGTATGAAATGCTGCCTCAAACGGTGTTCGCGATTATATGAAATCCAGGTGCTGCCGCATCGGGTCGTCTTGCGATTAGGCAATCAACACACATGTGGCTTGGTG
>JGI24021J15306_10006849_pt1 | contig 13815 bp, 14 predicted proteins | sample Ectturendosymbi1_FD_15306 | JGI IMG/M metagenome (IMG submission 15306) | reverse complement strand
CTAATTTCATAATATTGCATGTTGTTCGATTATCCGAACAATTCACTTATCCGAACCACCCCTGGTTTTAATTAGTTCGGATAATCGGAGTTCTACTGTATCTCGAAGTTCATGTTGAATTTGTCTCAAATTTTCAGAATTAATGTGTGTAGTTATGAAGAACATATTTGTGGAAATTCTGCTCTGAAGGTGCTAACGGCTATATTTATTGCCTAAAAGTATCCATTCACCAAATCTGTTCCTTTTACATTTTTTATTTGGCATGTGTTAAGTAACTTACCAGGATTTTGTGTTTTCAACTGTGATGCATAATTACACTGTATGGTTTACTTCATCCTGAGAAAATTTGAATATATCTTTCAGCGTGGAAGCATGGTAAGAGCTGCCAGGGCTCTTCTGTCATCAGTGACAAGGCTGTTAATTCTTGCTGACATGGCTGATGTATACGAACTGCTCAGGAGACTAAAAATTGTGCAAAAAAGTGTTACAAAAGTTCGAGATTCAACCAATCCTGATGAACTGTTAAAAAATTTCCAGGTAAACAAAACTGCATTTTGGTGCATATTTCTTTTCGTTAGCTGTTTACTCAAAGCTATATATGGGCTTGCAATGTGAAATCTTGCTACACTAATGTTTGGATGAATTTTTGAGTTTGGACTGTTTGGTGCTGAAGTGTCTTTATTTTTTCAGTCCCCATCATACAGGTGTTAACAATTATTTTCTGCAATGCAAAAGGCCATGGCCTTGGGAATGGTAAAATTATGCAAATATTCACAAGTAGACCTGTGTAGTAAATCTATATGATAAAGGATGATAACTTTGAGGAAATTCCAAAGCGAGCCCAGGCAAGGATAGTCACTGAGTTGCAGGGTTGCGGAGTCATAAGGAGTCGGAGGGTTTTGGGTGGAGTTGGAGTCGGATTCCTTACAACACTGGGAGCTCTGGTTCCCAAGCAGTGAATGCATGATACTGTGTAATTTTGTGGTTGATGTGCTGTCTAGTGTCTTACTTGTGTGCTAGGTTTTTCAGTCATGACCAAATTTTTTTGAAATGACCAATGAAAATTAAGTCATGTAGGTCATAATCAGGGATGCGTCTTATGGAATATTCTGGAATCCTTATTTCGAATCCAGAATAGCAAATTCTATTCTGGAATAACTTGTTACATATGAACATGAATATCAGCATTCATTTATTAATACTTTGTTTGACATTGAACGACACTGGTAAAACAAAACAGAAAAACACATCTATAGCAACTTGTTACTGGCTTTCTAGTGTTGTGGTTTGAAAGTTATGGCTGAAAATCGATAATAATTGAATAACTCCCGAGGGGATTAATTAATGTGTTGATTTTAGGCCATTACTTTCAAAACACAGATGCTAGTAAGCCAATCAAGGGCTCTGAAGATATAGATTTTCGCCTAGTTTTCTAAAAGAAAGAAACATGGGTTTTGGTCCAGGGCTCTATGATGTCATCCAGAAAAACCTAAACCTACCCCAATTATTAAGTCACCCACAAAAAACGCAAATCCATAAATTCCCAAATTTTTTTAAATCAAAACTACAAGGCTTTCTGCATTTTTAGAGAGCTCTAGTGGCTGGCGAGTTATGGTCAAACATGTGTGGCTGCCTGACATGATTGTGGCTTCTGCGAGCCTTAAACGGTTTACTTTGTTACATCACTACGGAGTGTCGTGAGCTTGTTCAGCGTTTCTTTCTCTTACTCAGGAACGCAAAGAGTACCACTGCAAAACTTACTGAAACCATTTGATTTGCCGTCTTTGCAATTTCTCACATTTATTTTAAAATTATTTTGAACCTAAATATTTGAAAAAACTCTGATTTTTGGATTTGAATCCATAGGATTTGGCTATGGATTGGATATTCTTCCATTACATGCACCCTAGTCATAATGTTCAAAAATATAGACTAGTTAATACGGTTAGAGCGAATTTTAATACTATGATGGGACAAATGACCAGATTGTCTTTTGTTGCTTAGATTTCTCATGTTGCGATTTTTGTTTGGGAATTTTGTGCTTTGGGGCATAAAATATATATCATGTCAAAAACAAGGCACAGTAATTTCTATATGAGATGAGTTTTGATATTGCCAATTTCTATGTATATTTGGACAGAAAATAAGCTATAACTTCTTTTGACCCAAGTAGTCTTTAGCACCAATGCTGTGCATAATCATACTAACTAGATCAAAGTTGCTACGTTGTTGGTGTACTAAGTGTTATTTCTCTACTTTTTACTACCAGGGCTGTGGAGGCCAGAGCCTAAGCAATTTTGGATTGCTGGAGTCGGAGCAAAAACTTTTAGATGATGGAGCTGAAGCCAGAGCCTGAAATTTGGGTTCCAGTTTTAGTAGTTCGTGGGGCAAGCGAGTTGTACGAATAACACAATGGTTTTCAATTTTCAATGGACCAAATCATTCTGGATTCAGAGCCAGATTAGTGCTTTCCAACCTTTTTAGGGTTTCGGCACCCTGAAATATAATTTGTGGCACCCAGTGGTGAAGCCATAGCAATTTGCTTTAAAGTTTGATGGCAGTTTGAAAATGTATTCTTGATGATATATTAAAAAACGTCTTAACTCACGGCACCCCTGAGTATTTTAAATGGCCCCCCAATTGGGAACCACTGATTTAGATGCTGGAGTCAAAAATTCTAGATGCTTGGAGCTGGAGACAGCCGGATTTTGAAATTTGAGTTCGGGCTCCACAGCCCTGCTTATTCCTGCACCCATTTGTTCCGCTTTCTTTGTTTTTGCATGTCAAGTTTTTTTTGTTTGATCTTCATGCTCTTACCTGTTGATGGTTTTCCCATTCCTCTTCCTTTACCTTGAAGCAAATAGAATGTAATCAAAATATATTGTGTGCTTTTCATAGGAAGGTTTAGCTGCGTGGACTAAGCAGATGCGAACTGACGCTTCTTTGAGTTGGTTACTTAGTGATTTTGGCTTTTAATTTTACACCCTGCTCAATTTGTGTCGTGCAGAGTTTTGGTGCTGACGTGGCTAAACTGCATCATGCAGCCATGTTAAGACAAAACGATCTCAAAGATTTACGAAGGAGAGATGAACTCGCTGCCGCAAGAGCGGACTTGAAGAAAAACAGCATGATGCTTTACACATCGTCGCTGGTATGGTTTTTGTGAAATCAGAAGCACAAATGCCCCATTCTTTTGGTATCTTGTAAGAGTTTAGTTTGATGTTTCCATATATGTTTTATGCTGATTTTACGGCACTTGAAGTTACATTGATATAAATCCATCAGTGTCTGTTTCGTGTATTTTTTATTGTAGTGTTACCCTATTTCTTTCATCTGTCAGGCTACTCTTCGCCATCCAGAAGTCGCTGCAGCAAAAGCTAATCGTGACTTTGTGTACAAACGTGTGCAGAACGCTTTGGACAAGATTTCAAATGCAGTTCAGGTTTGTAATATGGCGAAATCGGGGTTAAGATAATCCACCATAGAGTCGTTTTATCTGTGAGCCGAATCTAGTGTCTTAGTCCAGAAGATAATCGAGTTACATGGCAAAATAGGTGGAGATGAAGGAATCGAATGTTCTTCACATGCTACTTTTGGCTGATACTATTGATTCGGTGATCAAATCATTCGAGTTTGGCCGTGCATGTGTTATCACTAGGGCAACCAATTTTTTGACCTAGAAAGTTAAAATTTTGACTTAAGAATTTACAAATTTTGACCTATAAATTTTCTGCGTTTGCAACTGCAAAAATAATTCAGCCTTAGGTGTTAAGGTTAACCCAGAAACATATTCATGCACTCTATGCTTCGAAATTTTAAAATATTTGGTTGTTTAACTTTGGGGATGATATAATGTCATTGATAAGCACATAAATAACTATAGTAGAGTCAAATCTGAGAACATCATAAAGTTGAAACGTTATATGCATAATGGATTGAGCATTTACCAAACCAACTACTATAAGACCGCGTTTCTTGCCTTACCGTGCCTATCCTACATACTATTCGATCGTCCAGTAGTGGGCAAAACAGCATTATTACGCCAGAAGTCGCAACAAACCCACTATTATTACAGAATTGCCATTAAACTTGCAAAAGCATATCAATATCTGTTGTTGTAGTTTCAATAAAGTATCGATGAAGAGAAAAGAAACTTTGCTGCAAGAAAATTTTGACCTAACAATAAATTTTTGAGTTTTTTTGACCTAATAACTTGGGATTCCCTCATAGTATAAGCGTGAAATTTAGTTTGTGGACGATTCATGAACTTTCAAAACGGCAGAAAGTTTTTGACTTTATTGACTTTTGGTTGCCATAGTTATCACATAATACTCGTTGCATTTGAGCTGCGTGAAATGTGACACTGTGCCGTTGATGCGAACATGCCCCTAACACATTTTTTCATTCACGCCTTGAATTATTGGGTATTGTTGCTAATTTGGAGTTACGACTTTTTCCGAAACAAAATTTCAAATCGCTTGTATTGAAAGTTAGTTTAGTTGTGCTCTTATTGCAGAAGTTCATCACTGCAATTAAGTGTCTTACAAGTTCCTGTTTACTTACGGCTGTTTTGAGTTGAATGCGCTAGGGGCACGATTTTAACCAAAGTTTAGCGCTGGTTGGTTACAATCACGAAATACATGGACTATGCTTGCGGTCAATTAGCGCCAAACTTTGATTCCGGTCATATGCGCAAGAAGCATTGTTAACTTTTTTTTGACAAACTAGTGGATGAATGTCGAAGTTTCATGCATATATCGTCCCAGGCGTCTGGACCGTCTGAAACGAGACCAGAAGAAGGGGTCGGAGAATTGGCGTACGCGCTGGACGAGTTCTTGGATCGGGTTGATATGGATCCGTTGGACTTCGATGAGGTTCGTCATCGACCCTCACTCGAAGAACGTTTGGAAAGTATCATCAGGTAAATCATGGTTCAGTGCGGGGTAACTTGTCATAAAAACCCTCATGCGATGAACATTGTACTTTCCATTTCGTTTGCTACTAACTTATGTTTGGTCCTAATGCTAGTATGCTACACCTTTCTGTCTTGGTAGGATCTTCACCAGGTATTTCGCTAAATTAAGACGTGTTCTGGAACTGAATGCACCTAACGTGCCTTGATCTGCAGACAAATCTAAACAGCGTTGTTACGAAAGTAGAGAAAATTGAACAAACCAGCTTCAGTCATCCCACTTACATGCAACATCCTTTCGACAACCGAATTTACATTTTGCTGCACCCGATTAACGTGACGTTATTCACCTGAATCTGCGATCGTCAAATGTAGTGTAAAAAGCCACATGCTGTCGTCTCTAACTACGACTTTTCTACCATCTTTAGGCCGATGTTAATTGTACCAACTGTAACACGCAAAACCTTGAAACAAGTAGCCAGTAGTTTAGTTGGATAAGGACAAGCACTCGGACGCAATACAGACCGTATTTCCTTCCGGTATGCGAACTGTCGCTAATAGAAGGCTATCAATCAACCGTGGTTGTGATCAAGATTCAGCGATACTTCAGTCGCATTTCTAAACTTATACCGACTTGCGAATTCCCGCTTCACCCTCAGCTATGGCATGTAATCCGATCAACTGTGCGTATCGTTGCCGCTCCTAGCGCTGTGACTTCTTTTGTATTTCTAAATTCGCTGATCTCACTTGCTTTTCGCTCGCTTAAAAACCTGACAACTTAATTACTTCTGCAGTTCGCGAACGCTGTAAATCGTTACTGAGTGTGCGATTTGTTTCTGTTGCAGTGGCGCGGCTCTAATGGCCGATTCGTCTTGCACAAGGGAAGATAGACGAGAAAGGATCGTTGCAGAATGCAACGCAGTGCGTCAAGCCTTGCAAGTACGGGCATGCGTTGTTCTGTCGCCGGTTAAGATTTATTTCGTTGTCGCGCAACCGGCTGTTGTTGACAATAAGGCCTTGTTAAACACCTGGCCGAAGTGCAGCGTTCACTTTGACGCGTGACCTGCAGCTTGAGAACAGTAAAGTGGTGTATTTTTGTTCGCGACTGGTACGTTGAATGTTTGTAGTCAATGGAATACATGTGGTTTTCGGTGCTTTTCGTAATAGGTAAGGTTTACGGCTGCTGAACATTTTTACGAAGGTTGTGAGAGTGGCAGAAAGATATTATTGCATAACTTTATCTCCCGCTCAAAATTTGAAATGAGTTGCACGCTTGGAGTCTTGACATTCCCCCATCAGTGGCTGTACGATTGTATTTTAACAATGGAGTTGGCCGTTTGAGCGAGTGTGCTCTCTGAGTGCGTGTTGAAGAAACTGGTTATTGCTGTGTCATACGAATGGACCTTCAGCAATAGCTCAGTAGTACAGTGCCGTCTCCCAATCGAAAGATTGGTTGATCGATCCGCGAACACTCCATTAATTCAACGTAACCCTGTATTGGCAAGAGCGTTTCGGCGTACCGCCAATTGCCGTCATCGAAAAGGTAAAAAAATAGATTTATACATTTTTTTGGTCGTTTGTGTTTTTGCCTCTTCTGGTGGAAGTGAATCACACCCTGCTGGATCGGTTGTTCATGCTCATGCCACTCTTATGTCGCTTAGGTGGCAGCGTTGATTAGGATAACGGGTTCGCCTGCTCGCTGCAAAACATACACGCAGGCTGTAGTAGCCCGGCTAACCCTATTCGCTTTTCGATAGGACTTGTTGCAAGAGTACATGAACAACGCCGGTCGCGGCGACAAATCTGACGAACTGGAAGCGGCCGTTGACCACATGATGCAGAAGACGAAAGATCTGCGCCGTCAGCTTTGCAAAGCGGTCATCGATCACATTTCCGACTCCTTCCTGGACACGAACGTGCCGATCCTGGTGTTGATTGAAGCTGCTCAGAGCGGCGACGAAAAGCAAGTAAAAGAATATGCTCAGGTAAATATGAAGCTTGGTTTGAAACGCCTTTGGGTGATTTGTTTACGCGACTGTTTATGACTTCAGCACGACCTTTAGTGAACCATTCAACCAGCATATAATCTGGATCTTTTATTTATTGCACCTGAGGCCTTGTAGCGATTGTACGTGGCACGGCTGTTTTCATGTAAAAATGAACGTTGAAATCTGGCATCAGATCGCGAGTGCATGCTTGACTCTCAGGAATGTGCAGTCGCAGGTATGACGCAGTCACAAGTCAGCAACATGAAACAATGGTTCGCAACCAAAGCAAAGTAGATCTTGCTATTCCGAGGACCAGGTTTAAAATTTACTGAATATCTAAAGCTCAACTGGTGTATCAATGAAAAGTGAAAGCAGATAAATTTTTTTACGTTTTATCTGCTTTCCGTTTTTCCGTTTTATCTGCTTTTACTTTTCATTGATACACCAGTTGAGCTTTGGATATTCAGCAAAGCAAACTAGGTCTTGCGCGTGTTGCGCAGAACAGACGTGAAGTGGAATCTTGTGATTTCAACCACAATTATAGAGATAGAAAAAGATGCCGCATCTTCAGCGCAGAGACTTTCGACACAGATAATAATTTACAAGTGAGGTTTAAGAGCTTGAAATGCCTTGCGTAGTTTACGACCTGGATGCATTCTATATTGCTTCTTCGGCGATGTGCTTCAATCTTAATTGCTCCAATCAAACATGATTTAGGGAAGATGGAAGGTTGTTGGGTTCGTCTGTTATTGTCAGCGCGCTCTGTCCCTGTGTAATGAGAAAAGCACCGCCGCATCTACAGCACGTGACAGCGAGGTACAAACGTATTTCAATGAAGGAAGGAATGAAATTGCGTTCGAAAAACATGAGGTATAGATTTGGCGGATGCGGCCGTGTATTCCAATCCAATACTTTGCAAAGGACGCGATCTCAGGTTCTCACTTACGCACACACATGTGTGTTTGCTGCTAACACGTCTGCCTTTGTTCGTCTTACAGTTGCTTGTTATCCATACGCCCGGGTAGAAGTCATGCGAAACAATCGCTCTACTCCAAGCTTTACTTTTCGCGGCAGGTATTTCGCGAACACGCCAACAAGCTTGTTGAAGTGGCCAACCTTGCCTGTTCGATGTCGAACAACGAAGAAGGCGTGAAAATGGTTAAAATGGCTGCCAGGCAAATTGAAGTTCTCTGCCCGCAGGTATGCGTGAAACAAATGTGCGTTGGTCGTGTTGCGTGGGTTTTATTTTCTATTTGCAGCCGATTATTTCATAACTGTGGGCCGGGCCTGAGTGTGACTCAAGCCTTAAATGAAAATCGAAACATCAACAGCCAACGTTGCGACGTCGTGTAGTATTTGTTGAACGAAGTCGGACATCCAGTGTCACCAAGTCACTGTTCATAAAGCCACACTGCGTGGTTTACTTACTTTACGTGAGCAGAACCTTTGTAGTTGGAGTAATGCAGCTTTGATCCGCTTCTGTCCCCGTTAACTAGGGGTGGCCGGATTTACTTACTTTCTGAAATGATTATTTTTACTGTATTTCTCCAGCTTACTTGTTTAAGGGAGTCTTCCTTGCCGAGAAACTAATTTTTGCTTTAGGTGAACGTTGCAGAGGGTAGAAAGGTAAAAAATATGACCACTTTTCCATTATTGTTGTTGCTTCTTCCGCTGTTCGCTGATACAAACTTACCCACAGCTTTTCGTTACCCTCAGGTGATTAACGCAGCCCTCACTTTGGCTGCTCGGCCAACGAGCAAAGTGGCTCAAGACAACATGGAAGTTTTCAAGCAGTCGTGGCTGAACCAGGTCAGTGGCAAATCCCGGCCATTTCAACTGTCTGACTGTTGCTGTTGCACGCCACAGTCCTTTCTTTACAAGTTGACAGCGACATTGCCAATGGCCAAATGCCAATAAAACGGAGAATTGTTTTGTGTTCAGTCGCGAAGCCGAATTCTCACGGTTGGAAAAACTTAAGAAAAAAACACAAAGACTTAACTTTCCTTTAAATTAAGAAAGTCAAGTCTTCGTGCAACCCACGTGATATACATGTGACTTGAACCAACAGGTGCAAACTTTGACCGACGCCGTTGACGAGATCACCACCATCGAGAACTTCCTCGCCGTATCCGAAGCGCACATTTTGGAGGACGTCACCAGCTGTGTCGTCGCGCTGCAGCAAGCAAATCCCGAGATGCTGGACAGGAAAGGCGGCGACATCCGAGGAAGAACCGCGAGAATTTGCCAGGTACGGTGCTCAGGTTTCCAGAATAACACTGAAGATTATTTCTTCGGTTTGTGTTAAGTGCTTTTTTTTGCTTAAACCATGCGCAAAACCTTATGTTATATTGAATATTAGAGTGCATCAGTGAGCGGCAACATTTTCGGATGCTGTTTGTAGGTTGTCATCAACGAGATGGAGAACTACGAACCGGATTACTATACAGAGAAAGTGATAGAAACTTGCCAAACGCTCAGAGACCAGGTAATTACCATGTTTTGCAATAAAGATATTTACGTCTGCGATTCGCTCATGTGCCTGGCCCGCTGACGGTCATCTGCAAAGACTCGGGCAACAGTCTGCATGTCATTGCAACGAAACAACCCGTTTGTTCTCGCTGTGAGACAATGGACGCCACGTTGCTGGGAAGAAAACAAGTCTTCCTGCAATCGTCCGATTGGTATTATTCTTGGCAAGGCCCTGAACGTTGTTCTTGCATTTTCTCTTTTCTTCCAGGTCATGCCCAAGTTCGAAGCTCGTCTCGAAACATCCATCGGTGCTCTGATGCACGACCCGCCCGAGGATCCGCAAGAAAACGAGTTCATCGACAGCTCTCGACTGGTTTACGATGGCGTGCGAGAGATCAGGTGAGACGATTTGTTGTCATGGCACGTCACGCGTGTACGTGCGTATGGAGATTCTCTTAACTCGCGGTCGTGGAATGTTGGACGGTTAATATTTGATCCTGTTGCCGTCGCAGGCTTAACATAAGTCAGTGCGTGCAAGTGCCGCAAGTATGATGCACAAGCTGAGCGCCAACGCTCTTCCGTCCAGATCGAACAAGCGTCGCTGCTCGTTTTGGCAATCTCTAGGTTTTGGGATGATTCGCTCTGCCGGCATGGAGCTTTTGGTGCGTTTTGCTTCGCCCGCGAAGTTTGTGCGTAAAGTGCATCGTTACACGCAATGCACAACCAGTGGATGCACCGGAAGGGCTGAATCGACGAGAACCTTGTCTCGCACATCGGTGTTGATAACGACCTCCTTCGCGTGTTTCGAAATCCGCCATTTGTGAACAACTAGCTGTGTGTGAGTGCGTAATAGCGAGTATGTTTGTTGTCGTGACCAGGCGCGCTGTGCTGATGATCAAGAATCCCGAGGATGTCGAAGACTCCGATCTGGAGGCCATGTCCGAAACCGGTGCCAGCCGTGTCAGCGGAAAGGTGCGTTTGCGGAACTGAAACTGCCGCTAGTTGCCATTGTCTTTTCATCACTATTGCGCGACTGAGTTTACTGTTATGAAAGCAGCAGCGTTGCGATAATTGACCATGTTATCGAAAAGCGTTTTATTCTCCAGACGGCGGATACCGAATCGGCTCCGACCGACCAGACCCTCATGAGGAAGCTTCCCGAGGCGGAGAAAGCGAAGATCCAGGCGAACATCAAAGAATTCGTCAAAGAGAAAGAGCTCCTCGACATCGAAATTTCCAAATGGGACGAGTCATCCAATGACATCATCGTTCTGGCGAAATCGATGTGCGTCATCATGATGGACATGACCGATTTCACCCGCGGCCGTGGTATGTTCTTGTGCTGAGTCATCAGTGAGCGTTTCTCATTACCTACGTTGCTTTTTGATTAGCTTATTGAAAAACTCTGAAGCTGTGGATGAATGTTACTTCATCAACGAAACAGTGAGTTTGCCAACATGCTCTGTTTCGCGGAGTCCCACCATTTTCAAGTAAATGTTTTCTCGGTCAGTTTGTCCGATTGTTCCCGCAACGATTGGTGCGCGAAACTTATTCTACTTCCCAATGCGAACGTGGCGACAGTAGAGAGGAATCTTGAAAATAATTAAATCCAACCAAGACGCTGGTTTTAATGCAACGCGTTTGGAGAGGAATGTTATTCGGTGTTGGAAAAATTGGGTGTAAAGCAGTGGCTTTTTATCGTTCCATCCAACAACATTGTAAGCGATCCAATCGTCATGTGCAGGTCGCCTGAAGAACACGAGCGACGTGATTGAAGCCGCGCGTCGAATCGCCGACGCTGGTTCAAGACTCGACAAACTTGCCAGGTCGATTGCTGAAGTCTGCCCGGACTCTGCCGTCAAGCAGGTACTGCCTAAAGCCGTTTGTTATCTGTACCTGTTGTGCTATGCGCAGCCTGAAGACACCAAAAGTTCTCTTGAGTGCAGTTCTATGCTTTTAACAGCTAATGCGTGCAGATTTATCAAAGACCACTGAAAGCTTTCAAACTGTAGCGGCAACTTTTCAGCCCTTTTCGTCCACTTGGTCAACCATACTGCTTCTTCCACTGCGTTGTGCACCTTATCACTCGTGTACTGGTTGGTTACATTCGAATTTTTAATTTGTGGTAAATGCTGTAGATCGAATATACCCGGAAAACTTAATTGAACGTGCCACTATCCAGCATGTCACAGGCTCGATGCCTTCCGTGAGCGTCGACCTCTGACCCGAGTCGCGATCCTGACGCAATAATCGACACGATGATTTGTTTCCAGGATCTGCTCGCCTACCTGCAGCGCATCGCGCTTTACTGCCACCAGCTGAACATGTGCGCCAAGGTGAAAGCGGAAGTGCAGAACATCTCGGGAGAGATGATCGTGTCGGGTTTGGACAGCGCCACTTCGCTTATCCAGGTCTGTTGACGCTCGAGAGACAGTGCGGTTAGTCCGGCTGCGTGTACTTACGATGCCTGCGAATGCGATTTGGAACGTTGACCTTTATCTGCGCTTGTTTTGCTGCCTGGTAAAATACTGCGTCAAGTTTTTACCAGAACTTTTTCGGTCGTGGGTGATGTTGTGTTTGTTCGAGACCGAAGGTAGCGGTCGAAAAGGTAACTTTGTCTCTTTCGATCGCCCGGTAGTTTGGCTCCCATCTCATCTGACGCAAAAGTCATTGCTCAATTGCTTCAAATCGTTCACAATGGCTGTCCATGCTCACAATCAGTGACACTCAGCTCATTCGTGCAGGCCGCTAAGAACTTGATGAACGCCGTTGTGTTGACTGTCAAGTCCTCCTACGTCGCATCCACCAAGTACCGCAAGGGAAGCGCGCACCACCAGCACGCCAGCATCCAGTGGAAGATGAAGGTATGGCCCGTTACTTCGCGTGTTAAGAACAGAAAAAGCCCGTTTTTTTGTGTTTTCGCTCCAAGTTCGCCGCCCCCTTAACATTGACCTCTGTCTCGGCGATAAACTCTTCGGTTGTTGCCGACCACACTTCCCTCCCACAAGCGTCTGTATCGCTGCAACGAGAGCTTTGCCCGCGAGGTATCGTCTCCAGAAAAAAAAAACTGTTTACTTTATTAAAGATTGTTTTAAAAACAGGCAGGTGTCTTTATCAGGAAGGTGATGAGCAACAGTTGTTTATTTTCAATTCGAGAACGTCAATTTCTTCCAGGCCGCGGAGATGCTCGTAATGATCTTTATGTCAGGCAGTGATGGTAAGTATAATCAAGCACAAGCAATATAAGCGGTAGTTGCAAGGTTACTCTGTAAGATTTAGCTCACATACCGAAGAGCAGCCGTTAGCACAGCTTTTCCAGTTACACGTAGATATTCAGCTTCACAGTAGCACTTCCCGGCGCATGCCGTCATTGTTATTTGCATAAAGCTTCTTGTTGAGCGTGGAAAAAAATGTGCAGCCGACAGTGCGAATGTTTGGACCTAGAGACGTGAAGCAGGACACAGTATCTTTCCGGTCTGCCTGAAAGAAAGCAATAAGGAACTGTTCGATGCTGTATAGGCGTAAACTGAGCCAGAAAGTTCGGTTGAAGAACTAAGGGCGAGGAAGATTTGCGTTCAGTGACGCGAAAGTGAGTCGAGGTTGTGTGTGGGTTGTATCTTTTCTTTTTGTTTTCAACCTGCTTTCTACTATTACATAAAATTGATGATTACTTGCTTTTCTGATGCAACTTGAATGCCGTTTCACGACGGGTAGCCCTCGGTGTTGGTCATGAATTCTCTTCTTGTTTCACGATTTTCTATTTCATGACTTTACGCTGAAACTATTCCAGGTAAGGGCTTTTGTAAACGCTTGTCAAAAATTTAACCTCTAACTGTTTTTTTTTTTTTTCGTTCGTCAATAACAGTAATCCCGATTTCTTTGTTTGCGCTTAAGGGCTCTTGACGCAGCTTCTGCTGCGCAAAAAAACCAATGGAACTTAACGTGTCTGCTGTAACCTCTGCAGGCGCCCGAGAAGAAGCCGCTCGTGAGAAGAGATCGCCAGGAAGATCGTCGTGCGCCGGTTCGCCGCGCCTCGCAAAAGCGTCTGGTCAATCCCGCTCAAGCGCTGAGCGAGTTCAAAGCAGAACTTTAGAGTCGTTTGTTGGTGACGACCAAGTGGAGCTGCTGCAGTGTCATTTCTCACGCTACCGTGATCTGTGTTTGCCACTTTCATGTAAATATCAGGTAATTTTAGATGTGTTTGGTACATTTTCGCGTCTTTTACGTTTCATGTACTGGATATTTTTCGATGCGCGAAAGTGTGCGATTTTTGCCGTGCCCGAAGTAAAATCATCCTTTTTTATTTGAAACGGAGGTTCTGTGTGTACGTTATTTGCCTGTGTTGTCATGGTGATCCACGAATTCAGATGATTAGACTTAGTGACGGGTTTGTAGCCGTTTTTTTTTTTTTTAACATTGATTAACTCTGACAAAACATCATGGTTT
>JGI24021J15306_10006848_pt1 | contig 13816 bp, 10 predicted proteins | sample Ectturendosymbi1_FD_15306 | JGI IMG/M metagenome (IMG submission 15306) | reverse complement strand
AAATAAATTTTAGAATAATTCTAGAATAAGCAATTATTCTACTTTGGGCATCCCTACTCTCAATAAACTCTAACAGTTTTTATTAACTTGTCCAACAGTATAACGTTACAGGTAAATATTAAATATGCAATTACACCATGACTATGAAGGCAGGCTATACAAGTAATCTGCGATAATTTGACGCACTTCACTATCCACTGAGTCATCTGGAGTTGAGCCACAAACTTGTACTGTTCGCACTGTACTGTCCCATGGTACAGGTGTTTGTGAATCCTCGCAGAGATTGTGCAAAATGCAGCATGCTCCAATTATAAATGGAGCTAGTGATATGTTCACATCCAACTGTCTTTTCAAGATTCTCCAGCGTGCTTTGAGCCTGCCAAATGCGTTTTCAACAACAATTCTTACACTGCTGTGATGAAAGTTGAATTTTTTTTGCTTTGGAGTCAATCTTGAAGCACAATATGGCCGCATAAGAAATGGTAGCATCGGATATGCAGCATCACCCACTAACATTAATGGAATTGCAACATTGTTGATTTGAATGCTCCCCTGAGGAAAAACAAGAATTTAAATAAAATGCATTTGCAATATATACAATCATTAATGATCTTCAACATGCATTGCACCCTTACCTGAGGAAGATTGCCAGCATTTTTGTACAAGTTAGAGGCGCGCAAGACAGATGTATCATGCACACTGCCTGGCATTTTAACAGATATATCCCTGAAACTAAGAAAAGTACATGGTAACAGACAGGTTTATACTTACCATTATTACATTTCACAGCAGCATTATCTCACCGACATTGATGATCCACAACAGCTTGCAAGACCAGTGATGGAAACATTTTCTCGTTAATATAATCTCTCATGCTATCTCTAGGTGGCTTGATGTGGATATGACACCCATCAATTGCTCCAAAAACTTGTGGGAAGCCTGTTTTATGGTGATTAGCACTGGCAATCTCTTGGGCTTCAGCGGAATTTGGCAGAGATATAAAATGCTTTAATTTCTTGCACAAGGCATCACAGAACCTACATAAAAATGGAAATGATTTGTTTTTTATTGGGAAACAAAGGCGAAAAGAAAAAATTTTGCAACTGTTTTCATGGTCTTAAACATTGTTTTGCACCCCATCATATTTTAAGAGTGTATAGGCAAAACAAACATTCAGTCAACCTTATTGGCTAAAAAATTAATGTAACTTGATTCACGTAAGTTGCAATACCTGTACAAACAATTGTGAACTGAACTTTTGTGTATTCCAAACACATTGCCAACAACTCTGTACTCAGCAGCTGATGCTAACTTGTACAAAGCAACAGCTATTCGTTTTTCCAAGGGTATGGGTTCTCTGACACAACATGCATCTAAAAATGAAAATATTTACTGTTTACAGAGTATATCTTGATTTGATAAGAATGACAACTGCTTTTCATTTAAGATTGTTATTATTATACACAGGTGCTTATTTGGAGATGATTGAATCTTTCATAAAACTTCCAGAGGAGCTCAACATGAGTATATTGTTGAAATGAATGTTAGAAAATGATTTCTCAGTTATTAGCACCTTCGCTGCCAGGACATTTTGCATGAGCCTTGCTTTCTAGCACATCTTAGCAACTCCATAACTCGCCAGGCGATTGCACTAGAGAGCTGTTCAAACCCGCAAAAGGCTCGGCCTTCTAGTTTGCAATGAAAAAAGGGCCAGGTAACCTGAGCTAAAATGGCCAAAAACCTACCCCACTGATGATGTCACCCACAGAAAACCCGAAACAAAATTTTTTTCATTGCAAACAAGAATGACTTGCCGCATCTTTTGAGAGTTTGCACAGTTCTCTAACACAATCGACTGGCAAGTTATGGAGTTCCAAAGTGGCGTGAAAATAGCAGATAATGCAGAGAGCTCAAGTACGAGTACCTCACACACTGGCAGCAAATGTGTTAATGCATACTATTGAGTATTTCACAATATAAAGGTTAGGAATGAATTTAAAACACCAAAATCATGTTGAAATCATTGCTCCTTTACAAAGGATTAAATTGTAGCCCATTTTTATTGCAGATCCGTATTGTACATTTACCTTAAAGTAACTCTTATTTATGACATATGCATGTCCAACCTGGTTTCAAATCATCACTCAGCAGTGACACTAAAAGCTGAAATGTTGCTCTTCTCATCCTGAAGTGATACAACCAATCGGAGTCATCAAAGTTCAATGCAATTGTGTTCCACCAGTCACTTGATCTGCAAATAACAATTTCAACAAATTAAGTTTCTTTGATTTGCAATTAATGTAGAAAATTTGTGTCTAGTCAGGTGTGCTGTGGGTGCACGTAACTGGAGATGGGATGAGAAACCACACCCAAGCCCTTAATTCCAACTAATGCAAACTCAAAACAGGCTCCAGGTGTTCTGTTAGCTCTTGAGGAATCAGTTGACTAGGCTCTGCTTTCAGCTTTTTGCAATGATTCAAACTTGCACATATCTATATTCAAGTAAGCAAGGAATTGAAAAGCACATTTTAATAAGGAATCGGTTTCATGTTCAGTTACACAACCTCAGTCCTTATTCAAATAGGCATAAGCTCCTAACATGCTTGCAGTTCAGGTTAGTACACTTTGGAAAAAAGGCAGTACTGTTCATGCACATACATGCTCATTCTTGACTTGCACCCAGTGTATAAGAAATATAGTTTTACCCTGAAATCTTTCACTTCATAAAAGATTTCAATGCACACAAGGCATGGAAAACTTTAATTGACATTGCACTGACAAACAGATATTTAGAATTGTATTTTTCATACATTTAATCGCCCAAAGAAATTTTTCAATGAAGACAGAAAGCATATATTGACTAAAAACCAAACGTAATGCTGCAACAATTCTACATTTTGGTTCTATTTTTAGCTGAATAGTCTAATGAGCTGTGCAACTATAACACTAATTACCACCTTACCTTTTCAACATCCAAAATCTTCTTGTTGTCCTCAAGCGTGGTTTCTTAGCTAACCTAAAAGCTGTTAAAATTCTTGCATTTTCTTGCACTGCCGTAAACGACAGTGCACGTCTGTTATGGATTGATTTCACAGTATGCAGCACAACCTCCTTATGCAGCATAATCCATTTTTCATGCAGCATGGCCAACTTCATAAGAGCCATGCACAGCAACAGCCACAATTGAGAAATCTGTGCATCAGTACACATGCTTTCCGACTCCACACAATACTTCGCTCACTAGCCAGCACAACTAATGTTTATCAAAGTGTCTGCCACATGTGAACGACTTTTAGACATGTACACCGAACTGTATAATGATGTCAGAACCAACTGCCTTGTTTTTGTGGATCACCACTTGACATACAAACGTACTTATTGAGAACCTCTCCTATATAAGCATATGAAAACCAAGTATTAGGTGATATGTAATTCAATTTGGTGTTGTTAGAAGGCTTAATGTCTCAGCTGTCTGACTTCAAACATCCAGAGATAATGCAGAACTCATTTTTAGTACATCGTGTACTTCCTAAAGCATTATGAATGTGCTAGCTGTGGGATCAGTACAAATAACATTAAGAAAAAAACAGGTTTAGTGATGAGTTTTCAAAAGCAGCTTCAAACCAGTAACCCTCCACTACCTTGAAATTCCCACCACAAATTCCACTGTAGACCTTCAAAGGTTCAGTAATTGCTGTCCAAATTTTGGAGGTGATGGTGCCGTTCTCACCAGGATTATGCACCTTATCAAAGCGTGTTGTCCCAGCAGTAGCATGATGCCGCTTCTTTAAAAAATGAGATGATACACCAGCGATCAAGACTGAGATCCAAAATTTTAAAAATTGTTGATTGTTACGACATTGGAACTCCCAATTATGAACTTTTTGAATTTCAAACAACTTTTATTTTTCCTACATTAAGGATATAAGCAACTTTTCATTGAAACATGTTTCAAATGTTGTAACAGATTATTCTGGTCTAATTACAGTAATAAACATCACAGAATGTTGAACTCGGTGATACACACATGAGCTAAATGTGTGACTCACACACATAAAGAAGGCAAGCATAAAACAACAGAAAGCAATCGAAGGCAAGGGTACACTACACAAATGTTAAATCCTACACAGAACAATCATTTACACAACATAGATGGACAGGTGAGGCATGCATAAGATGAGAGAAGTAAGTGACAGGGAGAAGTAAGAGGTTATGAGGCAGAAAGCAATAAAGCAGCAACCATGACATTACAGAACAAAGGCACACAGCAGAGGCAAAAAACAATGTTTATCCACACAAATCGTGAAGAAGCAAGACAATTACCCATGGACCACAAGTGCATGTATGTCCAACCGGGCACATAGCACCCCTGAATGAGGTTGAAAAGGCAAGGGTAGATACAGATTACAAGCAGTTCAACAATAAAAAGTAATCCAACAAGTGTTGGCACATGAAGAACAAAGTAAGGTTAGTTGATGAGTAGAGCATGTAATTCTAGGAATGATAACTTTTGGTTCATAATGCCATTACATATATCCACCTATTGCACATCTAACATCAGAGTCATGACATTGATTTGAGATAATTCTCCTTAATTTTGGTTTACAGAAATGTGGGCCTAAGAATTAGACTGAAATCAATGTCCATGAGATGATGGAGGTGAACATTATCCCATTTGCCTCAAAAGCCTTGTATTACAGCAAGGGTGCTCCTTATAAGTGCAAATCTGAGCTTTGATCTTAATGTAGACCACAGATGCATATGGTTCTTTGCGTTTCTCAGCTATTTTTTCAGCCAGTCTTTGGTTGACCTTGGCACATTCCACCACTTGTTAGAATAAAGGGATTGAACAAACACTCCTCAATGTTAATCACTGTATGGTTGTACTCACTACTCATGCTCTTTTTCATGTTGTTGGTAGATCTGTTAAAGGGAATGTCTGGAATACAAGACAATGACGATCTTCTTCTTCTTGCGTGTGAGCAGCGGTTCAGACAAAATCCACAAGGTCCTCAAGCCATTTAGTGTTGTTGATGTTAGGGGACCGCAGGTCTTCCAAGCAGTTCGGAGGGCGAAGGATGTTACAATCGAAGATTATATGATTGGCCGACAATGACGGTGACGTCGAATGTGTGATCCTGATGTCAAATAATGTTTTTCAGTTATTCCACAGTCCTCTTGCAGATATAGCCAACTTTTCATTGTCACCTGCATTGACTTTTTTTCCAAATTTGTTTTCAGTGGATGGCAGCTGTTTTATTTTTTGCTGAGACATTTCAGTCATTTTTTTGCTGAGACATTTTGGCCACTGAGACATTTCAGTCATTTGTCTCATTTCAGTCATTTGTCTCAGTTGTATTAAAACTCACCATAACAATGTTCATTAGTGTATATTTTAAGACATTCTGACCAAAATGACGTAATTTTTTTCGCTTATTTCAAAAACATTTCAGTCTATGGCCAAAAAAACAGGGCAGAAGTATGGGTTCTGTTTGAACAACTCTACACACCTCTCTCATTATCTGTGCCTTGAAGTATAATCACCCAGTTTGCATGGGGCTGTAATTCAGAGTTTGTCTATGGCTTTCATGGTCATTACATATTTGACGTAGTGATTGGATTGACCAGAGCCCCGGTCCAGCCCTGGCCAGAGATTTCGCTTTGTCTGGGGCCCCAGCCAGGACAATGAAAAAATTTTGCTGCGTGCCAGGGCAGAAAATGCATAAAAATTCAATGAGTAAGCGCACAAAATCTGTCGATTTTCTCTCAAGATTCTCACTCATGCATATGGTTTAGAACTACATTGTTTCAGTTGACTCAATGACAAAGTTAGTGCAGTGCGCTTTCCTCCATTCGTGCCGGTAATTGAGTAAGCCTAACAGTCGCGACAGGAAATGTTGGGATTGACAACAAAATGCCTTTTCGCTAAGATGCCAAAATCAACACACTCTGTTAATTGTCATTCAACTTTCCCTCTCGAAGTTCTCATTCCTTCTCATTGCGTCATTCTTTTGTTATTCAGTTGAAACCACATTTGAATTCTTGCTAGCGCGATCAACTCAGTTTGCAGATCTTACTGGGGAACATTAATTTTGTCGTCATTGTAAAGGCGTTTATCATGATTCAAGGCACTGCTATGCAACAAGTAATCTGTGACGGATGCAACATTTCTAGCTGCAAACTTTCCACAAGTACGATAGCATTAGTAACAAGTGAAGGCCAGAGGAACATGCCACGTCTGATTATTGTCATCACTAGGTCATGCAGGCTAGGTCATATAAAGCAATGTTAATTTGTGAGCATAGTTGCAGAAACGCGGGTAACATTTTCTTTTGCATTGTTTGTTTCGCAGTCAAAAGCAAGAAGCGTCAATGTCTGAGTGATCAGAATGAATCAAAGCTTACTGTGGCTTCATTATGCATGAGCGTCGACATGTTATAGGTTCGACAAAAGCAAAAACATTGTTTGCTATTCCCTTTTGTCGTAGTTAGAAATGTGTTGGGTCTCATGCCAAGTGCAGCCAGTGAATGGTGTTAAGGATGGCAGGCAATTTGATATCAAACCAGTGAGCAAATTGTAGGGAGGCTGTGCGAACTAGCGTGTTTTTCATTTTGTTATCTAGCTTCTTCCGGTGCGAGGCACAAAGTGATAACTCAGGGAGTCTAACGGCGTGCACTGCTTTTCATCAGAGCGAAAGCAGTGAGGCAGCCCGCCTTTCTCCTTCAAAATAATCAAACTAAGTTTGAAAGGCCACAACAGGTCTGACTTTGGAGTATCGCGGTAGCCGCTCATGCGTTCAGCCTGTCTGTTGACTGCTGGACAAAAAAGCGGTCACCTATAGTTCCACTAGAATTAGCGTTTTCTTTTAGTCAGCTTTTTCTTTGCTATTGCAAAAAGTTTTAGTTGGCATGTAGAGTAATCTATGTATAATTACACTTGCAGAGAGTACAGGAAATTAGAGTCATGTCCAGCAAATCAGACTCCGTAGTGTGGCAATTTTTTATAGTACGCGAAGATCAAACCAAAGCTAAATGCAAATGTGGCAAGATATACGTACGGGGAAAAATGCCAAAAACATACTCGACTAAAACTTTATTAACCCATCTTAAAAAGGAACATGACAGTGAGTTCAGTGAAGCCTGTACAAACACATAGCAAAAGAAATCGAGCATTGGCAGTAAATCCAGTGCTGATGTACATGGAAAGCTCTTCAAGCCACTGGAGCACCTTTGAAGCAAGCAACCCTTTATGAAACAATTCAACAATCTAAAAAGTTCAATGCTAACTGCCCAGAACAAATAAAGTTGCATCATCAACTCCTGGAATCCATTGTTGATGCAGGACTGCCATATACAACCGGTGAGAAAATATACGACCGTTGCCATATACGACCGTTGAGTTCTTTCCAAAATTGTGGGTAGCTTGTGTCCTCGATTCACTGTTCCAAACGAAAAGTTCTTCCGAACTTGCTTAATGCCAAATGTGGCCTTAAGAGATAAAAAGGAAATTATCACAATTGTGACTGAGAACATGATGCATTGCTCTGTAACCACAGATATGTGGAGCTCAATGGCAATGGATGCATACATGGCCGTTACCATTCATTTCATTAAACAAAATGATTGGGAAGGAAGTCAATGGTTTTAGAATGTTTGTCTTTTGCGCAATCCCATTCAGCCAACAATTTGGTGTCAGGTTTGAGATCTGTTTTTGATGATTTCGAGATAGCGCAGTCTGTTCATTTAATTGTGAGAGACAATACCGCCAACATTGTAAAAGCGATGAGAGTGGGAGGTTGGAACAACGTTGGATGCTTTTTGCATGGTCTACATCTGGTGGTAGTGAACAGTCTTAAGCCACAGATAAGTGTAAATGACATGCTTGCCAAGGTGCGCAACATCGTTCGTACATTTCACCACAGTATGAAAGCCAAAACTTTGTTGGGTGCAGCTCAAGAAAAAGAAAATCTTCCCAAGCATGCAGAGCAACACTTATTCAATGCTAGAGCGTTTTCTCCTGCAGAAGAGAGCTATCTTGCTCATTTCTCTAGACATCGACAAATTGAACAATCTTCCAGAACGAAATGAATGGGATATCTTGCCTACTTTAACCAAACTTTTGAAGGAAATATCTGATTCTGTCAACTTTTGTGAAAGGGAGGACTCGTGCATTTCAGAACAAATACCAAGTGTCAAATGTTCAATGAAGACTTTGGTTAACACCGATTATTTTGGAGTGAACTCACTGAAAGAAGAGTTGATTCGTAATCTACAAAAATACTTTTATGGAGGCGACAGTCGGGAACTCTTTAGAAATATCAAAGAAAACGAACATTACTCTATGGCAAGTTTGCTTGACCCTCGCTTTAAACAGAAAGCATTTTTCAGCAAAAGAGCTGCTGATCAGGCTGAGCTCACGTTGGTGGAAGCAGTCTGCAATGAAATAAAGAAGCTACAACGTAGAAGAAATGTGGCTGAAGATGCAACGCCAGACTCAAGCAAACAACGAAAAGTAGATTCAGCGTCACGTTTTGCTACAGCGCACTACGCAAGCCTTGAAGAATCAAGCAGTTGCTCTGAAGATGATGGGCCTGAGCTGCAAGAGCCGTCTTGCTACAATGCGGCCAAAGCCTTGGTGGTTGCATATCTCAGTGAACCTAGGTGCAAAGTTGATGACCCACCTTAGCAGTCCTGGAGAACTAATAGCAGCAGATTTCCAGAAATAGCAAGACTAGCCTTAAAGTTCCTCAGTGCGCCAATCAGCTCCGTAGCAAGTGAATGCGAGTTAAAAATTGCTCGCGATTTGACAAATGAAAATAGGTACCGACTGAGGCCATGAAATGTGCAAAGGTTGCTTTTTCTTAAGCACAACCTGAAAATCATCAGGTATGATACTGTTCCATTACCAGGGCTTCCAAATGAACCAGAACAGCATCAGGAGCAAAGTGAAGAGGAAAGTTGCTCTTCTGACTGCGACCTGTAAAGGACTAGCATGAAGCTTTGTCACTGGAGTTCATTAGATTTGAACTGCCTATTTTTGTGTTTTCTCTGGAGTTGTTACTCAAACTTGTTGTTTGTTTCTATTCTGTTGGCGATGCATAACTCTTCATTCTTGCCAGAGTTGTTGCGTTTGTTTCTCTGGTGGCATACTTACGTTAAAAGCACGGAAAACTCTTGCATTCCATACTGTTGTTATGGATGAAATACAACACACACTTGTTCGTTGTCCACTTCATGGGCAAAGCAACGGAAATGTTGGTGCAAAGTTAGACTGAGCATGCACTGCAGAACTTGCCCCGGTCCGATCACTAATTTGACCACCAACTTCATTGCTGTTGGCATTTTTTCTCTACCATCCCCACCTCGGAAAGCTACCAACTAGCTACTAGAAGAAGATAATCTTTTGTTAGTGTCAATTTTGCTATCAGAGGCAAAAGATCTGCTAAGACTACTGTATTTTGCCATTCGAACTGTATGCAGCTTTGTCCAGATGTAAGGCTGAGTTTGTGACACTAGCAGCACAGTGAATGTAGTCGAGTGGTTAACACCTTGAGAGCCAGTCTACGATATATTCGTACTTGGATTTCGGCCTAAAAAACAGCAATTTTCAGTTGCCTTACCAACGCCCTAGCTCCTCTGCCGATTGCGCTAGAGAGCTGTTCAAGAGCTCAAACGGATCGGCCAGTCTAGTAGATTACACTCAAAAAAAAATTCTTTGGTTGGGGTGTGGATTTTTTGTGACTGACGTCATAAGTGAAGTATTTTTAGGGTCATTTTGGCTCATGTTGCCTGGCCTAAGGCCCAACCGCTAGGCCAAAGTGTTTCGCTGAAGTTTTCATTGGAAACTAGACTCGAGTCCGAGTCTTTTGAGCCTTTGAGCCAAATTGAGCCAAAATTTTTTTTGAGTGCAATCTACTAGAATGGCCGATCCGTTTGAGCCGTTGAACAGCTCTCTAGCGCAATCGGCGGAGTAGCTAGGGCGTTGGTAAGGCAACCGAAAACTGCTGTTATTTTTGGAAAAATTGCCAAAACCACACAGACGTCAAGGTGTTAATCGTCTGAACCTGGGATTGTTGTTTTTTTGCTGATTTCCTCATGGTAAGACCGCTGCTTGTAAAAAACTACAAGATTAAATTACTCCAAAGGGTTTGGCATATTTTCTTAGTTTTATGTACTTGATTTAATTCATTTTCCACTGAACTTGAGCAACACTGAGCCGGAGCCGGAGCTGTGTCATTTTTACGACGATTTCACAGCTCTGAAAAAATCCACACTATAGCCGAGCACATAGACAATCCAGAGTAAAATTTAATAGATAATTTGCTTTAGCAACAACCTCAAACAATTATCATAGTAAACTAACATCTGCAAAAAACTGACAAGTCATACATAGTAGTAGGCTACTGGAGTTAACTCAATGATCGATCAGTGATCGAGCATTTTCGTCCCCGTTTGTGTTGTTTCGCCCCCTTTGTTTTTTTCGTTCCCTTGCCCATCAAAATCGCTCCCTTGGGGGCAATTCTGCCCACTTTGAGAACCACTGGGTTAGAGAGTGATTCGGCAAGAAACAACATTCACCGAAACAGTAAGAAGCCAGAGATTGCAAACAAAAACACCTGAAAAATAAGATGTCAATATGGCCAGCCACGCTGAGTGTGAAAAGTGCTTCGAAGCTTATGTCGTGATTTCCACCTACATTTTCTGGTGCTGTGGTTAACACTACTGCTTTAACGTTGCTGCTTGAAAGCTTTGCTGAAAAAAAAACAATTCAGTCGCAAGGTTTTAACTAACACTGCCAGATTCTTACGCTTTGCCTCCTTACAAACTTTGCGCATTTTAGCTCCTGAAGGCATTGCAAATTTCGGTATCACGCTAGCCAAACACTGTAATCTCGTTTTCTGCTCTTTTCTTCTGCAAATCGACTGATGAAAACCTTTTCTGATGAAACACGCATAGCATATGGTGCAACTGGCTTGACATTACCACTTTCATATGTTTATGATATTACACAACAATGGTAGTCATCGGAAGAAAAGTGCGTTTCCACCATACGTTGTCTTTATGATGAAACAAAGGCCACAGTTCAGCTGGGCAACCTCTAGAGTAGACGACACAAGATGTTACGGGAGTGTTTTGATACTATATAGTATTTACCAATGGTTCTCAACAAGGGCAGCACGCCACCCCAGGGGGCGTGAATAAATTTTCAGGGGGCTTGAGCCCTTACGTACACTGCAACATGGAAAGTTTGATCAATACATTTACCAATAGATACATTTGTTTCTACAGCTTATTTAATGTCAGGGGTGCTTGAAACAAATGACAATCACTTTAAAACCACTTGTATACACTCAACAGCAACCACAGCAGGACTAGCTTTAGCACACCAATATTATCGTGTTCGCGCCTTTGTGCAGTAGGCGTGATGCACGAGTAGATAATCATACTCATGCCAAAAGACATATTAGAAAAAAGTTACAAGTAAAATTCAAATGCATTTGCGTTGAATAAAAACAAAAATATTTACATTCAGTAGTGATTACAAAAACTGGCAACAAGTCAGAATTGTAAAGAATCAATAGATGTAGGCCTACCCACTACAACATCGGAATATAAATTTGTATTCTTGTATCACTTCCGAATCACAATCTTTCAAAGGAGTATTTTATTTAAAACAAATAATTATCATCACAGGGTGCTCCCTTGGAGTGAGGGGCCCGGGTCAATTACTCCTGCTGCCCCTTCCTGATCCGGCCCTGAGTGCGGGTGCATTTACAAACCAGTGTGAGTCATCCCTGGACACGGAAGGGCGCAACCTTGCAAATTTTCAAATGAATAGCCACCTTGGAAAACCTTAGGACTCCGGCAAAAAAGTGAAAGGCAGATCATAAAAAGTGATACACAGTAAATCAAAATAGCTTCACTTTAACAAACATGGCGTAAAATGACTGTGACCACAAATTAATGTAGTCCCAAATGAATGTTGCCTCAAATGAAGTGGTCTCAAATGAAGTGGTTTTAAATGAATGTGGTCGCAAACGAATGTGGTCGCAAATGAATGTGGTCTCAAATGAATGCGGTCTCAAATGAATGCGGTATTAAATGAATTGGTCTCAAATGAACGTGGTCTCAAAGGAATGGTCTCAAAGGAATGGTCTCAAATGAATTGGTCTCAAATGAATTGGTCTCAATGGTCATGGAACCGCTACAAGTAGATCCTCCACTAGTACTCCAGCAGCCATCATTCAAATTAAAAAATAAAGTATGGCAAATATTTAAACAAGAGAATGGAATGGTGGAAACACCAAAAGCTACAAGAACTTATCTCAGAGTGCAAAGTATTCAAACAAGACTTAACAAATCAGTCAAAAACAAAAAACATTCAGACCAGAAAGCTTTCTGGAGACTAATGCCAAAAGGACAAGTGAAAATTGCCTTCCAAATTGTGGATACTGCTAATGATATTAATGGAAATATGATATTACTGAAGACATCATAAACACGCTGCAAGAAAAACATCCAAAAGCAGAAATAAAACCATCTGTCATAATTTTTACCCCTTAAACAAAAACAGAGCATGCCATCTTTGAAAACATAGCTTTACATGTTGGGTATTGGCCCATACGTTCCTGCCAAAAATATTTTATTTGGCCCTGGATGCCAGCCCAATCAACCATTTTTGGACTCACATCTTTTGGGAGACTAGGCTATCATCCGAGTCTTTAGAGCCTTTGATTGGGTTTCCAACATATCTGGGGCCAAAATTTAATATCGAATCAGCACCCCCACTTTCTTTACCCCATATTGGTCACAGCAAAGTGGGATGAATAGTTGGTGCCCCATTTTACCTGGATGGTCTGTTGCCTATACCAACTCAAGAAGAGTCTCATTATGATTATCATATGCACATAGGTATACTGTGCTTTACTACAGCAGTTTAGCACAGGAAGTGGCTACTCGCTTCGCTAACAGTGCTACAACCCAGAGGTGTACGGAGTCTGAAATTTTTGACTCCGACTCCACTCCTGCTTTGGCTGAATATACTCTGACTCCACTCCAACTCTGAAAACTTCAAAGTTTTGGACTCCGACTCCTGCTTAAACTCCAAGGTGAATGCTATAAACTTTTGGCATTGTCTAAACAAATGTATCCAGTTTTCACTTTAAAAAGACTAAAAAACAGTATCAAACAAAATTGCTGAGCTCTGGAAAATAAGTAACCTCCTCTTTGCATGTCAGTTGCTTCTCAGATTAAGGGGATTAAGGTGGCTATTAATTTTTTGTAACCCTATACAGACGTCTTCGGCTAATGGCATACCAGTTAAACGCATAAACCGCTTTATAGCATAGGATTCTAGAATCCCAAACCAAATCCATTCACACGTGAAGAAAAGTCCGGTTAATCGCATACCGGTTATTTGCATAGAAATGTATCACACATTTGTAAACTTACAACGCTTAATCGCATACTTAACTTTAAATGAGTGTAAAGCGCACTGCTCAGATAGTGTGAAAACCTGCAGTGCTATTAATCCAATCAAGCAACGTTGCCGAAAAGACTCCCTTCACTGACGTGCCAAAATCAACACTGTGCGTTCAACTTCCAGGCTTCATCACGTTGTATACAGGGCTGTCTGGTTGTGTCAAGTCCCTATGGGTGCGAAGCTTTGTCTCGAAGGCAGCACTTCTGAAGTTTGTTTTATGGCATTGGATAAGGACCNGACGCATGCAANTATGCTTAACTCCTTTGCACAAGATGTGTTAAATTCTTTACAGAACAGAAAATGGTGCAATGGTGCTACTGTACACCAACTTGGA
>JGI24021J15306_10006847_pt1 | contig 13817 bp, 7 predicted proteins | sample Ectturendosymbi1_FD_15306 | JGI IMG/M metagenome (IMG submission 15306) | reverse complement strand
AGATATGTGCAAGTTTGAATCATCGCAAAAATACGAAAGCAGATGGCAGTCGACTGATTCCTCGAAAGCATACAGAAACACTAGTGCTTTTAAGTAACGCTCAGCAATGCTGCACTAAAAGCAAACACTAAACTCNACCTAACGAAATTGTAACATGAAAGTCTACCAACTTTCGAACACAGGTAGTGAATATAATGTCCAACATTCGGCGCATGCGCCCGGAAACATGTAAGCGATGCTAACAGCGTTGAAACTTACAATAGTTCGAAGGGGTATTGTTTCTCCCATGTTCTGCAGCAGCTCCTCAGGATCCGCCCTATTTATGAACTTTCTCCTCATATTTGGAGTTTTCATTACGTTTTCCACATGTTGGTCAATTACGCGTTTTTCTTTCTTTGATCTAAACAGATATATAAAGGTTGTTCCGATTATATTCCAAAATTAATGTCACGCGTTGACAATTCCTTAAAACAAGAAAACGTCAAAAGCTGTGGTTTGCCAAGACGTTGGCCATGTACAACTTCAAAAAATCTGAAACGTGATCCAGCGAACACTGCCCATAAAATCGAGGACTTGTTTTGAACATATCTTGTTGTGTTGGACGAAACTTACCAAAGCATGCCACAATAAAAATGTTCTATTTTCCTCGATTAGCTTTTCCTGTGGAGTGACAAGAATGGTTTGGGCGCGTATGCTCTTGTTTGCTACTTTCGCACCGCATTGACAGAAAATTATCGGCAGCAAGTGTATCAAGCTTTCCCTTGCACCCACCCATTCATGTAGGTCAGGGGTCACCAAACCACGGCCCACGGGCTGAATCCAGCCCGTGAAGCCATTTTCATCCGGCCGCAAAGACATCTGACCAATAATGAGAGTTAACATATTTACGTAAAACTTGTTGATTTGACAGAACGTTACATATCCCGAAACAATCACATTGCGTAAGATGTCAGGCCCTCAAACTGTTATGTAAAAGCTTAAAAGCAGTGTGGTTCTCGTAAGTTTGCTTGACGTACTTGAGGAAGAACCTATGGCAAACGTTATTTAGAACGTCACGAAACACTGTATCGTCCCGCGATAAGGCCATTTGGTCGTTGTCATCACTCTTATCTGGTTTGTTCCAAGTATCTCCGTGCGCTGAACATCTCATGGAAAATGTGTTGACTGTTTGGCCAGCATACGGTTGATTGCACATCATGCAATTTCGACACATAAATACTTTAGCCTGCACAAGTAGGGCTTTGATTTCAGTTTTATTTTTTGCCTGGATATGCAAAAACAGTTGACACCATGGATTTGTTGTGTTTTCCATGGCAACCACAAAGTGCGCAGTGCTCACAAGGCCTTGAAGCACCCTCGGTTTGTTTTTTTTGTCTCACTTAATGCAAGGTGCTTTTAGTCGCTTAGTTTTTAGACCCAGTGGTGGTAGGACGTTTGTAGGTTATCGTTGCCTTCATATTTTAGCTTTTTTTCTATCATTGATCGATTTAACAAGAGACGGAAACGATTTAGTCCAAACCTGAGGGTTCTTTTTCTTGTCATATGTTCATGTTTGGGGGGGCTGTTCGTCTCATTTTGATGCCACTGCTGTCATGCCATTTCTCATGTCCAAAGCGAGCGAATCACTTATTCTTTGAGTCGGTTTAAGCTGCTGAGGTAATCCTCTTACCTTTGGTTGCGACGCCCAAATCTTATTGAATCTCTAAATAAGATTGACTTAAACGTCGTCTTTGGGTGTGATTGCCCGTTAATTAACTACCTTCCCTCCACTCTGGGTTTTGGGAAGTCTTTAATGACAAACCCAAAATCATCTTCAGTGGTTGTGCAGTGTTTTACATCTAGGAATTCCAATTTTCCCACTTATTCGGCTGCGTAAGGTTGTCAAAACTGTAGTTCCAAGCCACTGGTGGCAAATGTTGGAGATAGTGCTTGTCGAATGCGTTTATTTGTTCTTTCCGATGCGGTTATTCAAAGTATGTCGTCGATGTGTTTACGGGCAAGTTACGCCTCGCTAAGTACACCGGCAATCGGCTGTAGGGTGTAATGCACAGAAATGCTTACCGAGGAGACAAAGTGATTATCACTGGTCCTAATTCCGTCGGCGTCAGCATGTAAGTGTTTACCATGATGGGTGATAACGTTGTTGAGGCAAATTTTGTTCAGTTCAACAATGATTTTTAACGGGTCATGGTGTCGAAGATGGAATGCTTCTCCAAGCCACATTGAAGTGCTTCTGTCACAGTGTCTCTGTACGAGCTTGGATAAATTGCTTTCACATCTGCCATAATGTAAAACATGGGCCTTTGCTTTTCAGTTTCTATGTTTTTAGTCTGGCGGTGGTTTTAGTTGAACAGATCTCCAATGTATCGACGGCCATTTTGTCAAAACTCGTCTGGAACATTTTTGCAAAAGTGTGCGCTGATAAGTTCCAGTATAAATTCTAAAAATGCAGTAATGCTTGAGGTGCTGACGTTCCCAGCAGATTTAAACAACCGTATCGATGTGTTCTTGATATCTAATTTTAACAAACTTTTCGGGTTTAACTTATGCGTCTTGAAAAGCAGGTAAGTGTAAGGCAGTGTATTACATCGCAAACATTTTGCTGTTGCACTGCTGACCTTGCGGTATGAGTTGCCCTTCCAGTTCATGCCACTTGTTTGGAGGAGCAGTTGATAATTAACTGCACCCATAGTATGGATTTCAACAACAAGATTGTTATGTAACAATCTTCTTCGATTTTATCAAGGTAAACGTACGTTGCACCGATCTACCGGCACAACCATTATTTGCACCGATCTACCGGTTTTTGTTCGTGTTTTAATAATGCACAACCATTATTTGCACCGATCTACCGGCACAACCATTATTTTTTGCACCGATCTATTGTACGTTGCACCGATCTACTGGCACAACCATTACGAGTTTCATTGCATTTTTTTAGTTCTTCCCTTAAATATGAAGATAGATATCATCAACATATGAATCAATATTACTGATAAAGTGTGAGGCTATATTAAATTTCCAAGGAAAGATCTTTGTGGAACACCATATGTTGTGTGCAAGAAGGATATAATATCTGCCATTTTAGTACTTTGAACCTGGTTGTCCAAGAAGGAAGCAAGAAGTTGTAGGGATGCTCCTCTTACTCCACAGTAAAACAATTTTGAAGTATGATGTTATGATAAGCACAATCAAAAGCTTTACTCAAGTCTAGGAGCAATGTACATGTTATGCAGCAATTCATTTTGCTGAAAACCTTATCAGTAATGTCGCAGTCAAGGAAACAGAAATAATGTATCATTTAAATTACTGTAAACCTCATATTGGTTAGCTGTTACATTAAGACGTGCAAAAATATAGATCAGTTTATTACATAGTGATTGAGTCACACTCTGGAAATTTACTTCAAAATGAAGCACTACATTTGGGTATTTACCAGGGAAACAGCAATCATAGAAAGTGAGTGAAGTGCGAAAGTATAAACTAAACAATTTTTGCATAGTTTAGATAGAAAACATATTTGTATCAGCTCACTTCACTAAAGTACAATCTATTCCCTTAAACAACAATTACAGAAGTATGACACAAACCCAACTTTGATTTTAAGTCTGATTTTGGCTCATATTACATAAGTATTAAATAGAAAATTTCATCCCAGCTCACATTTAGATAAGAGTGAAAAACACTTCGTTTCTTTACTCACAGCTTATTTGTAGGAATCCTTTCCAGATCCATTTTGGTAAATTATACGCCCAAACCTTTCTTATTTGCCTGCAAAACACCAAAACGTAACAGTCATATTTTGCACAAAAGTAATGTTTGCATATTTATTACAATAAACCTAAATATGGACTTACATTTTTGTCACAAAACAATCAATTTTGGAATTAGAAAAACAGTCCTGTTTGATGATTACTGACCATACTAAATTCAGAAGTTTAGATTGCATAGATAACAAATTGAGTGATAATTATGGAAAATAACAATGCTGCAACCATTTAAAACTACAGAGCATTTTTGTTTCATCTAGAAAAATTTCTATTCATCAAAAATATTAGAACATGTTATCCTAACCAACGTTAATTATAAAATATTAGAACATGTTATTCTAACCAACATTAATTAGCCATAGCTGTGACTCTGTTCTGTGGTCCATGGATAAATCCAAAAAGGACTAGACATATGGAGCTTTTATTACAAAACAATCAATTTTTTGAAGACTTTGAATTGGGTCCTTTACCATGTTGTGACACATACTATTACTTGCCCATACTATGAATTTTCCATATACATTAAACAAATGCAAGCCAAGATCACTTCTGAGGGCTATAAAAAGCTAGTGCAATTATTGATAAATAATAGAATTAAAAGGTCTCTAAACTATGTGAAATGGCAATGTCTGGATGCTGAGTAAAGCCACAAATACGTGCTTAATTTGATGCTGTATGAAATAAAGGCCAGTGCATAACAATTAACATTTCATTATCAGTATATCCAATACAAAGCATGTTGCCACATAAAAATCTGAGGTAATTATTACATGAAGTGCTGTTACAATTTTTACACATGCACATTTGTTTAGTGGTATACATAGTTTTCTTCTGCAACAGCTCTGTGTGAAACATGACCCATGTAGTCAAAGCAATGGCCTTCTGAGGCTAGATCAAACTTATGTGGCAAATAGCGTAAGTATGACAAAACCATTTCTGCAAACAATGGGAGAAATTCTTAGAATACAGATAAATTTGCTGAATAATTACAAGATGGTTATACTTTTAGCCGATTGCTCTAAGTTATAAAAAAAAGGTGAGAGATATGTTTGTTTTCCACTGTTTGGTCCCAAAAATGCAGTACTACTAATAAAAAAGCAATTGCTTCCTGAGGTTTAGCGGTTTAAAGCATCTGGCTTGTGCAAAAAATCAAACAAACAAGCAATGCAAAAAATAAAAATGCTTCATTAGGATATTTGTTATTCATCTTTTATATGCATAGAAGATAAGTCATCGGATGTCATTAACGCAGTGGTTTTCAATCTGTTTTGTATGGCGACCCATTATAGCAACCACTATAACCCAACAATCCCCATCTAAAACTGAAATAAAGCAAACATAATACAGCTGTGTACATAAAATATCTACTCACAACCCCTCAAAAATGGTTCATGACTCCAAGGTTGAAAACCACGACATTAATGGATGTACGATGATATAATTAGAGTAGAGAAAAACAGCATTACACAATAAATTAAGGTAAAAATACAATGGAAGAAATATTTTGTCATTGCACTTTGATATGAACTTTACGCAAACACATAACGCCTGAGAGTTTGTGATCTCTTCAATTTTCTGCTTTCAAAACTTTTTAATCTTTCTTGTGTCCCACAGGAGAGTATTGACAAGAGTAGAATAGCCTTGGCGTGAGGGCGATGGTGGCTGAGATTAGGCTTGGGCTGATAAGAAACATTATTTTACTACTGTTGTGTTGTAATTGCTCATTGTAAAAATATCAGTTTTCACAACTTTGGTTATGCTACTTTACATCTGCAATCAAGATCTATTAATAAATGGAAATCAATCTTTTACAGGGCACCCTAAAAGCGTGCTTAGCCAAGCTGAGGGAATGTTGTGTTGAACATAGGCTGTAATAAGTGTTATTTGATATGTATACTGCTTTATGTGTTGGATTTAAGTGATTTTCCTAAATTTGCAATTAAACAAACCCAAAGGGGTAAAAATGATACAGTTTATGCATTGCACTATAGCTATTCAGAACTGAAAAAGCTTCGCAGAGGTTTGCTTAGGCAAAAATGCTTTTGTGAGATGGCCACCTACATCTGCCTTCAGAGCATTAAGCATGTCCATCCTAAGCATGCCCAATAGACCATTACTTGTTCATAGTAAAAAACAGTTTGCCTGCATAGGGAATTAAAAGTGCATGGATTAAGTGGTGGTTGGATGTATTGACCATAGTTTTTATAATGGGAAATGGTTAAGAAGATTCGGTTCCAAGCAATTTGGATGTACCATGAGGTTGGTTGTATCAACCGAGGATGGCCAGGGTTGAATGATTTAAATCAGTGAGTTAAATTACGTACCCAGAAATGTTAGTGTTCGCCCACGCCAGGTTAGCCATTGTGTCAGGACCTTTGATGGCTTGGTGAGAAGCAATTTGTATTGATTTTTTTCACTGCTCATCTTCATCTAACTTTTTCATCCGATCACTTCAAATGTTCGATGCTTTTCACAAATCTTTGTTTTCCATCAATTATTCAATACTTGTATATGATGGCGATCAACTGCAATAGTTGTTGGTGCATTGTTTTGGTGTTTGCGTTTCATAAGTGTTGCTTTTGTGTAGTAAAAAAATCCTGTGTGCAATGTGTACAAACCAAGCATACAAAAAGTAAGAAATATAACTGGTAAAATGCTAATTGCCAAATCCTGATTTAAAATTCAGGAAAACTAATTGGCTGTTGATATCATGATAATTGCATTGCAAAGCATTTGAAACCTTGATCGGAATAGTTTGCATGCCTGCATGTGCCAATGTGCACCCCCATGGATTTGACTTATCTTACTCTTTTTTCTTTTTCTCTGTTAGCTGTTTACCTCAAAGTTTTGATGTTAGAATGCCTTAATTTCTCTCACACAACTGGATCCTTGCATTTATGATGGGTGAATGATGCTACAGTTGGGGTGGTGTTAAAGTGTTTTGCTCCTATCAGTGTTGGTTGTGTGCAAACACCGATTCTGTAATGTGCTACTGTATGGCTAACCATTTTTTTGCTCTTGTGTTGTATGATTGCCTCTATGATATGCACCATATGTCTGTAATAAATTATTATTATTTTTGAAGTTTTATCACTCATAGTTTCTGTGAAGTCACCGATTCTGTCAAACAACTGCAAAAATGGCATGTGGACTGAAATCACTAACCCTTGCAGACTCAGAACTGTTGGCATACCACAAGTTTGAAAGTGTAGACTAGCATAAAGTGATAGCTAAATCCCATTAAACATGTGCGACAGCGATTCTTAACTTGTGGAAAATTACCCTAAATGGGTATTTTTGACATTTTAGGGGGATAATTTAGATCATCATTTTTTGGTTATGTTGTATCAAAACATTTTCAACTCTGTAGAATGTATTTTTGTGTGCGTTCATATATGTTGCTTCATTTCACTTATAACACCATGCCATCTGTGACGTTAGTCTGGAGCAGGGCTTGAAAAAATGCAAATTTCGCGGGAAGCTTCTCGAAATTTCCTGTGGGCTGCAAGTTGAAGACGCTCGCCCCTTCATGACATCACAAAATAAATTTGTTTTCTTAAAAACGTAGCATTCAAAAGCCTTAACTATCACTGCATACACGTAGATCAACTTGGATTGATTCAGCCTACTAGCATCGGTTCACATTCAACGTGTAAACAGTTGCATCGCCGCAGTGTACCACGCTACCGCTCGGTATGCAAAAACGACATACTGAAGCAGTGCAAAACCGATGGAAGCGGCAAATCTTCACCGTGAAGTAGCAAATTCTCGTGCTTAATCCCTGTATAACGGGCTTCTAAAATTTGCATTTTGTGGGCACCATTCAAGTTACAAGGAATTTTTTTACTACATTAAAGTTTTAGATATTTATTTAAAAGTAATACGGACTGCTTACATGAAGCTTTGCAACAATTGCCGACATATGAAATATCGTAACACAGTTTCTAATGACCAACCAAATCGTGGTTTGTAGACCATTGAGAGACTTCTAGACACCAAACTAAAGATATTCTTTGGATAATAAATTTAAATAATCTTTAACGCATGTGTTACGGCAAGATTGTATGCAACTCGCAGAGCGAGGTTGAGCAATTCTTACTCTCAAGTCACGTAATCGCGGCATGCATGCGGCTCTTGCACATTATAAGCCAGTGGTTTTCAACCTTTTCGCTGAAGGGAGCCAAATCCAGATCTACCATTTTGTGAGAGTCGCACTAAAAAAGTTTAACGCAAGTCAATTCACACGTTTTGTTTTATTGCAGAACGAAGTCTGTTACACAAAATATTAAAGGTTTTATTCACAGGCATAACCAGGGGGCCTATGGGGCCATTCCCCCTAATTTTTAGAACATACAGTCGTTTTGCGCTTTGAGAGGCGGTATCCCAAACAAAATAGTGTCAATAGTTCCTCCCCCCATTTTTTGGGCTGGCTACGCTACTGGTTTTATCGAAAGGCTGCTGAGAGCCGCACAAAAGGTGCTTGGGAGCTGCATGCGACTTTCAGAAAAGTGGTTTTAATTTGCTAGTGGCACAGCATTTGAAGTGATTGTGGCGTCGTGCTTCAAGCATTGATTGTTGCAGCCAGTTTGGTGGTGGCGAAATTGGTTTAACCGATCCAACCTGTAGAACGATATTCAGACAGTGTTATAAGTTTCTATTGAGTGAGCGTTCTACGCATGAATGCATTTTTTTGAGTGTTATTGCGCAGTTACCAGAGTGAGCTTGTTGTGAGTGGACACTAGTTTGGGCAAGAGTTGAACATTTTTGATATAAACTTGATCGCGTTAAAACTTTTTTGCATATTGTGTTACTTTCTGCAACAGAAGGTCTGCAGCATTGTTTTTAGCAAATACTGTACCTAATTATTGGGATTTTTGTGCTGCCTACACTGAATTATACTTATTGCTTCATCATATACAAAGTCAAAGATGCAAAAGTCAGCTTCAAGAATTGGTATCGACTGTATGCGACTATATGCTCGTAATAATAACTAACCTATTTTCGGGAATAAACATAAAAAAATCCTGTTTAAAAGTGCTAGCTTGGGTATCGGCATCGTGAATGTTTTCTGTAGCAATTTTATGCTCATTCAAAAAAATTAAGCTCTATAGCTATAAGTGCAATGCCATTCCAGAATGGCGTCATGTTTCAGATGTTGATTGTTGCGGCCAGTTCAGTGGTGGCGCAATTGGTTTTTAACCTATCCGACCTGCAGAACGACCCGATCTGTACTTTTATGCATGCATTTTTTAGCAGCAAGTGGGCAGTTACTGGAGTGAGCTTGTCAGTGAATGCTGGTTTGAGAACGAGTTGAACATTTTTGAATGGCGCTACATTTTGGAATGGCATTCGGAATGCAATACCATTTCGATTGGTAACCCAGTAAGGCAACCACTAACCAGAGCAGTCGTACAGACAAGTATTAACAATCTAAATGTATTCAAAAGCTTCCAGCTGATGCTAGTGCCACTGTCCATTCTGCTATCTCACGCAATGAAGTTCACTCGCATAAAAGCACGTACTGTAGCTTTAAGGACATGTTTGNCTCAATGTCCTCTGACAACATGTGCCATCATAGCAGCAATATTAAAACTAACAGCTTTCCGCTGCCATTACGAGTCTACGACACGCAACCAGGTTCACCAAAAAAGGCAGACCTTTTCTCAAAAAAGCCAAAATAAACCAGATAGCAGTCCTAAGACAAATAGGCTACACATACAGTGAAACATGCATAACCGAACAAAAATAGATATTAAAACTTGTCAGAAACATCGATAAAATGCATTTCACATTTTTATAAGCAAATTTTTTCCCCGTAAATACACTGTCATGCATTTGTTTCTTATTAAATACATCAATAATTTTTAGGGCAACAGTAAAATATTTGCAATGTTCTTTGCACCCTGCATAGTCCTAGACTCCCGTCAGAAACGATTTGTAATGGATGCAGCTCAGGCAATGTTTAGCCAGAGCCAAGCCTTTCAGACTGAAAAAAATAAAAAAGAAAAAGCCAGATTTGTACTGGTATTTTTGATTTTCAAAAAAGCCAAGTGCATCAAAACAGGCCTGAATTTCAAAATTTAGTTTCAAAAATGCCAATTTGGCAACCCTGCATGCGACCAGCGACTGCATGAGACCACTATTGTTAGGTAGCGTAACTGTTGCGTCACAATGCCAGGTATTGGACCACCGTGACTGAGCGCGGAAATTCGTACAGTCCCTTTTGTGGTTTTCTTGTAATTCTTGGCGATTATTTGATTTTATTTGACTTGCAGCTGATTATTTTCCCGTGAGCATGTACGATTTCCCGGGAAGCTCCTTCCGATTTCCACAGTTTCTGCAGCCCTGGTCTGGAGTCTCGCATGTATCCTAGACCATGTTCTGGTGACTAATAGTCCTTAGCAGTGTAGTCTGGTGCAAGCTAAAAACTACTGGCTCCAAAGAAATTAAATTGCCAAGAGAAGGTTTTCTGAAGTTTAGATTTACAAGTCTTAAGGACTAGGTCTCACTGCTTAATAGCAAAATAAATGGTATCAGATATCCCATTGCATATTTTTAATGGACATTTCAATGCAAACTATGGTGGAATTTTTGTGTTGTTTTATTTTTAATTGATTGCAAGCTGTAGTTTGTTATTTTTGAAAAGAGGATAATTGTAGTCCATCAGGCCCTTCTCAGTTGTAACAATATTTAAAAGATTAAGAACCACTGATGTAGACTGTTGACTGTAGAAATAGTAGTTGTAGAACATATTTGATTCATAATAACAGATATATTATAGATTTTTACCATTTTCCGCATGTAAGTTATACTTTTGCAGAAGCTGAACAGTGAAAGCCGTGTTACAGTAATTAATTTTAGCAATAGAATTCACACCAAAAAGCTGGCAAGGTTGTATTTACGTACAAGCTTTTTAACAAACATGCCATGAGTATCAATCAATTTGCTAAAATGATAGTTTCAGTATTGTCATTTCAATAAATATTATGTTTTATGTAGCGGTACTCGTGTTATGAATGGATTTTCATTAAGGATATTACATAAAAACAAAAAATTTGAATGAAAACAAAGTTGTGTTTAGATGCTGTACTTGAAGTTAACAAAGCACAAAAAAGTTGTATTAAATACATTTTTAAAATTAAAATTTACAGGGATTAAGTAGCTACCCCCTACGCATTAAATCAATAATATCAAGAAAGTAAGCTTTAAATAAAAAAATCTATTTTTTTGATTTTTTCTTAAAAATCATGATATTTATCAATCGTGGTATTAACCGGAGCTTACTGTATTGCTATGCTGCAGTGCTATGCTGAATGGCTGATGAGACACAGGTATCTTAAGGAGTTAAATGCACACATTCACCTAACATGAGAGTTAACATTCAGCTCATTTGCTCATCCACCGCAGTCTGCCCTTGTCTCACATGCATAACATTCTCTTCACAGTCACATGCACATTTGTTTCACACCACAGTGGTTGTCTTAAAATAACATCACAATTTACCAGACATCGCAGTCATAATAACTTAATATATGGAGAACAGAAATAACCTTAGCTGCATACCATATCACACATCCGTACTAGGTATCACTTTGGACAGGCAATTGTTATTCCTGTAAATACTTAACATTGTTATTTGACATCACTCACTAATAGAAGGATTCTGAAATCGATTACCATTTGCTTAAAATAATTTTCAAAACCATAACTTAAATATTGGGAGATTACTTAGTACATANTTCAAAATTAAATTGTACAGCAGTTTTTAAGTTGTGTTTGTCGGTGATAATGGTTTTCCAGAAACGGACTTGAGATTTGACCACAAGCACAAATTTNAGCCCAGTTAACCAGTTTCAATTCTGACTCAAATCATTCCAGCAGGCCTACTCCAAAACGATATTCTATGGTATTCCTGATCTCTGGCTGAGAAAACGTCAAGTCAAATAAGTGTACAGGGCGTGTTTTGAAATACAGTCTAAGCACTTTCTACCAATCAAACCCAAAATCACAAATCCAGACCAACTCTATTTGCAACACCTCCTTAATACTAGCAAAACAAAAACGACTAACAAAAACAAGACCCTTGACTTGAGAGAAGAGAGAATTCAGAAAATATATGCAAAAGTTGTAATTATAACCAACTTACCACCACTATTAATTATATCTCCAAATATCATTCGAAAACAAACTGTAGTTCAGAATGCATTATATAACAAAAAGTGTTGAAGTGCACTGGTTCCCAGACGACTGCATAAGATAAGCCATCTGCTCGGAACGAAGGTAAGCAAAGGTAGCAAAGTGAAACTATACTTTTCAATATGGGAATCCACCAAAACCAAAACCAAAACTAAATCATATGATGCAGCAAGGAAGATCAAGGATCAGCAGAGATGGACGAAGTGAGAAATTTTTCAGTCCGAGTCCAGTCTGATTCGAAAAAACTGAATTCGATACAGTCCTGGTCCGCAATTTTTTTGAAAATCATCAGTCCGAACCAGTCCTGATCCGCCCACGTATAACCATTTATTTTTCAGTGATGTGCCCCAGTCATCTTTGTTGAGTCAGAGTAATAAGCCCTTCAGGTCACAAGAACTGTCGAGTCAATTCGAGTCATTGGTTTGCAAGTTCGAGTCAAATGAAATTTCGCATGTTTCCTATGTTTTTTTTGTTATGAAATGGCACCCAACATGCTATAAAATTGTGCCTGATAAGCTAAAAGAAATGTAGCACGCAAGAAACGGAAGAAAATGTAGCACACAACAAACTGAAGAAAATGTAGCACGCAGGAAATTATTAGTTGTGTTATTGTGTTCATACAGGCAATACTATAGTAGAAAAGCAAACACCATCAAATTGGACGGAAATATTTTCACTTCAGAAATTGACATACTAAGTGCATCATTTTTTTTGAGTTTTCATTTGCAATTGTATTAGATTAGAACAAGGTTGGAGTTATGATGGGGGAAGTACAAGTAGTAGCTGTTGAAAATGATCTAATAATTAGGCTGAAGGCAACAAATTTCAGTTCATTGCTTGGGGAGAAGAGAAGTGTACTCGATGCAGGGAGGCCAACACCAGAGTTGAAGCTTGTGGAGCAAAACAACGTTTTTTTAAGGAAATTTCATCCAAAACTGTATGAAAAGTACAGCTGGTTATGTGGAAGTAGTATAACAAATAAATTGTATTGCTGGCTGTGTCTGCTGTTTTCGAAAAATGAAAGTTCAGTCTGGAGCTCAGCCCAATTCGGCTATGATGATCTCATTAACTTGCACACAGCTGCTGGGTGTCATGATAAGACTGCTTCACATCTGACGGCGTTTTTAGCTCACAACACATTTGGTCAAACCAGGATTAATGTGTTGTTGGATGATCAAAAAAGTATTGCAATTACAAAACACAATGAACAAGTTTAAGTTAATCGTAATAGAGAAATTTTGAAAAGGATGATGATTCGTGCAATTTGCTTCTTGGGTGTTCAAGAAATTCCTTTTTGTGAACATGATGAAAGTGAAAATTCAAGCAATAGGGGAAACTACATCGAATTGGCATATTTTTTAGCTGAGTTTGATGAAAAGATGCAAACTCATCTGGAAAATGCTACTGTTTTCAAACATTTGTCACCTGATATTCAAAATGACCTCATTGATTCTGTTGGCAGTGTTATTCTTGCTCAAATAAAAACAGAAATCCACAAATGTATGTATGTCTCAGTATTGTTGGATGAAACATCAGATGTTAGTTGTTACTCTCAGTTGTCCACAGTCGTACGTTATGTCAATTCCAATGGAGCAGTCTGTGAAAGTTTTATCATATTTTCTGATGTAAGTAAAGATCGCAGTGCTGCTGCTATTTCAGACTTGGTTGTTAAAGAGCTAAAATAGTTTGATTGTCTATTAATTGCCCAAACATATGATGGTGCTGCTGTTATGTCTAGTGAATTGAAAGGTGTCCAAGCAAAAGTTAAAGAACATGCGCCAGATGCAATTTTTATTCATTGTTATGCACACAGGCTTAATCTTATACTAAGCCAAGCTGCTTCTTCAAATG
>JGI24021J15306_10006844_pt1 | contig 13818 bp, 5 predicted proteins | sample Ectturendosymbi1_FD_15306 | JGI IMG/M metagenome (IMG submission 15306) | reverse complement strand
TTTTATACATCACAAACTAATTCAATTCATTGGTATGTCTAATGTCATCCTAAAGGTGGAATAGCAGTTATTTAATTGATAAAGGGCGCAAATACAATAGTATCTGGGAAAAGACATTTCTTTGGCTGAAGAAAGCCAGTGATCGTTATGAAGATGCATAATATATTCCAAGTTATACCACGCTACAAATACTANAGGCTATATGAAGGCGTAGCAGCTTGATTTGGTGAATCATGAAAAAACCGAAAAACNTAAGAGAGTTCCATCAACAGGACAAACTGCTCTCAAAGTTGTTAAGACTTCAAGCAGCAAAAAAGTGATACACTTAAAGTGGCTGAATTTCAGATTGCCATAAGCATAACCTGTCACAGTGATATTTGCTCTGTTGACCACCTTGGAGAAATCATGGTAATGTTACAACCTCTCTGGTGGCACTGCGTTGAATGTGTGATTCACCACGAACGGGATGTGCACAAGAACAACAATATGTATACGTGGCGCGAACAAGCAATAATAGAGCGATCATGGCATGTGAACTCCATTGTTGCTTGCTGCCACAGTGCGAAGTTTTGTGCATATGCCACTCGGGCTTTTCTGATCACAACAGCAACATGGAAAAGGCAGCAATTTCATGTTATTTAACAATTTGACTTTTTTATCTGGTTTGGCTTTTTTTTAGACATGGTTTGGCATTTGTTCAAAAGGTGTCTGGCAACCCTGATGGAAATAATAGCCTCAAGCAGCTTGGTTGTAGTGGTGCACTCTTATTTCTAGTGTTTTTTTTAAATTATAGCCTGTAGGTTCGCAATGGGATTGAGGCCAGGTGAGATTCCAGGCCATTTAACACTGCAATGTTATTGTCAGATAAAAATTTCTTTTTTTTGAACAATCACAGGGTTGTAAATTTCATTTAAAAGTGCTCTCATCATCAGGAAAAGCGCACATGTGGAATCAATCGTCATTGGAGAACTTGGATTTACTGGTCATTTGTCATCATTCTCTGAACAGGGAAAAGCAACCCAACAGTTGTAGCTGAAGCATCCCAAAATATTGTTTTGCCTATTGAACATGTTTTGCCTATTGCTTGATATGACATGGTAATGGTTTTACATTTTCTCCTACAGTCCTCCTCACAAAGCAAGAGTGCTTGCTTTTGATGAAGAAATGTGTTCCATCTTGCATCTGAAAAAAACATTAACCTTTTCCAATCAGCCAAGGTCCAGTTTTTGTGTTCTTTAGCCCAAGCAAGACTTTTAATTTTTATTTTTTTTGTTAGCAGCTGCTTGTCATAGGTCTTCAGGCAACTCTTCAAGCTTTAATGAGACATCTTTTTGTTAAAGTGTTGGTTAAATGAATTCCATTAGCCATTATGTTTCTTTGCAAATCACTACTGACTGTACTGTTATTCGTGGGTTGAGCAACGCTAAGTTGATGTAGCATTTTATCATCTCTAGCAGAAGTTGTTTTAGTCTTTCGGCTACATCTGCCTTTAGATTTTGGAAAAGTTTTCCCGTTTTTTTTAAAGCTTCGAATAGTTCTAGAGAGTGTGGATGGACTTGCTCCAAGGCCCAACTATGCCTGTAATCTCCTTTGATGTTTCTAACAGTTCCTGTGGAGAGTAAGAATGCTTTCATGCTTATTGGTGATTGTGTTGGCCATAATTTCAATGATACACCTTTTGATTGGGGTATCTAGTCTATATTTGGCAAATTGCTTTCAGATAATTACTGGAAATTGTGATATCATAACAAGAATTATGACATCATAATTATAATTTTTCTTGCCTAATACAGACTACAATGAACGCTATCAGCAGTGCTGCAGCCATCAGTTGATCTAGTTGTTAAGTGTAAGGTTGAAATTATGTATTCAAACAAACAGGAGGTTGATAAATCTTGGAAGTGAATACGGATACGCCTGGCTTGACGCAATTCAAATAAAAGTGTCAGTTTGTCATTCAAACGGTGTGGATCTAGTAGCCTAGGGGTTATGCGTTATGACTGCTATGCCAATGGTTTTCGGTTCGACTCTCACCTTGCCAACCTCCTTTTTTTTCTTTACTTTTTTTCAAGCTTACGTGTTACCTTTAAAAGTTAGTGTTAGGTAAGGGTTGAGGTTAGGGTTAGGTTTAGGGTTTATCTTTTATGTTTGGATCGTTTCTACCAAGCCTACTGCACTCTCGTCGTGCATTACTGTTACATCACAGGTGGTATATGAATAAGTTTTCAAATTTCAAGATCCACAGGCGAATCTATAGCCACTGCCATAAATCTTGTTGAGTCAATTATTGCAACCTCTGTGTTGGCATTGCGTTAAATGTGTGATTCACCATGAACGGGATATGCGCAAAGAATAACACCTTTATAGACGTGCACGAACAAGCAATAATAGAGTGATTGTGGCACTTGATCTCTATTATTGGTTGCTGCCATAGTGCGAAGCTTTGCGCACTTGCCGCTTAGGCTTTCTGACCGTAATAAAATGGTGCTGTGACCAGGATGTGAAGGTTGTGCCAGGTGCAGCGTTCACAAAAAGAACATGCGATCAGTGTGGTTCGTTGCAAAAAGGAGGGGATGTTTTTGCAACTTCACTGTTGGCGTTGAATGTGCGATTCACCACGAACGAGATATGCGCGAAGAAGAACATCCATATGTATGTGGCACGAACATGCAATAATAGAGTGATCGTGGTGCTTGATCTCTATTGTTGCTTGTTGCCACAGTGTGAAGCTTTGCATACTTGCCGCTCAGGTTTTCTGACTGTAACACAATTAATTCAAACAGTGCTGTGCATACAATTAATTCAAACAGTGCTGCTCGCAGACAGTTGTTGTGCGGCATCCGAACGCTTTCTGTTTGAGATATATCACACAATGTCATAAATACATTGTATTAGCCACATAGCCAATGTAAGTCACACATCATGACAGTGTAGATCACTAATCACTATGCAGCTATTAGAGGTAGCAATATCTTTTTACCTATAAGCTAATGCTACAGTACTCTGACCACAAAGCATGCGTTTATTTTTTTCTTTGTTGCAAGCATAGATTCTGTAATTAATTTTCGAGTTAGATTAGAAGATGTGCATTGTGAAAGTAATGAAGTAATATTTTTTCAAGCACAGCAATTTAACAATTAATGAGTGTCAAAAGAGAAGTGTCGGAGGAAAACAGAAAGTTCAATTCTAACTGGGAGGAAAGGTATTTCTTTGCCAATAACAATGGCAAACCACAGTGTCTTGTGAGATTGCAAGTAATGTCCGTTCTGAAAGAGTTTTTATTTACGAAAACACATATGGGAAATACCACGAAAATTCTAGAAAAACAATTTTGAAATAATTGAAGGGTAACCAAGCCTACAACCAGAGGGTGGAAACAGGCATTTGCCCCCGCTTAAGAGACTTTTTGCTGAAGATGTGCTCCCCATGTTTGTCATATGCGAAAGTGCTTTCTTAATTATGAAGCGATTGCAAAGCGACACACAAAGTAGAATGGATGATTAAAGTGCTTGCCTGTTTGCATCTGCTAACTACAGAAATTACAGCGGACATCGACTTTATAAACAAAACTAAGAAACAAAAAATTGTTTTGCTATTTTGTTGGTGTGTTGTGTATCTGTTTTCTAGCAGAAAATCTCTACTTCGAGTTGCAAACAAACAAAAAATTCAAAAATAGCCCTNGAATCAAAACTTGCGTCAGGCATGCAATAAAAATTGAGTCTATTAGAACAACAAACAAGTCTTTCAATTGCAATGGAGTTCTTCTCTTTGCGNCCCGCATATTTTTCCTGAAACTAATGTGGCCGTTGATGCTCGCAGTCTTGGACCACCCTGGTTTGGTATATTTGAAAAAATTGGTACTGTATATATTTGGTATATTTTTTCAGAAAGTTTATTTGTGATTCTAAACAAAATTATTTGTTATATTGCAAAGCATGAACAGAAACAATAAGTGCTTTTAAAGCTATATATATAAAGTTAGTGATTTTGTTTAACATGGGATTTAAATGTGCACTTTGTGTAAGTGGAAAGCAAGACTAGAGGAAAGCTTTAAAAAAGTTCTGAAAAAACTGAGCTTAGTTCTAGGTATGTGTGTTTAGACTTACTCAGCCAATGCAGTGGTTGGAGAGCTGCATATAAGAGCGGTGGAAGATTTATTGAAGAGTGACTGATAGTTTGCATGGCTTGCAAACCAGTATTCTGCCAGTTCTGTGAATCCCTTGTGCAAACTGTGTAAAAAGAAAACTTGCAAACTGCAAAGCAGCTATTATACATCATAATGATGCGGTGGACTGCAACAGAAATAAAAATGCAGTTGCAGGTGTTGGAACTTTTCTTTCAGTGGTTAATAAATCTGTTACCACTAAAGTTAGGAAAGTAGAAATTGAGCTTACAGCTCTCTTTATGATGCAAGAACTGTTAACACATTGGCTGCCAGTCTACAAATATATAGTACTTGAAAATTGGGGAAAAACCAGGGATATTTCGGTTGACTTAGCAACCGCATAGCTCCTCAGCCGGTTGCACTAGAGAGCTGTTCAAACCCTTAAAAGACTCGGCAAGTCTTCGATTCCACAATGAAAAAAATATTTTAGGTTTAGGATTTTGTTTTTTTTGTGTGTGACATCATAAGTAAGTAGATTTTTGGCTGCTGGTACCTGACCTGGATCTACTGCAATCGGAAAGCCCGAGCGGCAAGTGTGCAAAGCTTCAAACTGTGGCAGCAAGCAACAATAGAGATCACCTGACGAGAAAACTCTTGTCATCACTATTAGCAAGTACTATCAACTGTTCACTAGCTTCACAAGCATTATTAGAGGTCTCTCACCAAGATCCCTCCATTGGGATCACTGTATTATTACTTGTTTGCACCACGTATATATGGGTGTTATTCGCACACATCCCATTCATGATGAATCGCAATTCAACGCAATGCCAACCGAGAGGTTGCAATAGGCCAAACCACTAGACAGATGTATTTCGCTGAAGTTTTCATTGGAAACTAGGCTAGAATCCACGTTTTTTGAGACCTTGATCAACTTTTGTTTCTAGTTCAAAAGTTATGAACTATAATAAACCAACAAAGTAAATATAGATAATTATGCGAAATCATGCGAGGCATATCCATAGTCACTACAAATTTTTAAACATGAGAAATGTGACAAATCAAGCATGATCACTTTTTAGTAGGCCAATGACATTTAGAAGCTGGCACACAGCATGCAGACGGACACATGTAAAAACTACAAGATCACTAAGATTGCCAAGACAAGATCACTAAGATTAGTAAGATCGTTAAGATTACTAAGATTAGTTTCTGATCATCGCATTCTTGATGATCTTAGTAATCACGGCGATCTTAGCCATCTTAGTGATCATAGCCATCTTAGTCATCTTAGCATACTTAGTGATCTTGTGGTATTTACAGGTGTCCCATGCAGACTAGTTGGTGATTGGTGCATGTTTATAGACTACAATAGGTTTTAGAACCCAGGATCAGAAATTTTGAAAAAAATCAAAGAAAAGTCTTAGAATGAATTAAAAGACAACAAGACATATGGGCCAGTCTGGAAACCATATGGCAATTGCTATTTTGCTTAATAGAAGTTGTGCAACTGCACGGTGCAAGCATTTTTAGATGGGATGCAGAACACTTGAGTAAAAGTCGGACAATAACAAAGCTTAATTAAAAGTTGAGGGCCAACAACCAGATATCCTCCAGCTCCTTGAATGCCGTAACGTTCTTATACTAATTATTGTTTTGGTCAAATTTTAGTTGAACACCAATCCGGTTCTTAACAGAACCATATTCACTTTATTGCTATGAGTATAGTGGCCATTGATATTCAATTTACAGTGACACAAACAAAGCATACATAAGATTGCAGTTGTGCAAAACTGGCATACTTGTCAGACTGATTCATCAGCAGATGTCAGTGTCGAAATGAACATATCCAGTTTTTGCTTTGGAAGGACTAACAAAACATATCAAGTGAAATTGCCAACCTCGGTGATATATCTGACTACTGTATTTTTCTTATCATAAGGTGCGCTTAAAATCCTTTAATTTTCTCAAAAATCGAAGGTGCACCTTATAATGCATTGCACCTGTTGTATGGGTCTAGTTGTGTTTCCTCATCTGGAACCAATTTTATGTGGTAAACGGTGCTATCTATTTAATTGCTACTTTTTGATTTTTTTGTAAACAGATCATTGTGCTACATAATAAACCAACAACAATTCCAATGAGCACCAGAGTAGCTAGCACGTACCACAGATCATATTACTCCGCAAGGCTCCTGTGTACATTGGTGCACACTGACTCAAACACGTGCAAAACTTTTATTTTATTTGAGTCATGTCTAGGGGATTAGGCATGTGTGACAGATTAAACTCCCTTGTATGTTATCTGGGGTTTACTTCATTTAATGCGCCTTATAATCTGGTGCACCTTATGTATCAAAAAAAACTGCTAGCATTCAATTTTTGATACTTCGCCTTATGGTCCAAAAAATACGGTAATTCTTGTACAGTATGTCAGTTGCTTGTGAGAGTAAATGATTAAACTGGTGATTCATTTTTCTTCAACCCTAAGCACTAATCCAAAACCTTAACCTTAAATCTAAACCTGTGTCTGGTTTTTGAAAGTTTTTAAAGCATATCAATAGCGCTTCGAAAAAAAGAATGTGAAACATATTGTCTTATGTCATAACATCAAAAGTGGTATCTGTACTATCAAAGCCAAAACAACCATGGTGAGAACTGCAGCAATGACTCCTCGCATAGCAGGAGTAAACACTTCCCACTCGACCATGTTCATGGTGCTGCTAACATCACAAACTCAACTTTGTATCTGGCACAAAGCTGGATATATGGTTTTTAAAGCTGGATATGATTGTTTTGTCCTTAGAAAGCGAAAACTGGCTACAGTTGTTCAGACACTACCTTAGCACATTTGTCAAGTAGACCATCAAACACAACAAAGTCAAGTCTGACCTTCAAATTTTTGTTTTGGCAGAGTGAACATGTAGATTGTGTTCTGCAGTATACATGTATTGTTTATGAAATGGCATTGTAATACATCATGAGTGAGTTGTCCAGAGAAGAGGCTTTTAAGCTTTTAAAGATTCCAGAAGGTATTAGCAACCTATGCATTTTGTGTTCATGCAGCTAAGCTGGTGGGGTTTGTATAAATTTGTTGTTTTATCCTTTGATAAATGCTTTTGTATTAACACATGCAATTGCAAGGTATGTTGATTAGCTTAATTGGGTGATATGTACAAGGCGCCAAGCAGGGTGTCGGAATTGTAAAGTCAGGTTTTTGGGTGGAGTTAGAGTCAGATTCCTAAGAACACTAGCAGCCAGAGTCAGATTTTTTTTATTCGCCTCTGTAACACCAATTGAATCATTTTTACATTGCACTTCTAAGTTAGGCATCCTAACTCATGCCTGTTCAAATGGTATAATTTCATTTGAAACTTTTATTGAAACAGAGAATTACCATGATTTCCATTGATAGCTAGTTGCTACAAAATTGTTGACAGCCAAACTTCATTCATGTTATGTTAAGGAGTTAAGTTTGAAATTTAGAAAGGTCAGCCTCAGACATTTTACCTCCAACTCCGCAACTCTGGTGCCAAGCTATGTTGATTAATATGCTTCAAAAAACTTTAGACATAGGGTGCCAAGGGTAGGCCCTTGATTTTGATAATTATGCAAATAAGCATATCAAGTCGGACTTGTCTTTTGTGGATTAGAGTGGGAAGTGGTTTCTAGTGCAACAATCCTTTTCAAACTGCATGGAAAAATAGGCAGGGTTGTGCTCATTACCATCTTGCTGTGAAACAGTCCTGAGTGTTCCACGCATAGTTTGGCAGGGAAATATGTGTGTGGAACATCCCACTTTCCAATACATATGTGCACTAGCTCTTATTCCATGCATGCAAAGTTTGGATTTTCTACAAATGTGACATCATTTTTGTTTCTTTATTTATCATGAAGTAGTCTGTAGTTTTGGCTAATGCAAAAACGTAAACTTTTCACATTTGATGTTTTTATTATGTCAAAATCATGTAATAGCACATGCATAGCATTAAAAGTGAATGCACAAAGTAAAGTTAGTTCCTGAATGATGAAAAAATTTAAAAAATGTTGTTTAGTGAAGAAATGCTATAACATTTCAACGATTTTTTCATGAAATGTTGGGAAGTTAATTTCTATCAGCATTGTACAAATTCTAGTCTCTCAGATAATTATCTTAATATGTATTTATGCATTTAAGGATTATATATCTATGGATGTGCCAGTTTGTAAAAACCAATGAAAACTCTAAGCTACGTTTTCTACATTTTTGCCACTTTTAATCTGCAAAATTTGCATACATTATTGTTTGCTTTTTGGTTTCAACTGTTTGTTTTTTTAGATCGTGTTGTGCTTTTCCAGTCATGTTTTTTCCTTTTTCAAATCAGAAGGCAAGGTTTTATTTTATTATTTATTCATATTTTAACAACTTTTAAGGCTTAAGCAATCATTTGCATCAGTATTTTTCAACCGGGGATCCGCGAGTGGCTGCTAGGGATTCTGCCAAAATAGACTGAAACTGCCTGAGACAAAATTTGCAACCACAGTTCTATGCAGTTGTAGCTTGGATCATTGTATAAAGTTCTGTGAGCAACGCAAACATATGTGGAAGGTTCCGCTGCAGCAAAAAGGTTGAAAAACACTGATATGAATGCTTCACAAATTAATAATCTTGAAATCACATGAAGACCTTCTTCTGCTAGTGTTTGACAAAATGGTAATGAGCTTCCACCACTTAACTTTGTTTTATAGGTGTGCTAATGTGCTTATGTGTTTTTATCATGAAACTAATGTTTTCAGCCAGTTAAAAATATTCAAGTAATGTAACAATTATTCTGATTTCTGTGTATTCATTTTCAGCAGCTTGCAACATTTATAAACATATTTCTGAAAGATGGCTACATTGTTCTATTTTTTGTTTTTGACAAATCTTCTAGCAATTTGGTCAAACTTCATCAAAATCAGCTAGAATAATGTTAAGTAGATCACATACCAGATGTAAAAGAGCTGTGAAGAACTGAAGCTTAAATAATAAAATTTTCTGCACGTTGAAGCTGCATCTTAGTTAATTAAACTGTTACTTGCTAGTGGAAGTATATTGATTTGCAAAAGTTTATCCAAAACTTAAATAAAACATAGGAGATCTGAAAGTTGCTCATAATGATGTTTTTAATGAAAGTAATAGTTTTGATATAGTAATTTAAAAGATTCGGACATATTTTAACTGATTTCAAATCCTAATGTTAAAAAATTAAGGTATTCTTCAGTTTAAAACCACTTCCAAGCCCTGTAGGTTTGTATACATGCAGATCATGAAGTAAAGGCTTCATCATACCTCAATGACCACTTTGTTTTAAAGTATATTTACCATGTCACACGTTTCTGCAAACCTCATGTAAATATTTCCAAAAAATATGGTTGTTTTCAACAAAGTGATCAACCAAGGCAAGATTATTTTTCAGCTGCCTTTAGCATGTTTCACAATTTCAACTTCTACTTCACAGGTGCAAATTTTTATTCCATACGTCATGCTTATCGTAAGCAGTTGTTAAGGTGGCATCCCAAGCTGCATGATCATTCCTCAGAATCTATTCATGTAAGTTTTTTTCTTACTTTCTGTTTCTCAGTGTTGTGGATNTTCTTTGTGGCTGTTACTTATATTATGAACCCTTTTGATCTGATAACAAAAGTTAGATCTTAATGTTGTAATATTATCAATATATGATAATTACGTACAGATTCTCAAAATGACTTAAACTATTGTTCTATGTTTTTATTGAAGAGCACAATCTTTTTTGTTGTGTTTTCAAACTTGAATGCTACTTTTTTCTCAACCATGTAAGAATTCTGTTGTAGGAATATTTTCTGCCAAGTCTCTTACTGTTGTTTACTCTTGCTTAAGGTACCTCCTGCTATATTTGCCTTTAGTAACAAACAACAGTCTTCACATCAACTGTTTTGATTCCTGTATAATTGTTTGCGTTGAGCTGTGTGGTTGTTAATTTTGCATCTGGCAATTGTATCTGCTAGTATGGTTTACTCTACAGAAATTTATTGAAATCCGTGAAGCATTCAAGTTACTGGTTGGTCCAGCAGAAGATCAAGATGAAGATATATGGAAAGCAATGGTTGGAAGCAACACATCTATCTACCGGAGTAATTAATCACCTAATGCCATGTTTTTGCATTTTTTTAAGTTGGCAATTCTAAGATAGTGGTCTGGTACAGGGATTGGCAACCTTACTAGGCCGTACCAATTTTGGGCGAATGTCTCAGATCTCTAGGTAAGTTGGTCAAAAGTTGCAGTTGGCCTCATCATTCTCAAAAGTGACAAAAAAGTTGAATCAATTGTTGTTTGACGCCTCTTCCATGAGCGTTTCCATTGAAACAATCCAAAAAATAGAAACATGCAAGATCTCAAGAACCGAAAGAGCTAGAACAATTTTTTTTGTAAATGAACCAGAACTAACATGTTACTATATGCATTTAATACATTTTACTTGCTTATTTTATGTGGTTTTTGAGATATTTAAGATTTCTTGATTGTTTTAATGATTTTAGGCTAATTTGTTGATTTTTGATGCTTACGGGTACTTTTATGAAACTCAAGTAGAGACTTTAGAAAAAAATATTGTTGAACATTGTAATCTACAGTGTAATGATCAGCCAAAAGCTTAATGAGTGCATTTTGAAGCACACTGTCATAAAGTTTCTTTGTTATAAATCAACAAACGATATGCTACAGAAAGTGTTTGCATTGAGCTATGTCACGCATAGGAATACCATCACTGAAGCTGTTTACTTTATCACTCACGTAACAAACAAAAAAACTAATGACAAAATCATACAAAATGAGATACCATCACCAGGTTTTAGTTTATCTGAATAAATATGTAAACAAAAGCATTATAGACTAACCAGCACAGTGGGATGGTACATGAAAAACACAAGGGCTTAACCTTACGAAAAACACAAAATAACAGCAGTACATTTTCAGAAGTTTGTCAGGTGTATAGTTAATAAAAGTAATTGTCAGGTTTCTCTCATATCTTTTTAGCTGTACTTTCATAAAAAAAATCCAAGTGCTTCCTAACACCTTGAAGATATTGCTTTGTCACTCTTTCACAATATGTAGCAGTTTCATATAGTGTTTGTCGCAGCATACTCACAATGCTCCTAAGATATTCCTGTTACTATAACATGTTAAACGTTGTTAAAGCAGCAGGAATATTTAACATGTCCATGTTGAACGTTCTGCTTTTGCGTTTTAAAAAGGCACTTTTTTCAACACATGTACCCACTACCCATTGCTTTGGAATTTAACACCCATTCAGTTTAAAATTTGTACTACTCTAATGACAGACAGAAGTTGAGTAAAAGAAGTGGTCTGTGTATAGTAGTAACTGGAACAATTAGGACTGTTCATCATAACAGTTGCTTATGGTAAAGTTGATGCTGATGCACTTAGCATTTAATAGCAATTTTGGTTTTGCAATTTCAACTGTTTTTGCTGATGTTTAGAAAATGGCCCTTAAGTGGTATCATTTAACTTTGTCTAGCGTCCACTGGTTAAGAATATGAAGTTTGTCCAAAGAAAGTGAGACAAATTTTAAATGCGTTTTTTCATTCGTAGATTCGTGATGGTTGATAGCTGATTTTGTTATAAAGGGTCCAGTTTGGGACGATAAAAACGTTTTTTTGCTGCTTAAAATCGCATGCTTGTGTCGATGGCTTAATTGGTTTGCTCAGTTAAATAATGTATTCTATAAACAATGAACTATAACAGATGATACTTGATACTACACTTTAGCTAGCCGATGTACAGCTCATTGTTTTGTGTCAACTGTCGCTGTGTAGTGAGTAGAGCCAAGCATATGTTTCTTCAATGACTTTTGTCATTGTTGCAGTGAAAGACGGCACCGGTTCGGGTTATTTTTACTTCGTTGACAAAGATGACCAAAAGAGTAGTAATTCAAGTACCAGAACAAAGCATGTTTACCCCTCCAACCGAAGTATTAGTAAGCATTGCTGTTACTAATTTTTTGTGGCCCAAAATGGAGACATAGGACTTGGATGCCTGCAATAGCCCGCCAGAACGACTCTGCTGGTTGTTGTTCTGATGCAAAGAAAAAACGTTGCGTTGCTTGCGAGATGGGTTGTTAATGTTCGACTGCTGTGCAGCCACATTGATTTTGTGTGATGTGTATTTTGAAATTCCAGTTGAAGCATTTGTTGAAGCATTCCAGGTTTCCGTTGTTAGGGTTCAGTAGCACTTTCTCGCCGAAAGCCTTAAATGCGGGCAGTGGGAGATGAAAAGAATTTGTAGGTAAAACCTGTGCTTTTAGTTGAAGTGTTATGGTATGAAATTGAAGCAGTGCTTGAGTAAAACTGACTGATTGATTGATTGCTATCAATTGCGTGTTCCTCTTCATAGTGCCAAAGCCGCTGGAAGAATTAAATGAGAAGCCAACAGATCCCGACACTCTTAATGAAATGGAGAAAGTAAGTCGAGCGAAGCTGCAGTTAAAAATTTTGATGTGCTTCGATAGGAACGTGCCTCTAAGACTGGAAATCATTCTCGTTGCTCATAGGCGTGCATGTAGTGTGTCCAACTGCGGCTGTTTGGAAAGTGTTTGCATGGATGTAGTTTTTTGCGGTAGTTTGCGGATAACTTTCGACCACATAATTTCTTTTTTTGGTAGAAAGCGAACAAAGCAGCTAAAGAGCTGATTGATGAAGAAAACAAAGCGAAACGGAAAGCAGAAAAACGAAAAAAAAAGAAAGTGGTATGTCAAACCGAGAAGAGTGGATGGTTACACTTCCATGCACGGGTCGTGTTTTCTTTGTAGATCCATCACTTGCTCGATTTCCGTCATTTCTTGCAAGTTGCATTTTTGGGTTTTATCTTTTTACTTCCAAAACATGCGACTATTACTGTGTGTAACAGGTTCAAGCCCGTGCCAGACATGGTTTGTGAGTTTTTTTTTATACATTTTGGGGCCGTTGTTTGGACAGGTGATAAGATACAGTCTTGTCTGTTTAATTCAGGGATCTCAAACACGCGGGCCACATGTAGCCCGCGAGGGTATTTTGTGTGACCCGAGTTGCTCATTGGGAATATTCAAATAGTTAAAATTTAGTTCGTTAATTTTATTCACCGGCGTGTAAAAGTGCTCGGCCAGCGAGTGAACGAGTCCCTTTCAGACGAATGTAGAGACGGCTAGAAAGGATTTGCCTATACCTCATACCATCTTTCGAAGGAAAGAAGATGTAAAAGCTGTTTCTATCAGGGTTCAAGCACCGCCATTGTTGCGTCAGTGTCATAATGCGGGCCTCGGGTTACTTTATAAGTTCCCATTTGGCCCCCGGAGCAATTTGAGTTAGAGCCCCTGGTTTAATTTTTTCGCTCGCCACTTAGGTCATGTTATTCTTTGGCAGTTTGGTACCAAACAGTAAAATGTCATTGTCAATGCCTTAGTAACTGATGGCCGTGCGTTTCAGGCACGCAAGGGAAACGCTCGTTTAGGCGGCATGTGACGAACTACGAAAAGGAGCGATTGTTACTCTGTGGCGATTCTAGAATAAAAAAAGTGGGGGGGGCCACTGCGGAGCCAAGGAAAAAAGTAGGGGGGCCAACATAAACGTAAAATATTGCTGGCCGACAGTTATCTGCTGTATGGGTCAGTCAAGCGAACTTGAACGTGAAATTAAGCAAAAAACTAGGGGGGCAAGCTGAGG
>JGI24021J15306_10006843_pt1 | contig 13819 bp, 8 predicted proteins | sample Ectturendosymbi1_FD_15306 | JGI IMG/M metagenome (IMG submission 15306) | reverse complement strand
TACCGAAGCACACGAGCAAATCAGATGATTTCTAGCTTTCATCTTTTTCACACTGCTTCAAATCATTACATTATATTAAGTCTCTGGATATGTTGTAAAAGGACACTGTTGTCATGACACTGTTGTCATGAGGACTCGAGATCCCATCGCAGACCTTGCACTTGTGTTTGCTGTTTGTTTTATACGGAATATTCCAGGTTTTATAAATATTTATTGTAATTTTTGGAGTTTTTGGAGTGATACGAAGCCAAACAGGGCACGTACAAACCAAACATTGCATTCACTACACTCTGCCTGCCGATGGATTTACAACTGCTGCCTGCTCCTTTTACCACTTGTCGCGGATTGCAAAAGAGGAGATTTCTCTATGGTAGCGTACATCTGCCCCAAAACCTGATAGTGGCTCTCGTCCCGTACCTTTAGATCCTTTTCTCAATTTCACCAGATAAGAAGTGAAAATTTCCTGTCGGAATTGAAGCTCTGTAGAACCGCCGTTGTGGAGTCTTGAAAGTTGTCAGGCATCGTGCTCTGTGACATCTAATAACCAAGTGAAAATACTATTCCGCTTCTTTCTTCAAAAACCAACTCTGCGTGAAGTTAAATTCTGATACATGCAGTCAGTTCAAAGGGTGATACATGAAAGACTTATCTTCTCCATTTCGTTTGGAATAATCGTTGAAGTGCATGCATTTCCTTACATGGTCAAATCGGTTTCATTTCCTTAAAAGGTCAAATTGCTTTATGTGCATTGCTTGAAAATAGCTGCATTTCAAAAGATCATCAGAACTGACGTTTTTATATTCAAATTTATTTGCATCTTGAAAAGAGTGGAAAACATTTGCTGGATGGATTCTGTTTTTTTTTCCAACTTGCAATGCCTCAGTGAAAGCTTTTATCGCACCACTTTTCTCTGAAATTTTTTCATCGCTTTCAGCTATGCCACCTTACCCCTGGTCTATTCAACAGCAGAGTACTGCGCTCCTGCCTGCTGCCGCAGTGCTAACACCAGCCCCATTGATCCTGTGATCAACGGCGCCTTGCGAAATGTGACTGGATGCATGAGTCCTGAAACACCGGAGAATCTTTCTACCCTCGCGAGCATCCAACCTGCTGAGGATCGTCGCAAAGGAACCACACAGTATCTCTAGCCACACGGCATCTCAAATCGAGCCACGCATTTGTTCCCGCCGCACAATTCATCAGTTCATCTGACGACAACAACAGAAGCGCGGTGATCTGGGCGGAACACCAATGGAATGTGGAGCGGGCGGAGAGCACTATGAAACTCTACTTTCATCGCCGACATCGGCACCCACCCTCCCGGAATGACTCTGCCAAGAACAGCGTGGTTCCGGCTCAACCGCCTCCGCACCGGTGTTGGACGTTTCCGCTCATGTTTATACAAATGGGGTGTAGCCTTGTGAGTGTGGTGCAGAAGAACAGACTGTTGACCATGTAGTCCTTCAATGTCCAGTCCATTGACCTCTCCGTGGAGCAAATGGCGTAACGGTTCTGGATGACGCAACAATCGAATACCTGCGTAACACCTGCCCGGAGATTTAGTGCGGGCAAGCAGTGGATTGAAAGAACCCGCTCAAACGATGAAGATCTTCATCGCAAGAGCTTTCATCATTTAGCTCCTCGAATTCCGGAGGTTCGGTGAAAACAGTGCAAACATTTACGTCAACAGCAAGCAGATCCAGAACTTCGTTTTTAACGTATGAACTTTGTAAACATAAATGTAATCTAAGTCCGCTAGCTTTGCCTTATGAACACGCCTGCAATAAAAGACATTACCCAAAAAATACTAAGCATAGAAACCTAAGCATAGAAGTTGTTTTATTCAGCTACATACTTGCGAAGTTTTCATATCTCAATATATCCTTTCTCATGGGATTATACTCTACCGCGCATGCCTTCTACAGTATAATCACTTGTTTCTTCCATACCGGATATACTCTAACACCAGGAGTGCAGTGGTAGGAACGCGTTCCCACACGTTTTTCATGCTTTCGTTTGTAGTGTAACGAAAGTGAATGCATCATTAAATACTGATTTAAAAATGAGTACGAAGTGCTGTTTGAAACGGCTAGTTTTTGTGGTGCGTTCCCTCACTTGTGTTGTAGCAGTACAGTCCTGTCTCACACTCCCATTAGCGAAGACAAACAAGTAAAAATACCAAGTAACCTACATGTGTTTTCAATTGTGCTACTGACTTAGACAAGTACTGTAGTTAAAATAAAAGAATCGGTCAAGCCTAAAATAGACAACAGAAGATTAAGTTTATCACACGCTGCTGCTTACAAGGTATACATGGTGTGTTTACGCTATGAAAGATGTTGTTTATTCAACAGATAAGTGCTTTTCTTTTGATTTGTTGACAGATATTTGTTTTTTTTTCACCAGTTTTTTTCAGAAGCGTTTTTATATTTCAGTTTATTGCGATTCATCATCCATCTTCGTACCTTCTCGCAATTTTACATACACATTTTCAAAAGCGCACTTGGAAATGACAGTTGAATCTACCCAAAAATGTGAAAATGGTAAGTTAACATCAATTCAGCAAAAAAAGGAAACAGAAACGAGCTGCGGTATTTGTTCCTGATGAGATCATTGGGCACGGCGAAGCAAATGTCTGTACAATATGAACGTCGAATGAGTAGCGGCTGCGCACAGTGCAACACCGCGTATCAAGTTGTTAAGTGTCGACTGTCAACTATGGCACATCATACTGCTTGCGCGTATCGTATGTGCGTCTCACAACCGGTAAACTTGTGTGTGCGTGCGCGTGGCCACGTGACGGCTTTTTCCAACACCTCATGTTCCTTACCGAAATTCTGTCTTTTCGTTTTTCTGCTCCGCGACGTGAGCCACGCAGTATTCATCAAGAAGAACCTTTTTCGTTACCGTGTTACGGCGTGCTGCTTAAATAAAACAGACGGAGCAGCAATCAAATGAAAGGAAACTGGTTCGTGATGTCCTCTGCATACTGGGCTCCCAGACCGGGAATCTTTACAAATAGCACATACAGTAACTAAATAGAGAGTGAAAGTGAGTTTCCGTTTTCCAAATGGATAAACGAATTTTAAAAAGACAATGAAGATGAGTTTTATTGAGAAGACACTGCATATGCTGAAATCTTCCTCAACGCTATTTTTACAACTTTATTCTTGGTTCCCGTAAAATAAGCAAGACAATTTAACAACTAATGCCTTTCGCAAAACTAGTACAGCTACAATTTTGCTTTTCCGACAAGGAAGTAATTGTAAATGAAAATTCAATAAAATGTTACAATCCAGACAATCGAAAAAAACTTGCAACTCGGCAATGACGAATTTCTCGCGACAAACCGAAACAAAAATGTTCTGAATTTAAACATACTTACATTTTAATATTTTGTTTTGCTTTGAAGAAAATTTTTAAATGCAAAATAAACATTCTTTCAAGGTAATCCCATGGCTTCGACAGAATGTGTAATACCTTCCACTCAAAGCAACATAGCTCAATTCAAATTCCCCTATATCATCGACTGCAACACCAACTTGGCTGCTGCAATTTCTAAAGTAATGTTCGTTTTCTTTTCTATTTGAGCAAAATTTATTTTACGTTACATTACACTAGGCTTTTATCATTTTATTCCAATACTTTCATTTCCGTTTGTGGATAATAAAACAGTTGCGTTTTACTTGAAACCTTATTTGTACCTGTGTGCAGTACATCCAGTTGAATATATTTGTTACAGTAATGTTTCTGGTTTAAAAAAGAGGCGAAAAGTTACATAAATACAGTAAATTCTATATAGTGAAAAACTGCATTGGAAATCATGGCAGTGAAACAGTTGAAAATTCTCAAAATTATCAGCATCTTATATCCTATTACAGCATTTCAGTGTAGCATTCCACCAATTTTGTAACTTTGAGTCGACTAGAATGCCACTTCATCGAAATATCTGTGTTCAAAATCACTTTTTGTCTCTGATAAAAGCGTAGTAAAAAAGTGAAGCAGCACAAGTTCGTTTTGAGAAGAACAATTTTACTTTCGTTAATGGTTTTGAGGCATGGAATCTGTGCAAAGAAAAACTCACTTTATCTCGACTAATTCACAGCGAATTGATCAATTACTATTCTTTTCTTTTATTCCATTAGCTCAGTTGTGTTCAAGACCATTTGTTTGTTGCACTTCATTCGTAACCTATTGAAAGTTTAGTTACTGAAAACATCTTTCATCCATTACAAAATCTAAGTGATTCCCCGTTTCTCGTATTGCACCCTCCACAAAATCTGTTACGTCATTTTAGCATAAAAGATGAATCGTTTTAATGTAAAAAGCTGAATCAGAAAAACATGAAGCTAGTCACCATGACCTAGATTTTTGACACAGACACAGGGAAGTCTCATTAAATCACCGCTTATGTTAATCAACGATTGTAAGTTTAGTTTTAACTTTTGTCCTTGCGGGCCACCAGTGTGTTTAGTGTAAAATGTTTTCTGTGTTTCATTCAACAAATTTTTCTGACAATAAAAACAGTGTCGATAGTTCCAATGTCGTTTCATCTAAATTATTGGTTTTTGTGTTATTGCATCTTTTTACAGAGGCGGATCCAGGGGGACGATTGGGACCATCTCCCCCCTAAACATACGAAAATAACTTTATCCACCATGATTTTGTACAATTCGGAAAACAGCATTCGCGATATAAGGCCAATTTACCTTCCATTGTTTTGTCACAGCAGTGTTGTCGAGTATACTTTAGCTCTCGTACAGAAGTGAACTCGTTATGGGACGTGACTACCAAATATTACAGAAATCTCCCCCCTAACCCTACTGGCTGAATCTGCCCATGTCTTGTTTTAGATTGTTTTCATGAGTTCGCTTGAATGCACGTCCACGGATTGATAAACATAAACAAAGATTTGCAATGTTTTATCCGTTTTATAGTAGCAATCAATATTTGTGGTTGGTTATAACGTTACTAGGAACATATATAACGAAAACAATAGCTCTTGAATTTTTTAAACAATTTGCACACTAAATGTTTTTTCTCAGCATCAACATTTTTGGTAGGTGTTTAGTCCATCCAAAACTATCATTCCAACAAAATGACGTCATTTGCTAAATGTGAATATGTTGTAAGTTGTGGAGAATCTTGAAAAATTAGATGCTTTTGTGGTGTATCAAACCATGATTTGAATTTCCTATTAAACGCATCATTACTCGTGATTACCTTGTAATAACATTGTGAAAGAGGTACTGATTCAAAAATAAGCAATGCTGGCAAGTGATAATTGGTTCTGAATATGTATAAACAGTAGTACACAATGTAGGAGTAACATGATCGTACGTTTAAAGATAAAATTGTTCTTTATTTGCTTACAGATAAGTATTTCAAACGCTACAACTGCCTCTGTGAGTAAAACAATGGCTGTTTTGAAGCTACTGACAACTAACAGCAGTGCCATGAATCCTTCCAATATATCAGATGTGGTCCATGCATTGACTGCCTTAGCTCAGACAAATCCACAAGCTGTAAATGTGAGGTTCATCTTGTACTAGAACACAATAATCGATCACAAACATCGTTGTAAATTTTTGTCTTGGGATTGCCTTATTTAAACTTTTTCCTTTGCGTACGTGAGTTTGATAGTGAGTGGATTTGCATAGGGCTTTGCAGATTTTCAGATGCAGTTGTTGTAAACTACTGACTGATTTGCGTACATTTCGAAATCTTTGCAACAAAGATCAGATATCATCGTCTAATGCCGATTTCAATCATTAAGTGTTTTTACCCACTTTGGACCTAATGCTTTCTCAGTGGCCAATTTAGTTTAAAACCAAATCTAACTTTCATGTGCGTGTAAAACAGTCTGTTCTTCTAGTTTATTTCTGCATAAAGCGAATAAGTACGTTTGCATTTTTCAAATTCATAAACGTGCCAGCAGATTACCGTCGGGACAATGTACGATGCATTGGTCACAATTGACCACGTCACCAAGTCATTTAAACAAAACTCTAACTCAGCTCCGCTTTCTGACTTCAAGTAAGTCGAATTTTACCAACTAAAACAAGTTGCAATAGTCGGCCCAAAAAATTTCAAACTGAGATTAATTGTTTTCATTGCAAATTTTCATTATTGTTAGAAATGCTATTATAGAAACATTTAACTCACCGCATTTTTGTGATGAAAGGTAACAGTTAACAAACGACAGTAATGGGTAGCAAAACGAAGATGCGTCTACGGATTTTCAGGAGGGTTTTCAACATATTAAACAAGTTAAAAGATTACTACTCTAATTTATTTATATATATTAGAAACAACAACGGGAAAAATGAACGAACTTGAATTACATGTCACCTAACACGCATATTTCCCTGCTTTCATGTATTCGAGTTTGCCCAGACAGTGTGCAGTAAATTTTCATCATTAGTGTTTTAAAGTGTTCGCCTTAATTTTACCAAACAAAATGCATGCAGCATTAGTTTTTTGTTTTAAGGCAAAAGCAAAAGTTGCTCAATGCATTAAACGTCTTTGCGGATCGAGTTATTTTACCTGCACATTCTTCAAGTGTCAAACTAGTCACTGCTCAAATAACACTACAGGTAAGTTGAAAACTTGTAAAAAATTGTGGAAGCCTTAGAATATTTTAAGTAACACCATCACAAAATCGTCGCTTTTCGTACAGAAAAATATCTTTGCAGCACAATAAAGACAACGAATTTTGAATCTGGATCAAGTTGTAGTTAAATTAAATCTACAGTTTAACATTGGCCTCAAGTTGTATTAAAACAAATTCAATCTTTTTCTGGTTTTTCTAAGTTTTTGAAGTGTTATTGTTTCTGCAAATATCTGCACTCAAAACAAACATTTTTTCTTCTCAACTCCAGCGAAATATTTTACCGAGATGATGTAAGACAGAATGAAAAACAATTGTGATTTAACCTTTATACTCTGCATGAGAGTTTAAACGTTGGTTTTACGACAAATGTGAATGATGGAGATTCACAAACACAATATTAAAACGCTCTTACAAACAACGATTAGTGACGTTTGTTGCTAAGCGACCGACTTCAATTATATATTAAATACTTTCAGCTTCTGAAGATAACAGCTTTTTCCAGGTTACAGAACCAAGCCAAGTGAATGGTAAATATGCACCGGTTGCGTTTGGTGGGTCAGGAACAGACACTGCTCACCATGCAGTTGCTGCTATGGTTCCTGGCGCCGCGTTCGATGAAGTGCGGAAAGCTGGGCAGCTGCGAAGAAAACGTGCCGTATCCAATGCAAAAACGCCAATGAGAATTTCCATAACTCTTCACAACAACCCAACATTGTTTCCAGCAAAAGAAAATGCCCCTGTCGTAAGTCCAATTGATCTAAGGACCCAAATTTTTGCAAACAATTAGAGAAGTTGCTCTGGCGAAAGCCTTTCCATTTTCTGGTTTGTTTCTTAGTGTTTGCGATGTATAAGTTTGCTGACAGGAAATACTCTGTTGAGACTTTTGTTCATGAAAATCGGATTTTACATCGCAGGGGAAAAATTTAACGAAATATGCCGGGTCGGGTGCATAGATGCATATGTAAAGGAGGCAAAAAAAATAGGAAGACTAATGATGAGAAAGTTGGCGAACAAGCAGAAAAAGCAAGACCCACAATAGAAAATGAAAAACAAGACCTATTTCAGTTTGTGAGTGCTTGATTCTGATGATCAAGTTGCTTTAAATTCCTTATATCTTTAATAAGCACAAAACATCATCTGTAATTTTTAATTGTTGTGAACAAAATTTAATTGTTGGTTGGCTCAGGCCGACACTTAGCCTTGCTACGCCACTGAGTACAGTAGTTTAGACCAGTGCTTTTCATCCTTTAGAAAGACGGTTGCACTCGTTTAGTCAACGAAAATTTCATTCGCACAGCCAACACTGGTGTTGCTGAACAATAGCCATACAGTCGGAACAACGATGTAGAAATTTTGTTTAAATAACCAAAATAATGAATACCTACTGCAAAACAATAAGCACATAAATCTACATAGAACATCATCATTTATTTATACAAAGTATGCATTTGTGTTAATGGCTTGGTGTTGCTGAGTACTTATTGCGATTTTAGACCAGTTTGGTGCAACAACTTGCCCCAACGCTCCCCACATTATGTCATCTAGTGTCCCACTAAGAAGACAACTCCTCTTTTCTGTTTTGATATCAATCATTTTCCAGAGAACTAAACCCTTTTTCGGCCAAGTGGGTGGTTATATTCTGTACAAGAACTTCGAGCGCTTGAAATTCGAGGCAGAACCGTCGCCACAAAGACTTCAATAGGGGCTTTACGTTTGTGCAGGTGGCTTGACACTCTGACATGTGACAAAAACACTGATTTATAGTGTTTCATATTTCACCTTGGGGGGCGTGGGGATTCTTTATGGGGGCTAAGTCCACCAAAGTCCCCCGTGGCAACAGGACTGTTTCGAGGTCTTTGCGAAGGCCATCGAGGGCTCTTTCCCATAATTCAGCGTGTTTTATCCGATTAATCAAAGGTTGATGGCGTAGGTCGTTTTTTAGATTTGTGCCCAAATCCTCCGGTGGATGCTGTTCGCTGTAAATATTCAAAATCTATAGCTTTGATTGTAAATCTTTAGCCTGCTGTCTGGGAACGTAAACTTCAAAATTATCAATCAGACTGTGGATATGAAAGCTGGTTGTTTCGGTGATACCCTGCTTCAAATTCTGTTTCTTCCCGCCTACACGTGGACATGATCGAACGTCTGTAGGGTCTTGAAACTCATCAGGTTGTTAATGTAGATTTCTTCTTCGAAACTTTGAATTACATGCTTGAGCAATGTGATTTTGGAGGTCGCTTCGAATATGTCAATTCCACAACGTTAAAGCGTGAGCTTCAGCTGGTTAAATATGTCACCAGTATGACTAGTCCAACAAGCCGAAACAAATAGCGAAAGAAAAGAGCTTTATGATCTTCTCGTCGATCAAATCACAGCACAAGAAATTCCTGTCGCAAATTCCACCCTCTCTCCATTATTCTTTCACGAGAGATCCACCACACTTCAGAATGATAAAAAAGATGACCATCGCCTCCCATTTCTATGACAATTTTATCAAACTCACGACTTTTAGGACTTTTCAGTATTGCATTCACAACTTTGATGACATCAGCTATAGTTGCTACTTTTCTTCTACATTGCCTAGCTTCTTGTCCTCCGATGCTTCACGGTTTATACCACATTGGATACTCAACCTCTGGTGCGACTTGCTTTATGAGAGCAACAACGCGATTTCGATGCCAACCAAAGCCTTTGCACCGTCTATGGATAGGTGCATTTCAAGCACGTCACACCGTGTTCTGAATTTTGCAAAGATATTGGCTGCAGTGGTGTCTATGCCAATAGGAAGATAAAACAGATAGGCCTTATGATCGACGACTTTCATGCGTAACTTGTCAAGAAAGCGAAATATGAAATCAATTGAGCTTGCCAATGTAACCGGAAATCATACGTAAGATCAGTCTTTTCTTCGAATTGAATCTCGAAGCAAAGAGCATCACGAAGATTGGCTAAAAGCGTTTCTTTCAATGATTCCGCCATTACCGCACACAGGGCCGCAACCAGCTGATGTTTTCAGGGGGGGCAAAATGGTTGTAACTTGTTGTACCTAACACTAAACGTGTTTTGAAAACTTTGGTGGAATTGCCCGGTTGCCCCCTTGGTATCGGACAATGGCAGTTTTTGTCCTTAGGTCATAGTCAATGGTTCCTCCATGAATTTCTCGTGATGCTATCTCCATGCAGGGGTTCATAACGCTTTCTACCAGAGTAAATGGCTTCCTTGCGGACATATGGACATGAGCTATTAATGGTGGCAATACGAGACGCTGATCAGAAGGTGCTACCATCAATTGCTAAAATTATCGCTAATTGTCTTGTTTGAAGAATGAAGCCGACTTGTTTTTGAGTTCTGGATATTTACAAATGGTGTATTTGATATTTACCATACTAAACCTGACTGGGATTACGTAGGGAAAACTCAGCCGATTTTGAAAATATTCGCCTAAAAATAGCAGATAACGATTGACTGATTCCTGATTATTGGATGCTCATCGTCGTGACCCTATCGTGGCCTCTAGCACTAGCAGTGGCGTGACTGACGGCCGTAACGGGGGCAGGGTGGACGAGTCGCCTTGGGAAGATAAATGCATAAACCGGCCACCCTTGAGCTGACATTTTGATATTTAGTATTCTTCTGGTTCTCAGTAGGTTATTCTTTTCGGGGTGTTTTCGATTTTTTTTAATCTTGTATCCACATCCACGACATCTGGACTCACTTTAAATAAAATGCAAGGACTGATGATGCGTAGTGTTACGTGAAATCGATTTCCTATTAAAAAATTGCGATAGATTCCTTGCCTGTTTCACCTGTGGAGTGTAACACAAGAAACCTGTGAGCAGCATCATGTACGCGTAACAGCAGGCAACAATATGGCGGTCCGTTCAACACTCGCGTAAAATACAAACGCCAGCTGCCCCAAGCGGTCGTGGCAGCAATCAACGTTACATTAAGGCGGCGAGGCTGCAAGACACGAATCTCCACATGGAGAGACCAACCCGTGGTCTCGTGCTAAGTGCGTCCGCTTCGGTGCAGGTAGGCCGAGAGTTCGACTCTCGGTCGGGTCTTGCCAAGACCTTGTAAATTGGTACTGTAGCCTTCTTACCAGGCGCACGGTGTACCGAAGAGCTGCAGGGAACACAACCAGAACACAAAAACAAACCGAGAGAAAATGAACCCAGAAATTGTACAAACTCAGTCCTGGCGCTACAAGACAATTGTAGTTATAAAGCGCCAACAACAAACCACCCTATCAAACTATCCACATGGAGTAAAGCTACTTGACGCCGGATTCACTGTCATTTGAGTGTTCGCTAGTGGCCCCCCTAAGGTGGCCAGAGGATTCTCTTCTGCTAAGTTTTGCCCTCCCTGTCTCAAACCTCATGTTACGCAACTGAGCAGTAGACATCACTGCTGAAATCAGCAGCGTGCTCGTGGCTCAGCACACAGATTGAATAGCTGCGCTGGTCTTGTGCAACTGGAGGAGCAACAAAAAAGTGATATCAGCTTCGCCTTGCAGTTGCACATCTTTTGTTTCCATCAATCATGAAGTAACAATGGAATAAGCAGATAGAACAGCTCTGTCCAAACAGAATGGCCTCCTGAGCTAAAAAGTGTGTCGCTATCTTAACCAGGGCCGCGCATCGAAAAACATATTAATGAGAGCTGCACATTGAATGGCTTACTTTGATCTTAGCAAACTAAATAAAGCTAATGTCCTGAAAGGGTTCAAATCATAACTGCAATGATAACAGAAGTGATAAAGTGGCCCTGATCACCACCTGCAACTAAAATGTCAAATTCAAGATTATCAAAAGAAGGACAAGTTGTCATGGAGATTTTTTACTACAGCGAAATCCTAAACTGGGCCGCACGAAACCATTGACTGGGCAGCATGCGGACCGCGGTCCGCGGGTTGGACATGGCTAAGATAGAAAATTTCGTAGAAGCTTTCGTTAACTTTCAACACACTTCTCTGTTGAGATGTTCAAACTATCAAAATGTGAGCGCAATTTCTGCCAATTTTTCATGTTCGCGGTATCATGTTTTACAAAAAAACAATAGGGTGAGCACACAAAGAGAGGTAGTTTGAAATACGTTTACAACAACAGGGTTTTCTCGTCCGCACTAGTGCGTACCGTCGCACAGGTTGAAAAGCACTGCTGTAAACAATTACCTCACCTACGCCGGTTTCACGGTTAATTGCCAAAAGAAATGCTCATGCAGATCACGTTTTAGGCGACGGATGACTAAAAAAGGAACAGGGAAAACGAGAGATCATGACGATTGATAAGCCGCAAGTGCTAATTTGCCCTTTTTTGGCCTTAAATATTTGAACGGGTTTAATGAACTCCGCTGAAGGAACTGTCCTGACAAGATTCACTACTAGAGGCATTATAATTTGATAAGTTCTGGGTTAGTTCTTTTTGCAGTTACTGCAAACCATTTATTTTCAAAGTACCGGCCACTTATCCACCTCCGCTAATTTAGCAGTAAAATACGGGCCAGGCCGGTGAAATACCGGCCATCTGGCAACTCTACTAATAAGCCAAACAAAAATTGTTTTTGCGTAGTTTTGTTGCATTTCAGTGTGCTTCTAATGATCTGTTATTCTATGTGGCATGCTTTAAATGAGTGGCGACTCTGTCACTCGGGCGATTTCGTGTAACAATGAACGGATATTTGCTTGGTATGTATTTTGCCAACACTGACTTCAAGTAATTCCAGCCACTAACTTTACTTATATTATCCTGATGTAGTTGATGTAATTTTTTCACAAATTTGTCTGTTTCAGTTAACCGATAGCTTAGTATTATAAGCATATTGATATTTTATTTTTGGATAATATTGGTGAAGTTGTTATACAGTAGTTTATTATGATGTACGCTAAACGCAAAAAGTTTGCGACTGTCGTTATCGTAATGAATGTGTCTGTTTTGTTGCACTAACAGCTTAGTATCACATAAAAGGGTGGTATTTGTTGTTTATACGTATTATTCAGATCTTTCATTTGATATGCTGTTTTCAGTGGTTTATGCTAAATTACTGAAGATGGTATTATAACAATTAGCGCCAAATGGTATGTTTTAGTCGGTTAAGATCATTGACCTCTCACGGTCATCACAGGTCAAATCCAAGATGGCTCTATATCTGAAAATAAACTTTATGATATACAGAATAACTGTGGAAAATTTCATGCTTTTATCACAATTTGCACAATAGGTTTGCTTAAACAGCTGTACTATTTATGTTATGTAAAATTTTATGTCCCTTTAGAAAGAATCATTATCTTGATAATGCAAATGTGTTTGGGCTTATTTCTCGGAAAAAGAAACACTTTGCGACAGTATTCTTCAATAATTTGCTTTCCTGAAAACTTGTTTCAAAGCAGTGATAAATTGGACATCAACATCAGAACAAACCCAGTGCCCTAGACAAATACCTGCACGACGCTTGCAGCCTAAGAATATTTTTCAAAATGAACATTACTTACGCAGCAATTATATTCAGCGAACAGTTCATTGTGACCCGGACAATTAAAATTTACTGACGAAAATTCTCTTCACACACCCAAATATTTTGCAATCAAACAGTGGTAACTCAATAATTGTGATGTTCCTTCACACAGATGGAAAGAAATTAAGAAAACAGTAAGTTCTACTAAAAACGCAAACGTCAAAATGAAACAAAATTCTGTAATTTGTGAATTAAAACAAAATTTTCAGTCCGTGAAGAACTTGGTGTTTATTTTTGGCCTTTAGTGATAAACGATAAAGAACGCGCTATTGCATTTTTCTTTAATGAACTTTTTCGATTATTTGCAGAAAAAATTTACCTGAGTTCTAAACAAACATACTTATGCTGCCAAGATTCTATTTGAATAAGATCTGATGATGCCTACATCGCAGGCGAAATATATTCTCTTTAAGATGTTAGTGTCTGATTCTCTGCTGAGAAAGGATTTCTTTCCGTAGACAGTGTGCAAACATACTTAATTGAGAAAGCTTCCATTTACAAAAATTACGTTATGAACAGATGAAATTGAAACTTATTATTTGACGTGAAAAAAACCCAACGTTTTTACACCTTTAGGTGATTTCGGTGCGCATAAGAGGTTATCAACCTAAGTCTATTGCAACTGGAATTCACCTCAACTTCACCGGTATCAAAGCAAAACAGGGAAGTGTTCCTTTTAACAACGGTTCTCTT
>JGI24021J15306_10006836_pt1 | contig 13825 bp, 9 predicted proteins | sample Ectturendosymbi1_FD_15306 | JGI IMG/M metagenome (IMG submission 15306) | reverse complement strand
TATGTGACTGTGGGCCTAGGAATTAGGCTGAAGTCAATGTCAGTGAGGTCTTGGAGGTGAACATCACTTCGTTTGCCTCGAAATCCTCGTATTGCAGCAAAAGTGCTCCTCAAAAGAGCAATCTTCAGTTTGGTGAGTTTGAATATTTAACATCTTCAGTTTGGTGAGTTTTGAATATTTGTGCAAAGTGCATGCTGGTTTTCTATTTTTGACTGTCTAGTCATACCACTCTTCACACTGCAGCTAAATTTGTGACTTGGTCATTTTTTAATTTTTTTTTCATCAAAGTTTGAGATATGTTTAAAAAAATGGGATGCAGGGTACCCTATATTAGTGTAATAAAGCAGAGTACAGTTGCTGCTTTTGGTTCATTGGGCTATTAAAGAGTTCTGATTTGGATACGGTTAATTATGTTGTACAACTCATGATAGGTAAATAATGAGTGAAATATCTTTTTATTGGTATAACACTAGTAGTCCACTATGTGCTTCATTGTACAAACTCTTTTAAAAGTATTAAACCAGTTTCACTTTGGCCATGAAATACTTCTAGATCTATTGCTTGTTTGCTCAGTGTGAAGAGGTCAATTCTAAACAAAACCTTCATGAATAAAAACTCAGAATACTGAAGCAGCAAACTTTCTTTTAGAAATGAACAGGATAATGATGTTTGTGTTCTGTTGTACCATGTGTAGCTGATACTAATCCTTCAAACATGCATATACATTTTATTAAGAACAGAATAGTTGAAGATTCAAAGCAATTTAGGTAACCTATAATCTTTTTAAAGATACCATGGTTCTCATTTAGTTTTGCTTTGCTGAAGTATCAACAAACGGGTCAGAATAACAAGCATGTAAAATTACTTCAATGCAGGTTTTAGCAGGCTATGCTTGAATTTAGTTCGCAAAATCATATTGCAAATGAATAATATCTTCATCAAATGAATATCTGCACATCTTCATCAAACATTTTTATCTATTCACTTTGTCAGATGTCTGATACTTTTAATAAATCTCCATATTTCATCAATTATTTAATGCTCATGTATGATGGTGACCAATTGCAATAGTTGTTTGAGCACTGTTTCGGTAATAACGTCACATCAGTATTGCTTTTTGTGTAGTAAAAAAAATCCTGTGTGCAACGTGTACAAACCAAATATACAAAAGTAAGAAATACATTGGTGAAATGTTAATTGCCAAATCCTGCTTTAAAATTCAGGAAAATTAATTGGCTGTCGAACTCAGGATAAATGCATTGCAAAGCATTTGAAACTTTAATCAGAACAGTGCATGTCTCTGTGAACCAATGTCCATCCCCATTTGACTTACCTTTCACTTTATTCTTTTTCTCTGTTAACTGTTTATCTCAACGTTTTGTTGTTAGAATGCCTTCATTTCTCTCATACTACTGGATCCCTGCGGTATGATGTGTGAATGACGCTACAGTTGCGGTGCTGTTAAAGTGTTTTGCTCTTATCAGTCTTGGTCGTGTGCAAACACTGATTCTGTAATGCGCTATGGCTAACCATTTTTTATGCTCTTGTATTGTATGATTGTGTCCTTGATATGGACCACGAGGCTGTAATAAATTATTATTATGGTAATGGTAAACAGGTGAGATTTTGTGGATGGAAGGTTTTTGTCCATGTAGATTTGGGGTCTTGTAGATAATTTAAGCCACTTGGCTTACAAATTAGAAAATACTTGCCAGTTTTGGTGAATTGCAAAAACTAGAAGCACTGATTGACTCTAAACATGAATATATCAGCTTTCCGTCAAAGCACATGGAACAACACTGAGGATACCTGTAATGGAATTTTCTACCCATTTGTGATTTTGCACTTTGTGTCTAAGAAGATTTTTGCTATCAGTATAGTTGCTAGCACCACTAAAAGTTTGAAAACTGCTTTAAAGCTGAGGTTTGATTAAAATGAACAAGTGATAAGAGTTTTCAAAAGGTTTTTGCAGGATAGTGATTTGGTAGTAACAGTTTAGTTAGAATATTGATCTGCTAGTTTATCAGATTTGAAAGATATTTGTGAACATAGAAGAATTAGAGGTGAGAGGTATCTTGTCGTAAGAATTGCATATGACAATGGTATTACTGGTTTGGCAGAAGCATAAGATGTCAACATTTTCTTGACATAGCAAGAGTTGTTCAGATTGGTAACTTGAATCAACATGCACTCATAGGTTTCTTTTTATTTTCAGTTGATTTGACAAATGAAGTTTTCAAGATTGTTTAATTGACTTCTATAAGTTGGCAAGGTTTTGCCTGATACATCATTATGTTCTACTCACAAGTTCATGACTTTGTGATTGAAGAATACTTTGCAAAATCTTGATAGATCAAGGTGTATTGCTCATGTCTTCTTATGACTGCTGAAGGCTTGAGTAATACTCATAATTGTGTGAAAAGCTACAAATGTATGGCTTGAACCCATTGTTTGGCTGTATGAATGACCATGGCAGTTTGTACCTTGTTGGGTGTATGCACTAGAATTTTGTTTGGAAGCAATTGTCTGCTAATTTTCAGATTCTGATAATGTTCCTTTCCATTTGTCAAATAATGCGAAAGTGGCATAAGTTAGTGAGGGCTAAGAAGATCAGTTTTTGAATGGAAATGCTTGGGCAAGAGCTTAGTATGCTTTAGATTACACTTGTAGCAAACTACTTTTATTTGATGAAGAATTTATTTTAAGACTATTGCCTTTGGCTTAAAAGGCCCTGGTTTTATTGTCAACAGTGTTGAGACTGTTTTTTGGAAATAGTGACCACCAGTGTTGCTATTTCAGATGTTTAGCATTAGTTGCTGTTCTGCTGATATATAATTTTTGTTCATTCATGCCTTCCATTCATGGTGATTGTACCAAACTTGGGCCCCATCAATTTCACATCATTAGATCAGTTGCTGCAACATGACCTCTTTTTCATGAGAGATTCTCTGAACTTTATCATTGACATGCCTTGTTTATTAGGCCATAAAAGTTTCATAGGTAGAAAAGGTCCTGTGGACACATGTGACAAAGAATGTTTTACCTTCTTACATGATGGGAGTGCCGGATAGTGAGATATTGAAAACTGGGATATCTGTTTATTGTGATCAGCTTGCATGTTTTTCATGTATCTTTGTAATACAGTAAAAGTTTGTTATTAAATGAAGATCTTTATAGATTTATAGTCACTTACTCTGTTTGATGTTATGCCTAGTTTTTTCTCTCTGTATAGCATTTGGCTAGTGTTTAGGATTTTAAAATACTTTGCATTATTCACAGAAAAGGAAAGTTCATCTTTCTCCTGAGCAAGCCAGTGACTTTTATTCTGAACATTATGGAAAAATGTTCTTTCCTAGCTTAGTGGCATACATGAGCAGTGCTCCAATTATGGTGTATGTTCTTGCCAAAGACAAAGCTATCAGTGCATGGAGAGAACTTATTGGACCCACAAATCCCTTCAAGGTTGGATTGCTTGTTTTCAGTTAAAAGTTTAGTAGAGTACACAGTACCTCATAATGTTTAGGAAGGTGTACATTTCAGTGACCTTCACAAAAGCAAAGTTTGTCTCGTACATGTGCTATCTTTGTGTCATTTTATGTGAATTACGTGTACTGCTTGTAAAAACACATTTTTTCAGTGCAATTTTTGATTTACATATATATTGAAAAGAAAATGCCCCATTTTGCTTTCAAGAGCCATACAAATGCATTACCTCACTCACCAGGACCTGTGTGATGCAAAGGCTGATGGGACGGGACAGTTTTTTTTACTTTTTTTAATTTTGCATCCTCAATGCATAATTTTCAAGCATACATCCTGTGTAAATAACTAAATAGTTAGAGCAAAATGTTAGTTTTATCAATCATTAACAGCACGTCAACAAGCAGTTGATTGCTGTGCAATCCAATAAACAATAAAGATTTCGTTCGTTTCAACTGTGAAAACAGTTTGTTTTCAGATTGTACAGGAAAAGCAACAGTATGGCCCTACTCTAAATGCTTAAAATGGCAGTCAATAATAAAAGTGTTGGTAAAAGTGTTCAGTTTTTATGCTGTAACATTTTGGCCTGCCTCGTGGCTCGCCTGAAATAGCTTCATGACCCACCGATTGAGAAGCGCTATGGTTTATTCATGCATTTTTGTGACTCAAATCACGAAATAACACGAATGTAGCAAGAGGAAATACAATAATATAAAAAATCACAAATTAATTTCAAGTTGATGAGAATACAAAAACATTAGAATTTTAGTTTTCACAGTTTAATGATCATGTTCTAACATGTTGAATCACAACGGGTTGGTGAAAGACCACCTGGGTCAATTTCTCAGCCAGCCCTGTTGCCAGCACAAACCAAATTTTAATTGAAGACGTTTTACAAGTAGTTAAAAAAAGTAACAAAAAATGCATCAAATCAACATCAGGTAAAATAAACAAAAATAAACAACAACAAAAAACTGTGGGGAGAGGTGTCCTTTTTACAGGGGGTAGGTTGAGCAACTGTATAGGTAAATGATAGGGGGGAAGAGAGAGGCATCAATACAATATTATTGAATGTGACAAGTATACAAAACGAAGATCAACAGGAATTCTGGCATGATAGCAGGACGTTTTTATATTTATATGCATGTTGTTACCACAATTTTAAGTTGCTTATTACAGCATATTTAAAGCGCTGGAGAAACACTTGCTTTCATGCTTGTTTACGCACATGTACAAGTCAAGTTTTGTTTGCAGGCCCGTGAAACTCACCCGGGATGCCTGAGAGACACGTACGGAAAAGACCAGACACGAAATGCTGTTCACGGGAGCGACACTTTTTATGCTGCCGAAAAAGAAATTCGGTTCATGTTTCATGACAGTAAGATGTGTTGGCTGCGTGAATTTTGTATTACCGCATCACAAATCTTGCACTTTTGCATTTGGTATTTTTCAGGTCGTGCATTTTTCACCATTACTTTTTACTCCGTGCTTTAAGACTTATTTTCAGTTAGTGTCAAAATGTTTTGAACTCTAATGGTGTTGAAAAGGATGTTAATACTTGGTGATGCAAGCGTTGCTCACCTGGTGTTGAGCGGAAACCCACCTGCTGCAAAGTTCAGGTTACAATCTTGGACCAAAGCAATAATTTGCCAAAGTAATCTTGAGATGACGAATCCGAAATTATTGAAAAACTCTGCCATAAGCGCAAACATTTGTCGCATGTTATCTTTTGCGAAAGTAACGTAAGAAGACTGCGTCTTGCACTCACTGCTGGATGATTCCATCTTTTTCACCTTTTCGCTTTGTTTCCTGTATTTTTTTCTACTACTGCCTTCTCTGCTGGATGTGGCAATCCATCACATGACAATCAATACTTCAATTTAGAGAGAAACGGCTGGCGTTCAACACTTCAATTTAGGCGTTCGACAATCAACACTGCTGGCGTTAATGTAAAAAAATGGTAAAGACTCAAGGTTTCAGAACACCTCAGCAGAATACCTTTAATATTAATCTGAGAACAATGGAAAATTTGGCACCATGACATCAATCCTGGCCAGACACTGCAACTTGTGTATTAATATCAGTTTCCAAGTGGTAGCTTAGCATTTTTAGTTTCGACGTTGGGGCGTACTGGCAAGAAGCGCCACTTAGTACCGTTACGATTTAAAAATGGCGCATTGTGTTCCTCCTCCCAAAAGTTTGGGTATAAGTTATAACCTCAGGCAGCTGATGTTATTTCTTTGCTAGATGTTGGGCCTATGAGAAGAGGTTTACAAGAGGTGCATCGTACCCGGGCCCGTTAGGATGAAGTTACGCACGCTAAGTTTTTCTGTAATCAAGCCAAATTTACTATTGTGGCCAGTTGCCAGTATAACAATGAATCTATTTTTACATCTTGGCATGGTAGCTTTTTCATCTGTATTCTAATTACTGTGCAACAAGCTATTAAAATTTTGACGAGGGCTTAGTATCGGTCTGCATACCACCTGTTACAATTTCTCTCAGAGGCCCTCGCTAGATGTAACATGTCCTCAAATTTGGAATTGCCATGGGCGATCGAAAGTTTAGCGCTTGAGTCACATAAATTTTTTTCTCGTTTATGAGACGTTTGTTTGCTATGTAGTAGAACTACAACTTCTTTAACGTCGTTTGATTCACGTTTCAGACGTAATCGAACCGATCAGACAGAGTCAAGCAGCCAAAGATTACCTCGCTCATGAAGTCAATCCGACATTACTGAAAGGATTGACGGAGCTTTGCAAAATGAAGCCTGGAGATCCTGTGGTATGTGCGATGTCGATGTATGCGCTCAACTTCAATCACGTCCATTTTTCATCACATACGAAAATGTATTTTGACTTGATCGGTCACATTCATAACATGTTCTCAAAATTAACACCATTGGTCCGAGAAGCAAAAAAGCATTGACCGGGGTTCAAACGATCAAAAGTGATGCACTTGCATAAATGTCGTTGCGCCGAATATTTTTCCGGTCTTGTGTTGAGATTAAACCAAGGAAAAGAAAATACTTTGAAGAACTGCCGGACGTAGCCGAACCGTGATTTAGTTGACAGCCACCCGAAATAGGAGAATAACCGAAATGTGTTCTTTGGTTTCTCTTCATTTGGAGCTTTTTCAACATCATTTTAAATTCTTAAGGCTAACCAAGGGACAACTTTGAAATATCTACAATATGAGGTTGTTTGATCCTGAAACTGGTTTGATAAAAGGTAATAAATTTCTGAGCGATGGGCAACTTTTTGAAGAAGTGTTATGCATTCTCGAATGCTTTTAATATTGACCAGCATTCTCAACGTAAAATCACATCGATTTGTGTCCTTTTCGTGAAATGCATCATCAAAGTGGGCGGTAGTTACTTAGGTAAGAAAACATCATTCTTGCTCCTCGACCATGGAAACAACACAAATGTTCTTCGAATATAAAACATGTCTCGCGAACGGCAATCCGAAGTGAACATTGAAAGAACAATGCCTCCAAATACTGGCCTGCACAAACTTTTGGCAAATTAGTGATAAGGCCCAGGGAAAGGTAACGTGGCAATCGTTTTATGCTGCAAATTAAAGTTTTTAGGTACCGCCGAGAACTTTTTTGTATCAATTCAACAGGCTTTGAAATCAAAGCGCATTCTTGCGTACTTCCAACGTTATTGTACTGGCTGTTGTTTAGCTTGCAGAGTATTAGCTGGCCTGCCTTCAGAATGACGGCGGTGGCAGTTTTATGGCTACTCGGGAAAACTCTTTGTACAACGTGTTGTTGTTTTCAGACGTGGCTTGCTGATTGGCTGATCGACAACAACCCTAACAAGCCTTGCATCAAGGAGCAACCGATCGTGGAGGAAGCATGATCGCTACTGAATTGCCTCTGTTTTTTTTTACCGTTTTCTGCACTTTTGAATTCAAATATATCGCTGACGTTGTATGTCAACGTTTCGAGCGGCTCCTCGCTATGTCCAGTCCGGTCATATCAGGGGTAAGGTCCAATCAGAATGCGGCTACTGGCGATGGAGCACACGGAGGTAGTAACCAACGCTCAAGTGTCGCAAAATTTTAACCTTGTTCCGAATGTGGGACAAACAGCTGCAAAAAATCCAATGGAAAATAAGGCACTGTAATGTCATTGACCCCATGGAAGGTATATAATTAAAACTCAACTGTAACTTTAAATTTGTCGAAATTCAGTGATTGAAACTAAACACTGTATCGCTGGTGGCTATACCCGTGTTATGAACATATATAAAAATGAAGGTCAAAGTTGACTAGGACAAACTATCAAATGTTTATTTCACAGAAACTAGGAAATGCTTCAGATAAAAACTAAACAATACGACAAGATGCAAATATACCGGAACATATTTCAGTAGTAAATACATTTTCGAAGAAAAAAGGAGTGTCGAAAAAATATTGCCAACTGCAGATTAGCAAATGAAACCTCCGTAACTAAAGCAGATTGAGTTTTGGTGTTACACAAACCTGAGTCGTAGTTAGGTTTCACTAAGTCGTACTTAACTCGCACATTACAATCTAGCAAGGGCCCATGTTGCTTGCGGCTGCACGTGTTTGTACCAGCACCATACTAATCTATACACAAAAATTCAGTAGCTATATGAAGATACCTTCTTGAAGACATGAAGTAAAACAGCCTGGTAAGTGCGCCACATGCTAAAAATAAAAACTCATATCTCAGGGTACAGGTCAGTGCACAAGCATAGGAAGTCAAGTCTCAGTTTGATTTCATGCATCAGGTGCGGAAGTGAAAACGCGGGAAGTAAGCTGCCAATACCATGGGCACACATACACTGATCGCCTTGAACCTTGTAAGATCTTGCGAACCGTTCAGCCATGGGCGTCGAAAGAGGGGACCTTCGCCCCAGACCCCATGGATTTTGAAATGTATGTTTTCCTATTATTTTTTTAATAGAAAATGTTTGTCGTAGTTTCGAGTTGGTAAAATTGAATTTCATCGCTGTTGCCCCCAGCTCTGCAAAGAAATCCTTCCGAAGCCCATGCGTTCAGCAATTAACTTAAGGTGAGTTTGCTGTTGGAGACCTTCTGTACCAGTGGCGTAGCCAGCCCAGAATTTGGGGTGCAAATAGTTGGTCTTTAAGCGAGCAACATTATTTTGGATGGGATACCGCTTCTCAAAGCACAAAATGACAAGATTTGCTAGAAATTTGAGGGCCGTGCCCGCCTTGCCTCCCTGGCTACGCCTATGGTATGTACCATATGCGCTGCTGCCCTTTACAGAATCGCTGCATCTCTAACCACTTGTCGCAACAACATGCGTTTCATTGCGATCGACGAAGTATTTTCGCAAAGGAATAAGAGAAAATTTTAACCAAATTAAAAATAAACGAACTGAAACACTTGCTTGAAGATTAGGCCGTCCTGTATCAGATTTCTCTTTCTGAGATCTTGAATGAAAGAAACAAAGATGTGTTTGAACTTTAACAAGATCACGACGATGAGCCATCAATCAACTTTGGCATGCAACGGAAATTACAAGACGTGCATAGTAAAGCCGAGTAAACAACATTTTTAGCAACCACGGAACAAGAGCAAAAACTGAAGCTTCATCGTGCGAAAGAAAAATCTTATAAAAAAAAACAAATGGTGCAAGCTCGACAGGTAAATATAAAGGTATCCTTCAGCTTCAACATGATTTGCGAATACGTAGTACAGTACAAAAAAAAACATCTCTATACCAAAGTGTGTAAGATGTGTTGTACGAAAATCTTCACAAATGGTATGGCATTTATGGTTACAAAATACAAATACCACATAATTACACAGACAATAAAAATTAATGGAGGGCTATTACTGTAGCTTGGCCGGCAAAAAAGTGCAACCAGGAAAGATGATGTGCGATTGCGTGCAACATCTTTGTTTATTGCTTGCAGCCAGTGACGTAACGGACGGGGGTAGAGGGACGAATTTCCCCCCTGGCAAGTTACATGTTAAAACCGAGCCCACACTTGGCTTCCATTTCGGTTTCAGTGTTCGTTTTTTTTCACGAGTATTTTCCGGTGATTTGGGGTATTACTATGGTTACCCACATCCGGATACAGCATCATTTCTCGATTTTTCTGAGTGTTGTCTGGTTGACTCCCTACCAGTGGTCAGTGAGACCCTTTCAGCTAGGTCTCCGCTGGCTAAAATTTCTAGTTACACCACTGCTTGCAGCACAGCATACTGGGTAGGTTTGTTGAAGATTTAAATGATTTTAACAGAAGATTAAAGTGTGGTTGTTCTACGATGCTTTGCTTGTACGTTGCTGGGTTCGTGTGTTGGGCAGGGGAACTCGGCTGCTGACATGTAAGGGGTTAGCAGCTCTTTCGGCGTCGCACAATACTGCACCTGACAATCGAAAATCGACTTACAATCGAAAACGTTCCAAGCGCCAGCAAACGAAATTCCGAATAGTGCCCGAGATAAGAATGCTGTACACTAAAAACACGCACAATCTAAATCATTATTCGAGGAAAGGTAACAATGCAACTCGCGCAGTCGTGTAAGGAACTCTTATTAAGGATAGGAAAAAGGCAATCTGGTTCAGGCTTGATGAACCGACGACAAAACGGCGTCTTCACAACAGAAATTAACATGTGCTGCTTTCGTTTCGTCAGCAAACGCCGCACAGCGGTCTTAGCAAAAATTTGTTGCGTGGTGTTGCTATCTCAATCATTCTTAGCCAGCTATAATTATAGCTTTAGTTATAATAAAGTCAATTATAATTAACTACAAACGTTGTCAGTTATCTGTGGCACTTGGGCGATAACCTTGGCTACGATTAGCCAGAGCATTCGTTTCCTTGTTTATGTAAGGGCGAAGTAGAAGGAAGCATGCAGTCATTAAAATATTGGCCGAAGACATACATATTGCAGAAGTGCACTGGCAATACAAAAGGTAGGAACGTACGTATGGAAGAACAGGACATGCATATAAAACTACTGCATTTGACTTTAGGCAAAAATCAACACACAAAACAAATCTTTCAAAGACGTTGGACTGTAGTTCTCGTGGCTGAAAAACAAAAATAAAATACTACAATCATACGGCTGCAAAGCACATATGAATACATTCATCACTAAAGTACGGAGCACTACTTGCGCAACAGCTACGGGAAGTGACATTCAAAAATTACAAACCACGCAAAAATGTGCTAACCAAGAATTGCGCATGATTCCACGATCTGAGCAGAAGCGACAGTCCAGCCTGATTTCAATAACATGACTAACTGTCACGAAAAATCAAGCTTTCGCACGGCACAAATATACTCTAGCCCAGTGGTTCTTAATCCGGGGGAGTGCGCCCCCTGGGGGAGCATCAATAAATTTCCAGGGGGCGCGAGCCCTTAAGCGCTGCACAACATTGAAATTTTGATCAATAAATTCAAACAATACATTTGCTTTTACAACTTATTTATAGCCAGGGGGGCTTGAAACAAAGGACAAGTACTTAAGGGAGGCGTGGTAAAGAAAAGGTTAAGAACCACTGCTCTAGCTAGACATTAACCACGGCTAGCGTATCTTTGCACTCAGGATGAAGAAGGCGCAAGTGAGTGCACCCTGCATGACTACTTGAGATCGTGCTGGATTAAAATGGCACAGCATTGAAATCTGCAAAGATATTGTCTCGCTATTATAATAGCAGAACGTCGCTCTAATGTATCATATGTTCAACACGGATGACATAGTCAAAAGAAAAGCCAATAGTTTCAATAACAAATGATACAATGGTTTAGAAATCTTCCTGTATGGTATGACATCAAAATAGTATATGACAACTACAAGCTGGCAAGGTAAAATCCTGACATGCGCAGTTTCTCTGCAACATGCATATACTCTGGAAACACTTGAGCAAATTCACTGTCTGCTTCAAGTATCCATATTAAGAGTTACGTGTGAAAACCACAAGATTCACTCTTCTCACAAGATAAATAAGTTTGTTCTTATTTAACCAATTTTCAATATGCACCTCTTTGTTTTTTCAGCTATTGTCTCAAACAATATGCCTTGCCTTCATTTATCTGTTTTTCAGTGAGCCACCTATTTTTCCTAACAAATTTTTATTTTGCAACCAGTAGCGGACACAGGATAATTTGGTGGGGGAAGATGCGATATCAATTTGCAATGAATCCAATGCTTCGCAAGACCATATTGCGAAAATCAATCACTTTCGCACACGTACATTTACGAGGAAACAAGTCTAAGCTTAGTTTAGAAGAAGCTTGTGTGATAAAACTGGTCAAACTTTAACACTGCACTGCTATTGAACCAACAAGCAATGTGGCACATAACAATGATCTGACGTAGTCACTGGCGTCGGTGCAGGTAGTTGAGGTCTCAAGATAAACAGTTCACGTGACGACATAATCCTTACAGCACAATTACCGGTTGCAGTAGCCAGCATAGTGCTATTTGAGTTGCATGTTCCAGCAAGTGAGCGTAGTCACTTGGATGCAGTTTAGATCAGTGCTCTTCAAATGGGGAACCTTACAGTTTTTAATTGTCGTTTGGAATAGTTTGCAACACCCATAGTAATTTGTGTATAACATTTATTATTGCAGGTAATTTTGATGAAATAACAAGAAGTGGAAGCAGGTTGATTCTGTTTATTTTGCAACTGAAAGTAAGAGAATGGAAAGAAACAAACAATTCGTTGAGTGAAAGCACGAAAATAAAGTTTTATGGTACCTCAACTGAACAACTTCAGTTTTTGATGTCCTCACTACGAATATGTTCTAGCAGTATTTACTACTGCACTGCTGTGCTGTATCGTAACGTAGTTTTTTCTTAGTCATAGACTGAATTTTTTTTAAATGACCAAAAAAAATTAAGTCATTTTGGTCAGAATGTCTGAAATATAGACTAATGAATGCAGATGTGGCGAGTTTTAATGCAACTGTGAGATAAAGGGCCAAATTCTCTCGGCAAAAAAAATGACAGAAATGTCTTAGTGAAAAAAAACAGCTTGTAACGAATAAACTGCTCTCTTGTACATTGAGATTACCTTTGCATCCTTTATAAAGCACAATGACTGAACTAGCAATGCATAGGCACATCGCTGTCCAAGCTAATCCATAACTGTAGTAATATGATGGGTTACCTACTGCTGCAGCAACCTGAAGATCGTTCACTGAGCGTGTTGAATACAAGGCAGCACAAGCACCAGCAGACAATCCTAGAAAACAAATGAAAAGTGCTTGAGGTAAGTATCATTGAAATAGCCCAACTTTGCAAGCAACATACAAACTCATAAAACAGATCATGCCAGTCATTACAAAGATTTATACATCCTGCAAAAATATATGAAAAAGAGGGCATTCACTTTTTATCAGCAATGCAACTTATCAATTTTTTTCATTTGTTTAATCATCCTCACCTCCAATAATACCAAATGAGCCAGAAAACTTCAGAAGCACTTTCTTTGATTTCAGCTCAGCAAAAGCAAGCAAAACAATACCAAGCAGCATTACAGCAGCTGAAGCAGCCATCAGAAATAGGACCACTTGTCCATAAATAGGTCTTTTATCTAAAATATATCAAGCAAATGACATGCATTTTTAAATGAATCCATTCCTGCAGTTTTGACATTTCATCATTCATCATGAATTCTTTGTTCTCAAGACCTTATAACCCAATTTTTGTTTTCTGACTGTGGTTATGTCAAGAGGATTTTTGGATTATAAGTTATAACAGTTTTACAACATATGAAATCAAAGTAGTTAGCTTCCTGCTTTTATTACAATTCATGTGCATAAGTACAATCTTCAGGCATGACCCACCAACTGAATAACAATATGCAGCCGTCATGCTTCTTTGTATCAACAACTACTTGCCACTAATCAATTATAAATGTTAAAAATTACTCTTAAAGTATGGTAATAAATTGTGGGATTAGACAACTCACCCCAGTCTATAGTGCATTTTTCAATTGTACATGATTGATAGAGACCAGAATATTGAACTATTCCAGAATCTTCAACGTAAACAATCCAGCCTGTTGTAATCAAGGCAATGAAGCTACTTAGTAACCCAAAGCAGAATAGAATAAACACAAAGCTGTTCACACAATCCATCAAAAATTCTTTCCACAAAAACTGAGCTTAAACCGGCAATAAACCTACACATCACTCAAGTTAACTGTAACAATTAATAATCAGTAATTGAAAAGACAATAAATTTACTTTAGTCAGAAGCAAAACACTGCACATAATAATTGAAATGTTAACTCATTGATCGCCGGTGCCACGATATATTCGTGGCTGCTGTCTGATGCTAGAACGCCGGTATGGTTTTCGTGCTAGCGCTCGAGTGGGCAAGGCG
>JGI24021J15306_10006831_pt1 | contig 13828 bp, 7 predicted proteins | sample Ectturendosymbi1_FD_15306 | JGI IMG/M metagenome (IMG submission 15306) | reverse complement strand
GCATCACACGTTTTTTCTTGTGTGAATAGTAATGGTTGTCTGTTTGTGTGATCTGCTTCGGTCAAAACACAGAGACGCCATCAAGGAAGCATGTATTGGCTGGAGCGGTGATATTCCGGCATTGCGCAAGGCAGGCTCAAATTACCAGGAAATACCGTGCTGGGCCTATCTGTGAAAGGATCTTCCTATGCATTAATTCAGCAGTGTTTTTGAATGGAATATCTGCCAGCTGTTAGTTCCATTGTTTATGTGCATTTGTGCATATGCGTCAAGCGTTTGTCTGAGTTTCATGAGCTCAGCTTCTTCATGTACTTTATCATAATCTTTGAAAAATCGCATATAAAACCAAATTGCCTTGTAGACCCAAAATGCATACTTTTGTATGTCTGACAGTTGTTCAAAATCACTTTGAGTTTCGTCATAGCAAAGATTGTAAAAGTAGGCCTGGCTGCTTTGTTGTATGAGCCAGGTGCAGTAGACTTTAAGTTAGCCAAGCTGGCCGTTCACTGGACTTACGTTGAATCATGGTGGGCGGACCATGAAACGCCACCCGGTGCAGACCTTTACTCTTCATCATTTGATCTGAAAAATTGTCTACCTGCCGAAAGTCTGCTTTCAAAACAAGTTTTTAATTGTTGAAGCACAGCCGAACTTTTTCTGTTACCGAAGCAGCATGTTGACACGCCCTCTCGTCTTGCTTGCAGCAATGTGCTTGTAGTGTGCAAGTATACGTTCTATTGCAGGAAGTCTTTTGGAGGTTATCATTGCTTTCCGATTTAAGTTTTTTTGCTCTCCCTGTTAAGGTTATCAGTTGAGGGAAAGATGGAACGTGTCAAGGGTGTGACACGAGGGAACGTGTCAAGGGTGTGCCGGGCCTTGCGGCCGCCGTGCACTTTGTTGTTGCCATGGGAAACGCAACAAGTCAGTGGTATCATGTGTTTCACAAATATTGACAAAAAATAAATCTTTATGTAGCGGCATTTACGTAACGACTTGTGCGATGTGCCATCAACCAATGGCGTACGCAAGGGGAGGGGTTAACCCACTCCTTGAGCTTGATATTTTGCAAAAACTTTATCACCTGCGTAAAGGAGGTTAATTGCTTTCGCATACTTTTGCTTGTTGGTTTGTCGACTTAATGCAAATACCACGGAATGAATTTGCATGCAAATTTAAAGAAACATTATAAACGGGACAAAAAGTAATAATTAAGCTTTGGTGGGAATCTGGGTGATCGCCTGCATCCAGAAACCATTTCACCACTTTTTGCAAACCTTTCATCCACTACGCATATTTATGATTGTGCTCCATGATATTTCACTTTTTCCAAAACAGTTGTCTTTATTTTGTCTGCTATGGCTGATCAACGCAAGTGCTGACTGCATTGGCTAGATTGCCAATTTCTGTAGTATGATAGAACTGTTGCACGAGCTCAAAAACAGCAGTTGTTAACATAGAAGCATTCAGGCATTTGATAATGTCTCAGCAAGGAAAAAAGAAAACTAATAAAAGTTTGTTGAACTTCTATACATAAAAAATCGAAAGGTTTCTAGCCAGTGGCGTAACTAGAGGTTTGAACCAGGTGGGGGCAAACTTTGCTGGAAGGGGCCCATTGGCAACAGTTTGCAAATGCAATAATGAGTTCTTAAAAAATTCATATGCATTACATATGTATGGGCTTTAGTCTTTGCTTGTTCACGCCACATATATGTGAATGTATGTCTTCATGCACTCCCGGTTCGTGGTGAGTCGCACATTCAACGACATGCTAACCGAGAGGTTGCAGCAAAGGGTACTCGAATAACACAACAATAGTTATTTATAGCGCAGTACAAAGCAGATGTTACACTATAAACATAAACAACATAGGCATAGGCATTCACAGAAATTTTTCGATTGATCGGCAAAGTCGACATTTTGCTTGCCCATTTCAGGCTGCTGACAATACAATGCAAATGGACGTTCACATAACGCTTTACCTTTCTACGCCACAAAGAAAATGACTCATGTTACGGCAGCATTCTCAAAAATGCCCTTCGTTGGCAGCAAGGTTTCTGTTCACATCGTATTAAAGTACGTGGCTTACTGCAATCAGCAGTCATTGTCTCGCTGCATTACCTGCCGCAGATGTCTCCAACAGTCACATGCGGCTAAACGCCTACTACCGCAACTTGAAGTGAACCTTTGTTGCCATGTTACTGTTACGCAATGAAGTCCAATTTAGAACTATCTGCACCCAAGTTTCGCAACCTGCCTCTGCAGGCAGTGGAGCGGACATGAGTGAACTGCAAGCTCAAAATTGCATGACACCACAACACTGAACCCGGCTCTTGCGCAGTGTGAGTGTCATATCGGAAAATAAAACTGTCTTTGCAAGAATTAAGTCAATTAAGCTGCTGACTTCAGTTTTCTAGAATTTTTGGTTTTTAGTCCCAATTTCCAGGTGGTGGAAATTTCCCCATTTTGTCCCCCCTGCAGACCCCCATGAACACAGGTGAATGCCAAACACTGAAACAGCGCACCAGTTATACCTATACTTTCACTTATCATCAAATAGGAGCCGGCAGTGGGAAGAAATCAAGACATTTTAACATCAGGTTCAGAAGCAACTGGCTACAAACGTCGGATGGGGATTCCCACCGGCGCACGAGAGCATGGAAATTGTTTTGATCAAGGTATCAAATGGTTTTGCGAGATATTTGTAACATGAGGCGGACAACCGTTTGTATTCATTTAATTTAAAGCACGATTTCACGGTTGGCATCAATTATAAAATCAATTTAACTACGCATTTTACTTGCGCATAACCTCAACATGGCGGGGGTGAAAGAGTAATCATAAGAATTAATGCAACTAAATGCTGACTACTTTTTCAAGATATTAATTGAAACTGTGCAACAGCGTTGAGTATGTTAGTCATAAATGTGAACTTTCAGTTACTGCTACATGCGTTTTTTATTGGAGTTGACCCTTAAACTGAACATTTCCGTGGACATTTAATTGTCGAAATTCAGATCACAAAGTTGCTGACCTAGAACATCTCAAGTAGCGTCTATAACGTTAGATATTTCCGAGCTTGACACAGGTGGCCTTTCAAATTATATCATTTTTGACGAAATATTCAATAAATTTTCAACCGCAAAGGCACGAAAACTTTGTCTTTGAAGTTGGATAATTACTAGAAAAGCATTACAGTTTTTTTTTTCAGCTAAATTGTTGTTGGTAGGGGTGATGGAAGCAGCAAAAAAGTCCGACTTTCTGGACTTTGCAGCAGAACATTGAAATTACTGTTGTGCATTCTCCCAAGGTTTTTGAGCACCAGATTTAATATTTACTCCTACTTCGTATATTAATGATGCACATATTGGTATTTCGTTGTCAAATCTGCAATCTGTACTGCATAATCAACATTACAAAGATCACTAAGTGAAGAGATGGGATACACACCAAAATTTTTGATTGATAACGTTAGTGCTAAACTGCAATGTAGAGCGTTCGCAATACTCAGAAAAAGTGGAGAATTGATAATAAATCCGGTTGTGGATGTTTATCAGACGACTCCTGACAATGATTGCATATTGCTTAATTAACCAGCGGCTCCAAAAAGTTTTCGAGCGTGACTGAAATCTGAGTTTGTTGAACATCTTGCGACCCAAGCCTCAAACAGCGTATGTTTACATGAAAAAATTTCGATTGTACGAATGATTTTTGCAGTCTATTCTCAAGTGCCTGCGCTACACTGCAAACAGACACAGACAAGCTTGAAAAATTACAACTAAGGTTTCGGAATAAAAAGCTCTACGTTTTCTATAAGCTTTATAGGAATCAGCCGACTGTGTTCTGCTTTCATCTTTTTGAGATGATTCAAACTTGCCCATATCTGTATTCAAGTAACTTCACTCCACAAGTGAAAGAAGCAAGGAATCAATCACAAATTTTTAATAGAAAATCAATTTCACGTAAAATTACGCATCGTCAGTCCTATCGTCTGCAAGCAATGCTAACAGGTGTGAAACGTAGAAAGGTCAACACAAGGTTAGAGAAAGTGAACAACCTCAAGACTGCAATGAAAAAACTGCGCAGACCCAACCGCGACAAATAAAACAAAACCATAACGTCTTGCTGAACTACATGCAAAGGCTGAAGCCTCAAAACGTACTGCATAAATGACAAAAACTTACTAAAACTCAACGCCAGCTAACGATTAACACCAAGAAAAAGTCGCTTTCTGATAGGAGTAACTATTCGCAGAGCGAGGCTTCCGAAGTGCCTTGAAACAACAAGCGTTATGAATCGTATACATACTTGCTTAACTCAATCAACCGAGCATGGGTCTATTCGTAGTAGGCCTAACATTTTAAACCGTGAAAGTTTTCAGCCAGAATAAACCAGATCTTAACTTCCTTGCAAAACACTTAGCAATCTGAGATAGCTTTACTAAAGCAGGAAGTCACCGGCCCATGCGTAGCCAATAATAGGCCGACCAGTTGTCAATGTCAATACCCAATTAGCTTAGTCTAAGCTATTGCATTATCTCAGTTTCATTCAGCTGCGTTTACGTAATTGTTACAGACATTACGCTATTTTTACGATTCCCAAGTGACTGAGCAATGGCACAATAATTCTCACTTTTTCATGAAACGTCCGAAAGTAATTGCTTCTAACGTTACAAAAATGTTTCAAAGCATTTAACCTGGAAAATGATACGGCCCGGTAACGAACTCCTCGCGGACCGGCACCGGGCCGCGGCCCGGTGGTTGCCGACCACTGCTCTAACCTTTGTTGGCCTTTTTACGTTTCACACCTGTTAGCATTGCTTGCAGATGATAGGACTGACGATGCGTAGTGTTACGTGAAATCGATTTCCTATTAAAATTTTGTTATTGATTCTTTGCTTCTTTCACTTGTGGAGTGAAGTTACTTGAACTCAGGTTAGGTTTTTGATCACCTCTGCGCAACCTATTTCTTGACCCCTTACGAAATCGCATCCCTAGTTTGGGTCGCGGCCCATTCCATGGGAACTACTGGCTTAAGCGCTTAAACCTGTTTTCAATCTGTAGATTTGTATCACTGAATCGCATACCTCACTTTAAAGAGGTGTAAAGTGCGCTGCGCAGACGAAAACCGAGGTACCCGTTGGGATGGCCAGAAAACGATGTTATCACTTTCAGCCGAGATGCTAAAATAAACACCGCTGGTTCAACTTCCTGCGGTGAATTGCACACAACTTTGTTAATTGTTTTTGCTAAACAAAAAAGAAAGTTCTAGTGTCACTACACAACTTTCTCTGTATTCTAATCTCAAGATCACTTCCTAATCTCAAGGAAAAGTACATGACAGCTTTCAGACATAAACTTATTCACAACTGCATCACACAGTCCAAAGCAAGTAGGAGTATAATAATGGCCGCAAATGGTGGCAACGTTCCACACCTCGGGCGATTATTACATCACACACAGCATGCACGTTCAAGATGATGTATTGTACAATGCACGCCACTGCACTGTAACACCTTGGAATGTACGATTAATTTGATGATTGTTGGTTTGCTAAGCACTGCACTATTTCAGTATTTAAAATGTCAAGATCAACGGATTTCCAAAAATTGTAGAAGCACTTTCTTATTCTGCAGTTATGAAATCTCTAAGGGGGCCCGTTTTTTACATTTAGCTTGCCAGGGTGGGCGGCGCGCACCCCTGTCCCTGTCAGTTACGCCACTGTTTCTAGCGTACTTTTTGTGCATTCTAAATTCTTATATACTTTAGTAAGGTTCGACCTTGCAAACCGGGGTGGGCTCCAGCCAGTCAAGCCGCACACTTTCTATGCGCGGCTGCTCAAGACATTTAGACTGCTCGACAATACATGAGCGCAGCCTCGTTGTGCAGTTGTACTGTAAATTGCTCTGACGCAATGATGAGTGTAGCTACTCCGCTATTTTAATGCGCAGCCTGATCTTTTTGCAGTTATGAACTACTGCGTCGTAGCGTTGAGTGCATTTTCCTTCGATATCCGAATTTGGCGGGGAGATAGTTTACATTCAGTGCAATGACACATAACATAAAGGGAGTGCCTGTAGAGGAATATGCATATTATGTCAACAAACTTCGTCAAAGCGTTGGTTTGGAAACATGAATATGACGTCAAATTGTGACGTCACAAACAGCGGACACCAAATACAAATGACCCCCATATGCCACTGAATGAACCCCCCAATAAAAATGTTCTGCGTACGCCACTGCCATGAACAATATATCTGCCAAACCAAGAACGCATTTTCCAAGAGATGGTCATCGCACCGCAGTAATTGGAATGGACCAGATTGTAAAAATGACAAAAATAACGAAGATGAAGTGGCTCTGTCGAGGGATATTCACTGTTCCAAGGTATAGTAAATAAATCCCCTATACATGATGCTTGCACTGTTACTTTTGTTGAACCACCTGATGTTTACTCTTGCATATCTATGAAGAGAAATGGTATCATCAACTAGACGCACAAATTAATATTCAAAACATGATTCTTTCCCTCATGAGGCACATTTTGCTATCTTTTCGCTGTTCCCTGACCTGTTTTGACCTCTCTCACTACCAGTGTGCTGGCGTTGTTGTTTTCATTCGTCACAGCGTTTCAAATGCGCACGCTAACGCTGGCTTGCGTTATCTGAGACCAACTTATTTTCTAGTGTTGATCATCGCATCTTGTGTTATGATTTATGAAATTGAAGTTACTGTACAATCGAAGTAAATTTTGAAGTTCCAGTAAACTTAATTTTTTGAGAAACACGAAATTTCGGGATTTAATTGCCGCAGTTGTGTGACTTATTCACTTCTCTCTTGTGTTTTTTTGCTTTCTCTGCCCTTGTTTCAGCCTTTCAACGTTTCACCTATCAACATTGCTTGCAGATTTGAGAACTGACGATGCATTGTGTTTCGCGAAATCAATTTCCTGTTAAAAATTTCCGATAGATTCTTTGCTTGTTTCACCTGTGGAGAGTAGTTACTTGAATACAGATATGTGCAAGCTTGAATGATCGCCAAAACACGAAAGCAGAGCCCGGTCGGCTGATTCGTCCAGAAACCTACAGAAAACCTAGAGCTTTTAATTGTCAGATTACTATATTTTTGCATAAACGTTAGTGTATTACCGCTTGGGTGTCTACAACCACGTCACACCTAAAACTAATCTACGTGAAACAAATATCATATTGTGCAACATGACGTTCAGCAATTATGATACACATGTAAGCCCCATTTGGAAAACCTTGAAGTCCCCAAGAGAGCATGATATGTATAAATTGGAATTGGCCAAACTAATGCACAGATTTAATAACTGGTTATTGCCAAGTATTTATAATAACCTGTTCCAGCGATCATCGAATGTACATAACTAATGTACATAATGTACGAATGTACATAACTAAAGTGGAAGACATGCTAGCAATCAAAACTATTTCATGCCCAGTGTTCATAGTAATATTCTAAAAAAGTTAATATCTTACACAGAACCAGTGATATGGAGAGATGTTGATGCGGAATACAAAAATTCACCAGTTGGTAAATGTTATGTGAATTATGGGTTATCACAGTACTAAATTCTTCGTTTCATTTTCAGAAGTGCCTGTCAAATTGCGGTTAATTTTCAACAGAATAATGCTTTCTACTTTCCACTGGAGTATTTACGGAATCATTATTGAGGAACGTTTGTCTGTATTTCTTGGTTTTCGTGTTTTCTGTGTTTCCTTTGCTTATTTGTGTCTTGCGAGTGTCTGGGAGTAACGGCTGGACTACCTAAGGGTTTTTTTTGGTCTCCCAAATGTGTGGAGGTTTTGGGTCTTGCCCAGGGCAGAGGTTGCTTGCGAGGAATGCTGTCATTGTATGTAGAATTGCTGGTTTCCCCAAACGCTTCTCACAGAAAGGCAGCCTATTCGTTGAATGAGCACTGTTCCAACTCCCGACTAAAACTGCCTGACTTTTTAAGTTGCCAAGCTAAAGCAAGGCGTTTGGCTCTCACCTCTTTATAGTTCGTTTTCGCAAATTTCCCGGTGCACAATCTCTATGTACAAAAGGCTTCTGATTAGCAGCAGAAATAGCTTTGACGATGGCGCGACAGCAGAAACAGCCACCGTGTACCGCATGCAAAGCAAGAACGAACAACTGGCTCACAAAAACGTGGTCTTCACGCAGCAAGACCAAATGTCGAATGCAAATGCAAAAATGAGGTGACTGCGCGAACGCAGTGGAGCGCGCAAACGCAAATTCCCTTGACTCGAATGACAAGTTCATACAAACCAGACCTCACGTACGGAATATAATCGCGAGTAGAAAAAGGCAATTCGTAATGCGAAAAGGTAAATCCACTATGACTGCAAGCTTGGGAATGCTTTCAAGTATTTACAGACAGCGTTTGTTTTTTATTGTTTCCCATCTGGCTGTTCTCGCAGTGAACAATACAATGCAACACACTTCGCCAAAATAAATTCAATCAGTCGTAACTTATTGTAAACCGAAGCAAGTTTTCAATGAAAATTTAAACGAGCAAGTACATCCAGTAAAAAATTACCAGTGATGATATTTTTTTAAATATAGAAAAGTAGAGTTTTATCCCGAGCTTCATCAAACCTAAACAAGATTTTTGAAGTTCGACATTGTTTTGCGATGTTTTTATCTCAGGTAAGGTTTGAAAGCTTTCTTGCTTACCTGGAACATTATACGTTTGCCATTTATCGCTGTATCTGGCACAGCCCGCTTGTGTTGCAGACATGATATTAGACCAACTACTTTCATCAGAGAAGTAGCTAGCAATCAATTTTTGGCCTGAAGTGGTCGATCTTTTCAAGAAGAATTCAAAATCATAAGACCAACCTGAAAAAAACGGGATTAAACGGAAATTTAACATGTTGCACGAAAAACAACTAATAAAAAACAAACAAAAAGGAACCGCTGCCCTTTCTTGCACTTTTTTATGTAAGAATAAATCCGTTGGTAACATTTTGGTGAGGTGCGACAACGCCAGGAACCTTTCAAGCATCTTTCCGAAAACGTATCACATGCCGAGTCATCATGTTAGAGAAACATGACTGTTTTGATGTCTCTGTATGGCCGTTTTACGCGAGAATTGCCAAATGTTCTTGTGCGACATAATGAATGAATTTATTCGTATTTTATAACATTGCCGAAGCTGCAAGAGTAATATCAAAATATTGCCACTTGAATTTTCTACATNTTATTGCATTCCATATTTGAATTTTCACATAATTGGTTNAAAATAACTCACTGACGCAAAATCAACGCACGTGTGGTGTAAGCGGAACTACGCTTTTGTTCGACGCAGTCTTTGCAATACATGTATTTTCATTCTAATCTTTTCAGTCTTACGGACTGGTTCAGAATAGTTCTAGGATTGCAAGCAACAAACTACTTTAATAGGGAGATGTTTTTTCTTTGACCTCAGTTTTTTTCGAATTTTGTAAATTGACTCCGACGGGTTTTACTCATAAGGTTGTTCATGTTATTGGAATCGCCCTGTTGTCGTAAAAGTGATCGAAGTCGTAACGTTTTGTAAAAGGGCAAGATTACAATCAAAATCCCTAATAGCACTTGTGACAGAACAGATTGCAAGTTGTGTTGAGCAGTTTGAGGCTGTGACATTCATACATGGCATCAAAGAGATAGTTAACAACAAACGTATGCTGGAATTTTACCGTCAATCACATAACCTTCCCTAAAATTATGGGGAGGGGCTTATTTATTGCCGGTATTTTGGTGTTTCAGGACAAATGGTATGGATTTGACGTTCCACGGACTAGACGTATGGAAATATAATCAGTGTTTAACGATTAACTGTAACACATGAAGTCAACGGCATTGACTAAAAGAAAACTGAAACGCATTGAATTAAATGCACTTCTAATTATTGGTGTTAATTTTGTAATTTTTTCTTGTGTTAGTTGATTTTTAGTGTGAAATAAAAATCTCACTATTCTTAAATCGATAACTGTGTACTGTAGTTTCAAACTATTTGATGATCTTGCATATATTTTGGGGTTCACTGAAAGCACTATCGCAGCAAACAAATGCATAATATTTCTCGTTCAAGCCCGGTAAAATTTACTGCTATGCCAACAGTTTCATTTAAAGAACAAGTCTCATATGTTTGTTACATAAAGCTTGTCTAAGGCCATCTTGCGGTTGTTCTCTAACCCGTTCCAAACCTTTTACTTTTCTTGAAGCATATTGAAAGGATGCAGAACATTATTCGTCAAAGGTTTAACAAAATACAAACCAGCACGTTGAAGCTGCATTCAACTCACAGGTAACATTCACTGCATGACGTTGGGAACCACGATTTGTTTGCATCTACGTATTCCATTGTGGAAATGTTTCTAATGCTAAACGTGTGAAACGTTTTTCATCCACTGTTAAACATCGATAGAATGTTGAATCAACAACAGGAGATGAAGAAACCCCCCAAAAATGAGTAATGCCTTGCTTTGAAATGTGTCACAGGGTAAACAACGTACTGTATAGAAGGTTTGGATTATAACCGAAAGACAATATTCTGCAAATTGTGCAATTGACAGTTTGACGTTCCCTGGGAATCTGAGGTAAGTTCTTGATCTTATCACATAAAACCAGTTTGGTTCCTAAGTTTCATGCTTGTTGGAGACAGTTGTGTCTTATTCTGAATATGTTATGATGAACTCAACAGGCAGTTTGATGCAGTAAATATTTTCGAAACATATGTGCTGAAGTGACAATGAGGAAATGGCAAGGACTCTGTGTAAACGGCAAACTTAGTGATATCAAGAGATACTATCCAGAGGAACAAATAACCTATGGCGTTTTTTAAGCAGTTGTGCTAGTTCAGATGTATCCAAATACTTCTGCGTATCTACAAGGTAATTTTCTAAGCTTCCTGATGCCTTTACACTTTTTGGTTCATACAGGCTGAATCATTCGGAAAACTACCAGAAGCCCAAAGTTGATTATCCTGCCTTTGTAGTGATATCTAGAAGAAATATCTCTCTGGAATTGTAATAGCGTACAACAAAGTTTCAAATATGCTAGAGTTAAATTGTTCTGGCAGTTTGAAACTGTGGGCTATCAACGAAATAGTTGTCAGCAAACTGTCTTTGTTCACCATAAATTTTTACAGACGACAAATATTGTGAAGTATATAAGCTGCTGAATCTTGTCCAAATATTTCTTCAGTCAAGGATCACGTCAAAAGCCATTTCACAACAATTACAACCAAATTTCAACTTAAAAAAATGCACAACTTTAATGAATGTTCAGAAAAACCGATTTTGTATAACGTTTGTTAGAATCCCATTGCTACTGTCAGTACAGTGAACAACAGCAATGACCTATCTCACAATAATGCGATAAAACTAAAACTTTTGAAGTGATTATATCATGTGACTCTTAATTAATGCGAGCCGTAATTTGCAAGTATATGTGACGAGGTAAAAGTTTTGAACTTTGCACTTTTCATTTTTCTTATGTTTAAATGCTCCTGGTCAAAAGAAAAAATGTTACTTCTAAATAAGAGCAATTCCTCCTAACAGTCCTTCACTGAACTTGTCCTTACTGCAATTCAAGACGCAACTATTTATTGGTTTTCATGGTAGTGGTTAAATTTGGAACATTGCAAAGGCGAAATTTGCATCAGTCGGTTGGAGTTTGAGGTATGCGTTAATACGTCAACATGTTTCCTCACGAAATATGTGGTTCCTAAAGGTAAAATGAAAGAATTTTTGGGGTATCTCCGTGGAAAGTGTAAATGTTTAGTGTAGCGTTGCATGCGTTTATGGATATTTCAAAGATATATTTGAGAACCAGCAAACATGACAAAAATCATAAAGTCTTTTGCTCAACTGTTGTAAAAGTTTGAAAACGGCACCAGCGTTTCAGCCAGCGAACAATGGCCTTCCATTGGCAGGGAGGACAAGAGGGAGAAAAGGGAGAAAGTGGGCGAATGACAGGGAGAACAAGAGAGCAATAGAAATTACCGAATGCGCGAATTACCTAATTTTGATATAGATGATGTGTCTTTTTTGCGTGTGTCAAATAATGTTTTTGCTTTACCAAAGTACGTCTGGTCATAGTCCCCACATGGTACACAGCACACCGAGTCTTGGCGCGCTAAAGGATGGATAGGATCTCTCCTATTTGGTAGCATATTCAGAGATATGTTAGTAGTGCAGCAGATAAATTTAGGACCAGATGAAAGATGAATTGCAGTTAATATGTAAACCAGAAACTGGGTTTGGAAAATTTTCTTGCACAATGACCTGTTGTTGAAAAGGTTTGGTCTGAGGTTTAATCAATCACCTCTGTTTCGGTTAAAAAATGAATTGAGGTTAATTTGTTAAAATCGAATTACCTAGCTTGCTATTAATTTGGAAGATGATGCCATTCAGCGGAATTGCAATTTAGCTGTATAATAACTCAGTTTTACGTTCGTCCTTGGGAAAATTTTCCTATTAATTCCATGATAATCTGATTCTGCTTTGTGATGTGGTAGAATTTCAAACTGCTGGTGACATGACTTTTGCGTTTTGCGACAAAAATGTTGTGAAAACTTTCTTATGGTTGTCGTGTAATCAAACCATCGTGATTTTAAGTTTGTACAGAAGATTGTTAAATTTTGCAATGTATTGCAAGGTACTGATGATGATAATAGGAGTTATCGAAACGTTTGCAATATGTTGTTGATATCATTGTCATTGGCCGAAATTTTCATTATAAGATTATTACGTTTGTACAGAAGATGTTAGCTTGCTGAATATTTGCAGCTCAATATGCAGTTGCTCACATCTTTGCGTCCACAACGTCAGTAAAAACACAGCATGGCTGTTGGGCAAAATATGAAACAACGCAAAGCCATGAAAACCTGAGCGCCTCGAATTTAATCAAAACAACCCATGCAATTACCGAACTTATCAAAACAACCGAACTTATGCAATTACCGAACTTATTAAAGCGTCTTCAAGAGCGTTGCAATGTACTGTATCTTCACCAAANACACGCTTNATAGGTTTTTACAGGTATTCAGCGACAGGGTCATTCAAAGCAATGTTCGANCATCAACAGCTGCAAAATAGCTGCTAGTGTATTTTTCAATCATTGGGGTGTCATTTTTTCAAGCCGACGTATCGTTGAAACCATGATACAAGCGGTTGTGTTGCGACGGAGTTGACGCTGGAGTCACAGGTTAACCGTCTCCACAAACATGACGATACGAATGATGGAAAAATCCAGAAAGACAATAAGTGTGAAGGTGATGTCTTGTCATGCAATGCCAACACTTGACAAAGATAATGACAACAACAGTGCTTGTACCCTGGCCGTCATTTGTTCTGTCAAGAATTGTGATCATTTCACGTTCCGTCGCAACGACTCGTGTCCAGCGATCGATGACATAATGTGTAAAGCCGTTACCTTGTGCGCACCTGACTGAGAGTTGAACCTGAAGCGAATATTAATTGAAGCGCTTGACAAAGGAAATAGCAGAGTTGGCGCTTCTGATAAAGCAAAGTCGATTGACGCACGACAGCTCAACAATGTATACTAACAGCATAAACCACTATGATAATGACAGTGAAATAAGCCTCGCACTTGCGCCGATAAGACCGGAAAACCAGCCGCATTAGAAAAAAAATCCATTATTCATCGAGCACAAAAGGAGACATATTGGTGGATGTTTCCGCTGTAAATGCTTGTGCATTTGTGGTGATTTTTGAGAATGCGTTCTTATTTTTGAGCGCAAGTCTGCGTTGTAGCATCAAACAGTCTAGCTGGTCGCATATATCAGATTTTGATCGCTA
>JGI24021J15306_10006829_pt1 | contig 13831 bp, 6 predicted proteins | sample Ectturendosymbi1_FD_15306 | JGI IMG/M metagenome (IMG submission 15306) | reverse complement strand
GCCTTTTGCCAATTGCCGTCACTCAAAATCGAACGAGCAAAAAAAAAATGGAGAGGGGAGGCAGATTAAAATCAAGGTAAAAGCTGTGGCTTTAAAATAAGCTGCTTCGCATTGATTCCAACACTAATCTTCTGAGTGATGAGGGAATCGGTAACACTACGAACAACACTAACATTCGTTAAGTAAAGCTGACGCTTGTAAATTCAACAAACCGGATATTTCAACAAAAAGTGTCCCAGTCAGTTACCCCAATCATCTTCAAAACAGCACAAACATTTTGGCTAAAAATGAAGAACAGGAGTGACGCGGTACACTGAAAACAGGGATCTGAAACACGCGGCCCCTGAGGGCGTTTTGTGCTCGGATTACTTCAGCAGTCCTCATTTGGCCCTCGAAGCATTTTGAGTTGAGACCCTTGACAAGAAACTCCGCAAATGAAAGCAGAAAACTACTCTGCGCACGGTCGTGGCTAAAACAGCTTTTACCGTTAGCGCTGTCAGCACAAACAAACGAATATACTTTGACTGTAACACAATTTAAGCAGGAAACAGAGAACCGACGACATGCCAGATTGCCAGTAATGATAAAACAAAATCACGCATTCTTACAGAAAAGAATGAAAACGTATTTTGAGCAATCAATTCGATGTCTCGGTAATTTCCGGCTACAAAAATACTAGCGTGAGGAGGAAGAGCAGCACCAGAAAACGTCACTTACCATCTACGTCGACTACTTTGAATTCTGAAGCCAGGTCTGCACTCAATATCACTTGTCCGGTTCTACGCATGATAAGTGGGTCTGAAAAAATTGTTTATATATAAGTCATCTATGAAAAGCTTTTGCCTTCCACCTTCGGAAAACAGGAGTACGCAAAAAAGTCATTAAGGACGCTCATCGAATTATTGTGCAAATGACATCCCTGCACAAACAAGTTGTTTTTTCGAATTTTTCTCTGAAACTATCTGTCTTTGGATAGTAAAATCATTCCTATACGTCAGTCTCATACAGCGCATACGCTTAAGATCTACGGTGACATTTAATAATAAAAAGCAGCATACTACAACCAGTACATGAAGGAATTACATTACAATTTTTTCGTAATATGTTAACCTGTATGAAATGTGCCCTGTCAACACCTTACCCAGCCGAATTTTAATTTTTTTAAAATTCTACCAAATTATTTACCAATTCAAAAGTAACACCAACTAAATTTTAAATCGACACACTTTTCTGAAAAATACAAAAACAGCTGTGAACTTCACACTAAAACACTCGACCAACTTCAAGATTTTACACAAGTTGTTGTCTGTCTACCACTTTTTTGAACTTGCTAATAACGAGAATGCATTACGGTCGGGATCAAAACAAAAATAGTTAGGTTATAATTTTACCAAAAAATTGCGAGTCACACGACACTAAAATCCGAAAGGTAAGTAAGGGGTTGCTGTCTTGCGTAGGTTCTGCCAAGGTGAGTGCCATCATCAGGAAGAGGCTTGCACGTTATGATTTAACTATTGAGCAGCGGGTTCAAATAAGTTAAGTGTTCAGCAACATCGAGCTATAGCGACCCCATCATATATGACAACGGGTGTGGCTCCGCAATCAAGTGCAAAGCATACACGACGACGCCCATGAGGATATTCATTTAAAGGCAGTGGTTTTCAACCTGGGGATCGTTTGCCATTTTTCTGGGTCGTGAGAGCTTCTGACAAAAAACGTCATAATTTCTTCTATATTTTATATTTCGTATATGGAACCACTTTTTGTTGCAGCCAAAATAATAGGATCACCTGGCAGAAATGAAAGCCTACTTGAGGAGAGCCCTGCCTTACACAGCTAAGTATTTTGAAAAGGCATAAGAACTTCAACCGCGAGTTTCGACAGCGTTGTTTACTCTTCGCCCAATCCACACCAAAATTTGGACAAGTCATAGTTGCAAGATATCAATTTGGAATAAAGCATTGTTTAACATTGTAGATCAATCAATCAATTCATCTTTATAAAGCACTTCGAAAAGACTAGCCCGTGCCCTGATAAAATTACGCGTTCACTTACGTGTTTCAAAGCGATTTTCAAATATTCTGAAAGGACTTTACTGCTCAGTGCCTGTCGATGAAGAATACAAGGGGCAGAAATCGGGGTTGCGGAGTCGGAGGTAAAATGCCCGACATTTCCAAAATTTCCGACACCGACTTCTTAACATAACGTGAATGAAGTTTGGCTGTCAACGATTTTTTAGCAAATAGCAATCAAGGAAATTGTGGTACACAGCAAGAATTCTCTGTTTCTATAAAGTTTCAGAAGAATATGTATCATTTCAACAAGCACGAGTTAGGATTCGTAACTTAAGAATGCGATGTAAAAAATGATTCAATTGAACTTCCCGAGTTGATAAAAAATCTCACTCTGACTCCTAGTGTTCTTGGGAATCCGACTCCAATCCAAAATCCTCCGACTCTTTGCGGCTCCGACTCCGTAACCCTGGTAGAAATGCTGTGTTGTGCCAGTTTGTTCACCAGAGGTGTAAAACCTGACTTCACTGAGCACAGAAGACCCGCCATCTGTGCACAGAGAACCAACGTGATGTATATACTATACCGATAGTAAACCAACAAATACGTCCAGCTCGACACGTTAGTTGACTTATCTAGCTAAGGGGTGACTCTTGCCTACTTCGAATGTCATCTGCTATGTGATCTAAAATACTGCAAGATAACACTTATACAACAACGTACTGTATGGTTTGATATATAATTTTCTCAAGTTCTTTTTTTGTTATCTTTTCGATTATATTGATAAGTCACTAACCAATTGTATGCAGTTTCTTTTCTTTCGCTATTGCAAAAACAATGCGACAGGATGCTTTCAATCCTGACGAGTGTTCAGAAGCGAACCCTAATATAAGCGGAGTTCCTACAGCACGAAATCGAGCGCAATTAGTCTACAAAGACATGTGGTTGTCACTGCAGGTGTGTGGGATGGAGTGAAGCGAGCTTACAAAATTGACAGCTTCATCGAACCATCACCAGGCACTTTGGAGAAAAAGCTACACTGAGGTTTTTGAACACCATCTGTTATGATGAAGTAGATTCGACGTCCACGTATGGTTCTAGATCGGTTGTCTTCTCGACATAAAAACTACAAAAACTGAAAACATTGAAACCTGCAATTGTTAACTCATGAATAACTCATTTACTGTAAAGACCTCCACTAGCTGGCTGTCCACTGTGCAGTCTATAGCTTGCTTTGAAATAAAGGGAAAAATGGCGCTACGGTCTGGCTATTGTGAAAACAGATAAGTTTATGGCATGATAGGGGTTTTGCAATTCTGATAGAGTTACAATCTCCATCTACGTACAAACTCCAAATGAAGTCATGAAAAGGAACAGTGTTGGGCGCAAGAGTCTGGAAGCCTACATGTATGAAGATGAACGAAAAAGAGAAAACTTATCACAATGCGTAACTCTGAATCATAATATAAGGTGCAACCAGGCCCATAACCAGCTTGAGACACCAGGGGTGACGAAGAGTTTTCGGAGAGGGGCCCAAATTTCTTAAACTATGTCAGTAGTTTTCAACTACACTCAACACATTTTTCCAGGGGTGTTGAAAAATTTTGCGGGGAGGCTTTGCCCCCTCTGCTATTGGCCTGGGTGTAACATCAGTTTTTTGACATAATCCGTAAACTTGTTTCGTAACAATGCTCTGAGACGCCTCACATGGAGTCGCTCACCGACCTACGAACAAAACAATGTTGGATGAACTTTTGTTTTGTTCTGCAACTAATAAGCCTAAAAATCAAGGATATTCCATTTTGCAAAATTTACAAAAATTTACGCTTGCTGCAATTTATGCTTCAGTAAATTTACCCCGTAGGAAGTCAGAATTTACCCCAGGTTAAGAACCACTGGTCTATGGAAAGAAATCCTTTCTCAGCAGAGAATCAGACACTAAGATCCTACAGAGTATATATTTCACCTACGAAGTTAGCATTATCAGCTCTTATTCAAATAGAATATTTTCAATGACATTGTTATGGTTTTCAGTGACATCGTAAATGGTTATCAGTGACATCGTGAAGTTATTTTTTAGTCATTGTGATTTTTCTATTCTGCGAACACTACTGCATTGCATATGCCTGACTGGAATTTTTGGAGTGGGTCGTTGGTTTAAATTAGGTTGCAAAAAGGTCGCTGAAAAAGGTTGAAAACCACTGTCTTAAGGTAATGCAGAGGTTGCTTTGGTCCCCGACTGCACGCTTTCTGTACTCCATGAAGATGATTCGATGACCAAGACGACCGGGCTTCACGGTGGACCGCGTCTCATGTCCGAAGGGGTTCTGAGAAATTTCCCATAATAGCTTGCTGTACGAGATGCGCCAGGCAAGGAGACCTGAGTACCAATTTGCAAACTCTCGGAGTTGCCCGGTGTCAAGCGAATTTCTTGACCTCTGCGAAATTTCTGACCTGTTATTGTTTCTCAGCTGTTCTACTTCTAAGAATAAAGAAATTAGGTTTGGCAATTACTTTTTTGATGTGTATTATGCAAATTACATTTTGTTTTTTTGGTTAGATGTCAGGTACCCACAACAAGGTATAGGACGGGAATAACTTCAACCATTAAACATTTTCGTACTTAGTCATTTACCTCAATTATTTTTCTTTTTCTCACACTAACCCGACGCATTTACCTAAACACGAATCCCTAAGCCCTAGTCATAAGTTTTCTCAGCGTATTTGATATGTAGAATATTACTCTGTGCATGCGTACATGGCGTAAGTCTGAAATTTCGCTTGACACCGGACTAGGCGGAACTCCAGACTTACTAGCACAGAAGCGGACGCAGTAAGCATTAGGCTATTGGCCAAACTTGTACGCTATATCTCGCGGTAACCGCCGAAGAATTAACATCTCATGCAAAATGTAACAAGTCTGTTTCAGATTGCGGAACAAGCATGGGTTGCCGTATGTGTACATAATTTTCTTCGTTTGTGTTTAGATCAGGGCTTCTCTGACTTTTTTGTACATGCCCTACCATCCATCAAATGTATCATTTTCGTGACACCTCATCAATGCTGGTGGAATAATACAATTGTACAAATCACACAATGGTTTTCAGTTTTACATTGAGCAAATCATTTTGGAGCCGGAGCCAAGAATTTTCGGACATTGGAACCAGAGCCTGAAATTTGGATTCTGGCGATCCCTGATTAGAAATTGCGCTTCCCAAGTTTGATTGATGCTGCGTGATTGACCAGAGACATAGTAACAAGAAAAAACTGCGATCTTCCTGAGGTCTAATCTTGTTGCTTTTTCGTAACTGTCTTTTCTAGGTGACCCGCATACGAGCCGCAACCCAAGAGTTTACAACCTGTGTTCGAAGCTGTCCCCATGCTTGACGCGATTGTCAACAACGTGTTTCTGTGAATAATACTGCATGTTTGCGCACTTGGGCATAGACATCGGAATAGGGGAACAGGGGGCCTTGGATTTCCCCTGGATTTTAAAATTTGACATTTTCCGAAATTTCAGCAAAAAATGTCGTTTTCTTAGTTTCGTGTGGGTGAAACGAACTTTCACCACTTTTGCCTTTTGCCCCCCCTGTAAATTTCCTTTTGGCTACTGGAAAAATCCACTCTTGGCCCACCCCTGGAAACAATCCTTTCGACGCCCATGTGCTTCAACGTGAACGTAAGGCTCTAGCGTTCACCAAGTAAGCGATGCAAACCCGATTGTTATAACTGTTGCTAGCCTTCCACGCTCACCCACAAGTAGATGGCATAAGCATTTTCCAGTATATTCCGTGCTTTCACCACGATCGAATATCCACTGGAGCTGAAACAAGGTGGCACAGCTGATTGGCCAACTTCCTTGACGCAAAAGCGCAAAAATAGTGAAGAAAACCTAACGCATTTCAACGAAACAGTCGTTTTGTCAATTTTGAGAGGCTCTTTTAAGCGTTCGTCAGGCTTAACCACATTACACTGACCTTTGTCAAAATTCAATAATAATTCCGTTATCTCTACAAACGACACACTAAAAACCACATTNAAAAATTTTGGTAAGTTATTAAANGGCGAATCCAGGAAAGCTCCTAGTAAAATGCATACAAGTCAGCGATTATNGTCGATTTGGCAAAGGGTATGTTTGTACAGGAACTAACGACTATCGCGNTCACATTTCGCGAATTTCATGCCCGATGACGCATACAGAGTGGCAAAAGCTGAACTCACAAAACATTGAACGAAATTATCTATTGATCTACAGTTACTGTAGACTAAGTGCGAGAATGATTGCAAAAATAGTCTGGCACAAAAATCCAAGATAAAGGTAAAGACTTGTAGCGCGTCGACGCATATTTTATCAAGAAATCACAGTAGGTACTTCTAAGCAAATTTTGTGGGACATATCAGTGTCATCAAGCTAGAGCCACTAAAATGCTGCACTTTCACTTTTGACCGGATTACGAAGTTTAAAGAGTGTGGGCCTGTGCAAAGCTTTAATTTTCAAGGTCTGCGGGATTTGTCCTGATATTCCCAAGAAAAGGTGTGCCAGCCATCGACACCTTTGCTCAACGTATGTAAGTACGCGTTCAAGGCCGAGGACCCTGGAGCACATTTTGGAAACATAAAAATCCAATGCCATTGCCTCACACAACTAAACGATTTTGGGAAGATCATCCATAGGTTGTAGTACAAGTTTACGAAACGTGAATAAAACCAATGGTTTCATGTCAGATGAAAACTTGCACATGCGCGATTTTTGGTTGCCTTACATAATTGCATTTTTGGTTGCCTTACATAATTGCATCATTCCACCTCTGGAAACCCTGATATGCCTTGTCTTTTAGATAATCTAAAGGCAGTGATAAAAAACTGCGGCTGTATATTCTAACTGAGATCAGCAAAGCCAGGGTTTTTTAAGGTGTTTTAGGGACCCGAATTGCGTCTCTAGAATTGAAAATCGGGTCCCCAGGATCAGAGAAAATTGTCATCGGGTCCCTGGAATCAAAGAAAATCGGGTCTCTAGAATCAGACAAATCTGGTCCCTACAGGTCCATACCGGGTACCTAACAGTTTCCTAAAAAATCCCTGGCAAAGCAATTTTTATTCATTTCACAGCATCTTTGCAAAAAAGACTTAAAACTTATACGCGAATCTGCAATGATACATCTCACAATCACCGATGGATCATCAATCTTGTCCTCAGCCTGTAGAATTGTCTCTGTGCGCACAGCTCCAGGCCAAATAGAAACGAATGCCACATTGTACTTCGCTAGTTCCATGCTGCAATCTTTCGCCATTCTATCTTTCTGCAATAAAACACCTTTTCAATTTATCAAACTTTAAATGCAGTTTTTAAGCAACCAGCAAAAGTTAAAGGCAACTAGAATGAGCAGCGTTTGTATGAAGACCTTGCATGAAGCAAATTAAGTCTTGGAGATACGTGATCTATAATCTGATCAGAAGCAAGGAAAAAAATGAAACAAAAGCTAACACAAAATGAAATTGCACTGCATCAGAGGTGCACCAAGGAGGTCAAGGGGCACAATGTCCCAGGCGCTGAATCACTGGGGGGCGTCAAAAAGTCCCTTACAATGTCGCAAGTACTTTATTCAATACAGTACACTTTCTCACAAAAGACTTTAGGTTCGAAGAGCACATGGGGGCGCCAAACTTGTTTCTTGCACCGGGCGCTATCTAACGATGGTACGCCCATGCTTGGCATTTTGGCAGTTACTACGAGGTATTTAAGCTTCATCAATGGACATGTCTTAACAGTTTAATTCAGTCGGCTGCCCAATACTTTGCTTTAAAAAACGTGGCTATATAAGATAAGCCAATTTTGCACCAAGAAGTCAAACATACCACATCTCGCGGCGAAAACTTGGTTCAAACAAATGTTTGGTGGACTGGTGGACAAGGAAAAGCATTTCTTGAGTAGACTTTTTGCGTATAAGCAGTTGAACAAGACATATCAGATGCAACGCAGCTTACCAGCCGTCCATGTCATTACGGCACTCCTAAGTTTGAATGCAGAACAAGTTATTGCGATCGCGTCGCTAGCGCGCAGAGATAGCATTTCATTAATAGACATAAAAAGTGCAAATCTGAGAAACGCAAATTTCACGACATTGCGCACTAGACCCGAATTCATTATTCAAGTCTATACTTGCGTTTTTTTTGTTGTTTTTTTCTCCATGCAGAGTTTTATCTATAATTTCATTTTGGTAGTAAAAGGCCGACTACAGTCTAAAATGTATCAACTGGTCAGCAACCCTGTTTAACAAAACACACTGAAATGGCGGTTATCATGGCAACAACTGAGAAATACACGAAAAACATCAAGTCGGACTGAAAAGGCTAAGGAAGCGTGATAAGCTTCAACCAGCACTACAGCAACACAAATAACCACAAACAACCGATCGCAATTGCTGAAACCAAAAGCCTGGTCGGGTGAACAGCAGAGTGTTGTAAAATGTTATGGCCGGCACGCTCTCAGTTACAGAAATATATACAGTACCAGCATTGAGAGGTTTGCTTGTGGTCGCAATGCGATCCATAGCGTTGACAGTCACTTATTCCGTTCCGTACAATTTTATAGAATGACCTTTTAACGTCTTTCCATACTAAACTAAATCTAAACTAACTGGTCAGTTTCAACGTTCACCAATCCCACTTGTTCAGATCTTTTGAACCTCAATGCAGCGCTAGCGCTACAATACAACCGTTTCACGTCCTTGCTAACTCTGATGAAATCAAAAATTCTGTAACGTATACTTTGGATATTTACAACAAAGCTTGCTTCTCCCGCATAACTTCAATAAAAATGAAAAATATTGAACTCTACCACAATACAAAATTCCTGAATGTCACTGAACAATTTTATGAATTTCGCGTAAAGGAATAAAGTACGCAAAACTTTTGGAAAAGCTTGTCACGTTTCCACGCAGTACAGTCGCTAACTTACCCCAGATTTACCTATTCCATAAGCAGGAGTCTGGAAATATGTCAAGCCACCAAATGAACTTATATTCACTATAATTCCCTTTCGTCTGGGAACCATCAGTCGAGAAGCATGGACAGCACAGATGTAATGGTTCCTGCAAAGTTCAATGTTGCAGCTTCTTCTTCAAAGCAACAGTAAAATCAAATGATTGCACTTCGATTGATATTTACAAATGTTACAGATCACTGAAATGATTTATATTCATAGATGTAGTTCAGTTATCTAAAAAGCAAGTTCAAAAGTATAGTGTTGGCATTTGTGAAGGTTTAGGATTAACTAGATGTTTTATTTCTACAGCTTTTGAGTTTGTTTTGGTTCCTCCTACTTTTTTACTGTGAATATGTTCCCTGTGATCGGCTGAAACGAAGCTTTTGGTTACTCATGCTTTTGTTATTTCACATTTAACCTATTTTTCTCTGCATGTTATGAATTATTAATGCTTCCTTTTTTATCACTTTTTGTCACTGACTAAGCAATTCAAAGTATGAACAAAGCACTTCTGCACTTAGTGTTCAACAAGAATCAGATTTTATCAGAACAAATGCTTTCTTTGATAAAAATAATCACAGGCACGAACTTATTTTAGGTCAGCTTGTTCTACCCTAGTTTTCACACGAATTCTTCATGACGTTATATAAACAACTGCAAACAGTCCACAGAGTAAGAATTGCCAGAAATTCATCTTTCTGTTATCATCAAAAAACATTACACGCCCGAACTTGTAATCTGCCTGAAATTTCAACTTGTCTGTCATAAACATCTTAATCATCGAACGTTTCATAACATACTGTACTATCCAGATTACAAGCTCATGTTGAGGATGTTGACGTAAGTTTCAACGACTGAAAGCTGGTGTAGTTTACTGTGATTTCTTCAGTTGCGTACTGCTTAAACAGGGTGCATTCCCAAGGCAATGTAAAAGAAACGATTCTTGACTAAGAGTCAACTAACAATTCAAAGACAACCCATTCCAGCACTGCTAAATTGTTTATCCCTTACGACTTCACAATTACCCTTGGCTGATTAAAACATTTCATACGTAAGTGTGGCGTTGATTTTGTTTTTAAAATTCTGCCAGGCAGTATCTGAAACATTGGCAGGTTGACCTGACACATTTTTAATTTATAAGCTTGCTGTACAAATTTTTATTGAATATTAAGAGTTAGCAATGGTTGAAAGTGCCTTCATGTAAACATACATGACTAAATATTATAGACTAACCTAGTATATACCAACAATGCATGGCATTTGCTGATTCTAGTCCAAAGCATCATACAATTTTCCATTCACTTATTCTTTAAAAATGCAATTACAACAATGATGTACATTTCAAGGGCATTTCACAATGGACACAGTGCCAGAAACATGAAATTTTACAAAAATATTGCTTTTATGTCGATTTCACTATTTATGACCGTGTTCATAGTTGATTAACCCTTAACTATATTTAATTCAAGTGCATGTACATTTTACAATTTACATTGCTCATAGCTAGTCTGAACTCAGTGTTCGTTTTTCAAATACTCTGAAAGTTACTGTGCAATCTGTTGCCGTTGTAGAAATCACAGGTCCCTATGCAATTTTAAATAAATATTTCTAGATTTTTTCAAGACCTTCTCTGAACTTTTTCCAGATTTTTTCTAGATTTAACTTTTCCGCATGACCTGCCCATGTCAAACAGAGGCACTATAATATTTAACATGATGTAAGTAAAATTATATAAATTTTGAAAAAAATATTATTAAAATTGTTGCGATCGGAAATCCTGAGCGGCATATGTGCAAAGCTTCGCACTGTGGCAGCAAGGAACAATAGAGTTCACATACCATGATCACTCTCCGCGTACGCTAATCGTTACGTTCAATGGTTCACAAGTTAATATCGGCAGAGCTTCCACGCCACGATCACTCTTTTATTGCTTGTTCACGCCACGTATATGTATGGGGTTATTCTTCACGCACATCCCGTTCGTGGTGAATCACACAATCAACGCAACACTACCAGACAGGTTGCAACAAGATGAATGTCAAAAGATCAAGTCTGGAAAATTATATATTTTTCCACATTAACATACCAAAAAAATTTTTTCCCAACTTTTCCAGGCAGGAAAATGACCAAAAATTTTTCCATACTTTTCAAGACTCCATAGTAACCCTGAATTCATTTCTCTTCAAGTTAATATATAATAATAAGGACTGATGATGCATTGAAAAACGCGAAAACAGTTTCCCCATCAATAACTGTGACTGATTACATGCCACCATCTTTGTGGCCTATAACTATGAAAAATAGATACGCTTGCAAGTTTTAATCGTCGCAGAAGAATGAAAGTAGAAAGCAGGCAGATTCCTCAGAAGCTTGCCGCAAGGAAAAATTTTGTTTGTACATATTGGTGGCTGCTATGCAGAAGTCAAATTTGTAATCCATATCAATCATACAAAACAAAACAATACTTAACCTGCCAATTCAAACAACTATAGAATCTGAATTCAATCTGTATACTTGGGTATGTTACCAAATGAGCTTAACCTCATGAGAATGTTGCTTTTAAAACAAGGAAACAGTGTCTGCAAAACGAATGTGCAATATCTATTACAATTTTGGCATGATTGCAACAAAATCAACAAAAATGTTTAGTGTTTACAGTATGCTTAGGATTTTTCTTAGTAACACTTTTGACTGGAAATTAAGCATAAAATTCACTTCTCATATTTGCCAAGTTGCAACCCACCTATTTCAAAAGCACAGTAATATGGTCCATTTGTGAAAGCTGGTTCTTATCGATATCTGCATGACCACTGATATATTATTTCATGTTGTGCTTTAAACAAAAAAAAAATTCTTGAAGCCAATTAAGTCTATTAAGATTACAATTACAGTATACATCTACTTTGTCATTCTCTCACATCATAATAGCAGCAGCTACAAGTTTACCAAATCTATTTGAAGTCATTGGGTTAGTATGCTGTATGATTCCTTGTGATCAAAGGCCTGAGCTTCACATTAGCTCAGGTATGGCATGCAATTGCATTAGACGGCCAATTGGCTAAAGTGAAGGAAAAATTGAAGTTTGGGTGTTGAGCATACATCAACAACCAAGGGAAATGTGTAGTATGGCCAATACTTTAAGACCTGAACACATGCATAATACTCCTCAAAAATGGAAACTATGTGAAGAGAGTTTCCCAAAAGATATTCATAAGTCTGTCTTGAAGCGTGAAACAAATGAATTCATACATCCCAGCCTCAAAAAAAAACAAATGAATTTATACATTCCAGCCTCAAAAAGAAAATTTAGCCCACTCTACAATCATACTCAACCAAATTTGCAGTCAGGTTTCAGGAAACAGTGGATTAAACATGCATCACAGAAGTTAGAAGCTGGCAACACACAACTACAGGGCACAAATAATACACTAAAAGCAGTCCAGAAAGGAGAAGCTAAAAGTTGATGAAAAGAGCAAGTTAAGCCTTCATTGAAAACAGATGGCCAGGCTCAAAATGATACATTACATGCTTGCGAGCAAAATGATTCACATGTGCATATTTTTTCAATTGCTTCCAACTTAAACTACAATTGGCAAGTACAGCAATCAGTGCTAAATAAACTTTTATATTTGCCAAATATTGAGGAAGCTATCAATGCCATGCAATTGATAGCTCTGCAAATGCCTAATTAAAGTTACAATCAACTAAAAAATGTTAGAGCAGACAGAGAACTTTCAACAAAGGTTAATATTGGTAAAAATATCAAAACGTTTAAGACTTGTTGTGAAAACAAGACTCACCTCAACCCAACATTGTTAATTTGGTCCCAGCCATCAGTGGATACATCCCAAAAATTTTTGCTTGCATTTTCCATGATCCACTACAAAAAAGTCATGAATCATCATAAAAAATTTGGAAAGTTACACATTCAAATTAGGTTCAATGTACACTGGCAGGTCCAACTTTGTCTTGTCTCAAATACTATACGAACTTAGAAAGCACCTTGTCTGAAACACAGAAGCTATGAATGTGTTCTAAACATAAATATGTAGCGAACTCCACTTCACATGTAGAAAGCAAAACTTTCCTCATTTCCACTTTAGCTGATAAACAAGTCATACATATGCAGCAAACCACGCAGCCATGATAATACATTTTTTATTTTTCCTACAAACATCAACCAGCACATAAAAACAATAATCAGGGTTCAAGGCACACATTTCTAAATAGGCGCCAAGTTCAAAATTTCTATAGGATTGCAAAATCCATGACATGTGAAAATATGATGTCAAAATCTGCTTGAATTACTAAAATAATACTGGTTGAAATATTCCAAAACCACCTCACACACCAATGCAAATTTCACAGGTGACTTATTATTCGATCACTCAAACTTTTTTCAAAACGTTTAGAACATGTTGACAACAGATTAAACTGGAATCATGAAAAGTTGATTACACACAATTACTAAAGGTGACTATGTGAACTGCAGCCCTATTGATCCAAACATCATGAAGTTTGTTGGTTGCAGTGAAATGGATATTTAGCAAACAACAACAATTCAACTTATGTTCAGTCATGGTTAACTGGAGATAATTTTTAATGCGATTAATTGCACTAAAGTTACGTTCTGTCTTGCAGGTAGTACCACTGGGCAATGCGAAATAAATTTGTAATGAACATGGTAAACCAGAAATAATGTAGCATAAGTTCAGTTGTCTGAACAGTTTCAAAATAGCGTTTGGAGTGGGACTGTTTAAACCAGTGTGGTCCAACTACAGGCCTATGGGCCACATGTGGCCTGCGGATAAAATTTTAAGGCCCCATGATTTCA
>JGI24021J15306_10006828_pt1 | contig 13832 bp, 10 predicted proteins | sample Ectturendosymbi1_FD_15306 | JGI IMG/M metagenome (IMG submission 15306) | reverse complement strand
CCTGTCGCGTCGTGCAGTACCCTCGTGTGCGCCGTTCCCCCTCCGATGACGGCGATGCGAATAACCGGAAGCGTGCATCGCTACCGCAGCACCGTCACCTACAGGCGAGACGCCGCTCGTTACGTCGCGCGAACGTTGGCTTACGTGAGGCGCATGCGCATCTTTTAAACTGCGCAGTGGCATTGGCGTCAGAAGAGAGGGAGACTTGCCCCCCTGGATTTTGAAATCTGATATTTTCTTATTAACTTTTTAGTAGAAAAATATTTTTCTTAAAGTTTTCGCAGGTAAAATGAAATTTTCGAGTTGGTAAAATCGGATTTCACCTCTGTTAACTCTCCCCTGTAAAAATCTTATATTGCTTCCCCCCTGAAAACAATCCCGCCGACGCCTATGCGTAGTGCCGTGGTTCAAAGGACTAGTGTTGGCGTTATTTTGTCAGTTGCATACGCAGCGTGAACTGGATTGGGAACTAATGTGCGTTTGCGGAAGACGTGTCAATTAATGTTAAAATTGCACAAAATTTTAGCCAAGCCCAATTGAACGTTTTCGTCGTGAATTAGGTTTTCAAATTCTTGCGAACAAATTTCTCGTCTGTTTGTTTCGAAAAGCAACGAGAAGTTTAAACCTTAGTAACCTCAACGCATTTGCCGGCAAGGGTATTTTGACTAAGTTCAGTTTTTCACCCCTGAACCTCACGTGTTGCAAGCGCACCTCAATAGAAAACATCTGGCCAAAAGCCTGCTTCATGTGGCATCAGCGGGGAGTTGGTCCTCCATTTCGTTTTGAAGTCTGCAAAGTCGCCGAAACACAACGATGGTTTTCTTTTCCGGTTAGTTTTAATCTTTCTACAGCAGGGGCGGGAAGCCTATTTGCTATCACGGGCCGCATGAATTGTGGAATATCACTGGCGGGCCGCAAAATCTAATTAATTTATCCTGAAATTCAACCTTTATCTAACTTTTAGGAAGAGTGACTTCTCTTGACTTACTATCAAACTACCTGCATATCACGGAGCTTAGTTTTGACGCGATGTTGTTTTTGGGTAACGAAAATGCGGGCCATATCAAATGTTCACGCGGGCGACATTTGGCCCGCCGGCCGCAGGCCCTGTTTTAGAGAGTCCCGAGAATATTTTCCTCACCATACTCGCATTGAACGAGTATGCGAGTACGGTGGAGTGTGCGAGTAGGGCGGTGTGTCAGTTTCCTCCCAGAGCGCACAATGCAGGGCATACCCGTTGTTTGCCGCCACTGCTCGTAGCGGAGCTTTGGAAAAGTCGCGTTGTCTCTTTGTCGGGCAGGTGCCTCTACCCGAAGCATGTCGTCCTCCCCAACGGTACGGCCGCTCTGGCCAGCGTCCACACTTGCGACGTGTCCGCGAACTGGGTCCCCAGCCCAGTGCTGCTGCGTTGCCAGGACACCTACTGCACGAACCCCGCGTTTGTCGGGCCTTCGAAGAAATACGAGTGAGTCATTTTTAGGCGCAAGAGAAAAACATTCATCTCTATGTGGAACCGTTAGCAATTTGTCAGTTCCCGTCATTTTATTTGTGATTGAGAACTTGCCTCACATTTTTTTGTATTTGTGTTTCAAACTGGGTCGGCTTGCGAGGGTGCCGCGTTCTGTTTCTGCACAATCGTCTCTCGCCGTAGCGCGAACTCCCCGCTTTGTTTTTATTCACGTCACCGCAGAGTTCTAAGTCGGGTCGGGCTTTTCGGCTCGGGTGGGTTCGCGTGCAAGTTTGTCAAAATGCTTCGGGCCTGCATACTATTTTTTTCGCAACGACGGACCCATTTGTCGCCAGTAACTTCTGAGGCAATCGAGTTGATGAAATTTTCAATAGAAAATCACTAATATTGTGAATAATTTATTCATGTTCACTTTGCTACGCCAGCAATACCACGCAGTTACGCGTATCATGACTCATTCAGTAAATTTGGCTTTCGGGCCTAAATCGGGTTTTAAAAAGAAATAACGGGCCTGGTTCGGAACCCAAAATGGGGCCCGTTTACAACTGCGCCATCTTCGTGACATCAAGTACTGATTCGCATGTTTCGTTCTCTGCCGATTTTGGTCTTGTGTTCCAGCGGACGTGGATTGCTTATGAAGATTGTGCCTTCAAGACAGTTTTTTAAGCATTTGTGGGTCACGGACCCCGAGTGCATTCTAATAAAGGTTACGGACTCCCTCAAGAAGAAACGTCGCAATAAATATTCGAAATTAGATCTTAATCATCGTGGTTGTAATCGAAGTGTCTGCAAAGCCTATTAATCATTTGAATCACATTCACAGTCACGGACTTCAGGTTAAGAGCCCCTGCTTTTAGGGGTCATTGCACGTCTGTTCTTAGTATAAACTTTAAGTTTTAAATCAAGCGTTCTCTGTTGGCAGAGTGGGCCAGACTGTTGTGGCCCGATGTCCACACGGTGACACTCTGATGGACGGGTCTAGTGTTGTTCCCGGCGGGAAGATCGAGTTGGTGTGCATGATTACTGGCGAGTATGTCCCGATTTGTGAGTGCTTGAAATTAAGTCGTACAGTCGTACTCGATTGATAAATTTCAAAAATAAATGCAGTGCCTCAGTGTATGATAAGAATCCAACCCTTTAGTGTAAGGTGGTTGAAAGCTTTTTGTTACCAATGCATTGATTTCAGTGATTCGTTCTTTAAGATCCTTCGCTGCTTTGTTCTGTTTTAGGGGATTTTTACGCTGAACTGGAGGGGTCAAGTAACAATTTCTCTGTGTTATAGAAGTGTCCAGGGATGATTAAAGCCCATCAAACTATGTAACGTCGTGCCAATGGGCTGGGTGAACTGGTGTCTAGGCTTTAAGCCCCGCCACTTGGATGCGGGACTATATTTGATTGGATAATGTTTTTAAGATGAACAAAGGCGCTGAACTTGTATTTGTGCTCATGGTAAAAAATCTTACGCAACTTTGTTCTTGTGTGATTGCGCAAAAAATGGAGACGAAAAGTGTATTTGTCCCTCACAGGTGGCAACCGTCTGTGTCTGAATTGGCCTGTGGCCAGACCGCGTGTCCCGTCGACCCCGGGACAGTGGCGAACGCCACCATGATTGCTTGGAAGAACACAGACCCGGCTCATTTGAGGGACGTGGCCAGGCCGATGCCGAAGGCCATCGCCTATTACGACTGCATGCCGGGCCACCACACCAGGTTAACGTTCAAGTGAGTCAATCGCCGTGTTGTTTATTGCAAAACAATACTGTGTTCGCAGTTTTTCAAAGGGTGTAAAACAGCGTTTTTTAAACATTGTGAGTCACGGAACCCTAGTACCAGGGCCGGCCTTAAGCCGATGCAGCTGCATTGGGCCCCGCACCTCTGGGAGCCCCGCGCCATGGTGCTTAGGAAACTTGTTCATTTTTTCCAGATACCCCTTGCGCTCGTGAAGTCAGTAGAAATGGCTTGTAAATCTCATTGACAAACAACGCTCTCGTTACAACTAGCGATGAATTTCCTCTATTGTCGAATGTTAACAAACGTGCTCAATTCTCTTGCTAAGGCTTTACATCTGCGCTCTACCATGGTCGTATAGCAGGCCCGTAACCCGCTTGAGACAGTAGGGAGTGAAGAGTTTTCTGAGAGGGTCCCAAATTTTTTGAACTGTCTAACAGTTTCAAACTATGTCCAACACATTTTTCTAGGGGGACGAAATTTTTTCCGGACTTAGNCCCCATGCTCCCCCCTAGTTACTGGCCTGTCGTATAGCACGGTTGACTGAACACGATGGCGTCATAAAACCACTGCTCACAGGAGCTTCGCGCCTAGGCCTTGCATTGAGCCCCGCACCTACTAGAGCCGTCCCTGCTTAGTACATCCTAATAAAAGTTACAGACAACTTAAGAAGAAACAGTGCAATAAATATTCGAAACTAGGTTTCATTCATCGTCGCAGTAATCGAAGTGTCTGCAAAGCTTGTTGACCCTTCACGTCACATTGACGGATTCCGGGTTAAGAACCCCGGATCTTAATCCAGGCTTTTCGGTTTCGGCGAAACTGAAACTTTGCCGCCGAGCATTTCAAGGCGAGGCAGTCCAAAGATATTTCGCCTGAATGATTTCCACTCCGCGGTGGAGAGGTGCGCGACGTCCTAAACACAGATTCCAGGCGTAAAAGTTCAGAAAGTTAGAGAAGCCTAGAATTCTGCAACAGGGATTGGTACGTAAACACTGAATAAGCCATTTGGGCCCCTCCCCCGCTTGAAAAAAACACCGCAAAACCACGTTTCTTGCGTCTGAAGCGAATATAACAATGCACACGGTCCTTTCTTCCTTGCTTAGTGCTGCACATAAAAAGTGTTGGTGCCGGGGAGGAGTGTAAAGTCTGTACGCACGATGTTTTTGACGCATTGGAAGTGCAAATGAATAAAACTAACGAATTAAGTAAAATATAAGTCCGACAAAAATGCCAACGAATTTTCAAATCCAGGGGCGGTTGGCCGCAAGAGAGGGATAGTAGAACCTCATGATGTTCGGAAGCCGCGAATTATACCTCCCTGCAATCCACAACAATAGCCTTTCGACGACCATACGCCCTGCTGTAATTTTCGCCTTGCGCTCTGTGACGTAACACTGGGGCGTCTCCGCACCAAACCCTGATTTTTGGCGCAGTTTTTCTCAGAAGATAACCTTTTCTCGCTTTCTTTCTTCAGGATCTTGACAGCGACGCACAACAAAGGCGGTTGTGTCGTCGTCAATCGCGACAATCGGACCGTGAGTCTCGCGTCGCGCGAGCTCTGCGACATCGGCGACGACCCCTACCTTTACTGGCAATGGGACTCCGGCGNCCCGCGACTCCTGCGTCACGTGGCGTCCAGCCGGTGCCTGACGTCACCCTGGCCCGAACGCGACATCAGGGCCCTGGGCCAGGGGTCAGTGTCGGCGCAGTGGTGCTCTTCTTCTGATAAGAGACAGGTGAGAAGGCCGAAAGGTTTCTGTGGGGCTCGTTGCCCGAATTGCGTGAACTGTTCAGTTTTCCTTCCTTTTCTGCAATCACTATTCGCTGAGGGCGAATACGGGTTTATATCTCTGTTTTTTTTAAAAAAACAACAACAAAACCGTTCAGAGATTTCTCAATTTTTATTTCTATATTTCAATAAGTTGGATTTATCAACACTAAACAAGCCTTCAAAAAACTATACATGTTTTATTTTGAGACGAAAACAAAATTATACATATTTTTGTTATGAAAAAAGCTATACATGTTTTATTTTGAAACTATATGTGTTTTATTTTGATAAAAAACTGCACATGTTCTACATAACATGTATAGTTTTTCGAAGGCTTTTTAGTGTTGATGTAACTGTTACGTCTATTCCAATTTTATGCTCCAAACTTGTATTTAGTTGTTCAAAAACTTAATTCGAACCTTTGCATATTGCTACTTGGCTCTGCATCGTTGTTCCAGGACTGTGCTTTTCAACGTTTTTCAGTGGTGTCCTCTTTGGGGTAATATTTTGTGTATCAAGCACCCCTTGGCTGCGGTCATGAGCACAATAATTAGAAATGTACCTATAATTCTGCGGTAAATTTAATTATCAAGGCACTAAAGAGATTCGTTTACCCCTTGGAGAACCTTTGCGTGCCCNCACATCAGAACCACTGTTCTAGTACAAGTTACTAATGAAAACCATCAATCTTTTCTATGGCTGTCACTCTAAATGTGTCTATTTCCGAGCGTGGTTAGAAAGTACGTAATGCGCCAGATATAGTCGTTCATTAACTCTTTCATCTCGCCATTTGGTGTTGGGCATCAAGGGGATGTTATGAATAATCTCGATTAAGTTTTACTTGTGAAGTTTTTGCAATGCTTTTTTGCAGCTATTCGATTTTCTTTTCCAACGATTTTATTTTTTGTTCTCCTGATTCCGTTTGTTGGGCGTTGTTCACAGACACACCTTCTCTCTCGTACCTTCTCAATCACAATCAAACCAGGGGGTTAAAACTGAACTGTTGTTGTTTTGTAGTATAGCTGTACAGCGACAGTTGTTACAGTCGTCGAACAGCAAACCTGAAGTCAACCTATTCGCTGTCGCATTGTTCGCAGTTCTGGGATTGTTACGCTCACAATGGCGTAAACAACCTGGTGGGACTTTCCGGCCAGGACTTGATGCTTCCGGGTCACCTGATTGCTCTTCGCTACAGCGAACCAATCGACGCGGTCGTCATGAGCACGAGTCTCCATGGTGACGGGTCGGCTTGGAAAATGTCGATTCCGGTTCAGTCGGGTTCGTTGCGTAACGCGCGTTTCAAATGCGTCTGTTTTTTGTCTATTGCAATTGCGTCCAGTGTTAACTCTGAGAAAATTTTACACTGAGCAATTGTTTGTTTTAGAAAGCATGAATATGTTATGGCTGAGCTAGCAGAGTCGTAAATGAATTACAAGCATTGTTTATTCTGCGCCCGCGTTCCAGGCGGAGAAATCAATAGATCTCGTGGCTCACACTCAACAAATCGCAGTGAAAAGACTGCTCTAGCGATTACGACACTCCGATCTTCAACTAGGTCGTTTGCGAATGATTTTTGAATTATTAGAATAAGTACAAAATTTTGTGTAATACAAGAATAGGTGTAAAATCCTTTAGAAATGCGAACAAACTGCACGTTTAAATGTTTGGAATGTTGCAAGTGCGAACGTTATTTGGCACTTGCGAAATTCCAATGTTTGAAATGTTACAAGTGCGCGAGAATGAGATTCCACGACGAAAATAATGTGGTGGTGGTGGAAATGCGTATTTGCGCACCGTAGAAGGAGAATTGATTACGTCACACCGCTACAATTTGCTGCTCGCAGGTAGTTTTGCATCAGACCATCAACCCATGTCTTGCGTTCGATGCAAAGACCTTTTGCTTTGAGATCTTATTACGCCACGTGCCCCAACAACAGCCCGGCGCATTTGCTGAAGAAAACTCTTCGCTTGCTGTTAATCCGGTTAGGGACGACTCGTTTCGACTCGAATCCTGCGCTAAGTTCTAAAGGGCGTTTTTTGAGCGCTGCCAACTCAGCTGCATACTTGTTATGATTCAAACTGACGAAGGGACCGATAATAATCTGTGATCAGCAGACTCCAAAGCGACCGTGTCGTTGATTCACGGCTGCCCTTTGGCTTTTGCTTGCAGCGATCAGGACGCGAGATGGAACGTTTGCCAACGGATTAAACTTTGAGCCATGGGCGTCGGAAGGATGTTTTCCAGGGGTGCCAGTAGTTGATTTTTCCAGGGGCTAGCCAAAAGAATTTTTTTCCAGGGGGCCAATAGTGCATTTTTTCCAAGAGCCGACAGTGGTGAAATTTTATTTTAACAACACGAACACGAAACCAAGATAAAAAACATTTTTCTATTTAAACGTTGATAGGAAAATGACAAATTTGCCCCCCTTCCAACGCCCTTGCTTTAAGCTTTAGATCCTTTTAAGTTTGTATTGTTTGATATTCATCCGCCGTTCATCAAAATGTGTGTGCTACGGGCTGCGATGTTAGTAACTCTTTAAGGTTCACTTACTTGTTTGTTTATCTTATTTATTTACTCATTGAGGCAGCAATGTTGATGTGAATTCAAACTGACAAAGCCCACACCGCCTTTGCAGCTTTGTTTTGTTTCTCGAAGGCTTCCCGTCGATTTGCGACGCGAGACCGGAAACCTTCACCACCACCGTAAGATGCGCTCGCTGGGGCGAGTGGGTTCCCGGCACACGGGACCTGGCCTGCGTGGTCAGCAAGTGCCCACTGCCGTTCGAACGCAAAGACATTGTCCTTCATTCGGCTGTTTTGGCCACAGGGGGTGAGACGTTGTTCAGTGCGAAAAACACGTATCGTTTGTCTTATATTTTAGATCTTGCTTTTGAAATCTTATCTGTGTCTATCGAACGCTTTCTTACTTTGCTTCTTAAGTCTTTGCCAAAATGTTAATTAACAGCCAGCATCAAGTCTTTCTAATGCTGCCCCCCCTATACTTTAATGATCACTCTATTGCAGGCGTCACCAAACTTTTTTGAAACTGCGAGCTACTGCTTGTGTACCGATTAATGCGAAGGGCTACTAGTTTGATACACACTTCTGAAATATAAATTTTGCTCAATTTACCTTCAATTATTTTAGTATTGTTATTCGTTAATGTGAGGACATTGATCATAGAATTTTTAGAACAGGTCCTTGCGGGCGACTTGGTGCCCGCGGGTACGCGTTGGTTACCCCTGCTCTATTGTATGCCTTCCAATACTGTTAGTAACGAGTTGACCGAAGTTGTGGTGTGCATCTTTCAAAATGCCGTAGCTAAGTTTGCCGCCAATCATAGGATTGGCTGCTCACCACAGACCTACCTTTGCACGGTCAGAAATATCTTTAACGTCGTAATTAAGGCGACGCTCCACAAGCAAGGCTGTGTTTAAATCGTACTGACAATCTACAAAGGAACAATTGCGTCATCTCTTTTATTACGTAACTTCCTCTTGTTTTCGGCGATCAGAGAAGGTCCCCATTGATCAGCCCCTGCCGAGTGCAGTTCGAGTGGGGGGCGCCGTGAAGGCGACCTGCGCCAACGGGTTCACCCCCAGCAAAGCGAGCTTCACCCCCGGCGTCTTTTCAACGGTCACGTTCGACTGCGTGAACGGGCAGTTATGGGAACCGCCGTTCAGCTTCTTCAGATGTCTCCCCGTCTTCTGTGAACCCTTGACCGGCCTGAAAGACATGAGATTAATCGGTGAGTGAGGCAGAAAAACATCGGGCTGTTGCGATGCACTGTTGGTGTTGTTGTTCCACTCGAGGAGGTTTTTTTCTGATGCAATCGGAAAACATCCTTCGCAGGAGCTAGGCATCGTTCACATATTACTTAGGGCAACTTCTTAACCTTTTTAACCACCTTCCTCCCCATCTGTAAGCACAAAGCAATCCCCCTCGTACTTGCGCATGCATTCGTTGACCCTCCCTCCCCCCAAAAAGTAACAGTACAAGTTGTTTTAGTACAGCACCGGGTTTCATTTTAAGCAGCACTGTACATGCGATCTAAATATTCGAACATTCTATGTTGGAAGATGCTGTTAAGTTCTGATGTTCATCTCACTGCACTGTGATGTTACTCGGTCACAAACAAAAACAGCGCCGGGCCAAAATATTTAATACCTTTGTCTTCTTTGAAATCTCTTTTTCAAAATGTCGTTGTCTTCTTTTGAATATCTTCTGTTAAATTATGTCTTTATTCTCTTTTCAATACCTTTTTAGGTGTCTTTGTCTTCTTTCAAATCTTTTCTTTTAATGTCCCTGTCTTCTTTTAAATGCCTTTGTCTGCTTTCAAACCTGTTCTTTCAAATTCTTTCTCAGCTATGGTTAGAACGAAAACCATGTTCGTTGTGGTGAGCGCTTCAGTCCTTCGACTTCGAAGTCGCTTACCAAACAAGCGTGGCTTCGCGCTGCAAAACATTCTCCCTCAAAAAGAACAAACAAAACTTTCAAGCATACGACCATACCGGCTGGCGAGGAATACGATTGCAAACAACTTCGCGATTTTCGTCGCAGGCAACAGCTGGAGCTATTTGTCGGCGGTCAAGATGGTGTGCAGGGAGGGCCTGTGGTTCGAGGACGTGGGAAGCCGGTCCCGGACGGTGGCCTGCGGCCGAGACGGACTTTGGTCGGTGCCCCCCAACCACATAAATTGCACGACGAGGCTGTGTCCCCCCCAGCCCGAGCTCCCCCCCAGAGCGGTGCTGCTGTCGCAGGGAACGGGACGCGCTTTCAGCGACGCGGTGGGTTCTTTGAAAGGAAAACAGCGACCGCTTTCCGTCGTGTTCGTCGTGTTTGTACTGTGTGTCTGCTCAACCAAGAAGTTGAGAAGAGACAAGTTGGAAAAACGTGGTAGAGCTCAATTGAAACTGAATATTTACCAAGCCCAGCCTAGAAAACGTGGGGACAGACACCGATTTGATTAGGATTGGATCAGGAGGTCTGGAGTTTATCTCATTTTCGTGTTGCTCATTAATGCGACCGCCACCTAGTGGTAGAATGCGAAAGCAGTAATAAACCAAAAAGCACTCACTCAATTTTTGCTTAATTAGGATTTGATTTTCTTTTCATTTTAACGGCAAAACTTTCATGCAAACATATTGCAAGGGAGAACATGTGGTATAGCCAGTCAGGGCTACCATCGATCTAGGACCAAAATTAGGACGGATGTGCAAAATTTGATATTATTACCTAAAATGAAATAATTGTTTCTGTTTGCACAACTAATGTCTGATCATATATTTGCCCAATTATCTCCAGGAACCATTTGCTTCAGCAACGTCTTATTCTCGAATTCCTTGTAGTAATCGTCACGGAAAGCATTATTTTCGCTTGCTTGTTTATTGAATTAATTAAATGATAAACCTTCGCTTCATACAGAAACCTCACCTAAAACCAACTTTCCTACTAACCCTAACTTGCCGAGACAGGTCACAGCAGTGGTTCTCAAACTTTCTTCGTTGCAACGCCTTTGGAAAAGTTTACTGGACCTGCGACACCCCAGCAATAAGAACTATAGATACTTTTGTAATACTTGAAGTTTTATTTGTTGAGGAAACAACAAAAAAATGTGCATCATTAACGTGATGTGTGGGCTTGCTTGCTTATTTTCGCAAACTTCGTCGAATTTAGGACGAATTTGTGAAACTGCCACCTCCATTTACCGCTCAAGGTTTAGTCGTGGTTGATATTTGGCTTTAATCACAGCCATGGCATAAAATCCTGATTGGTACAGATACGACGTTGCGAAAGGGATAACTATCCGCAGCGCTTTTTTCGCCAAAACTGGGCATTCGTCACTCAATGAAATTCGAATGAATTTGTCGGATTTCTTGAGATGAGCAATATTTTTAGGGAAATACTGTATCACAGGTAAGGTCAATACAGTTTTCTTTTTCTTGTTCAGTAAAAGGACGACGGTGTAGGTTGGACAAAAGGACCTCGAATCCATTCACAGCATGATAAATTCCCCGGAGAGTGCTGATAAAAATTTAACTCAAGCTTCGTTGCATGCTGCAAAGATATTTTTTGTAAAGTTGAAGGTAGCGTCATACATATATTTCCAAGCTAATCAGACAAGAAAGTAAAGCACTGAGAACTTCAAAACAGGTTTGCTATATTTTCCTTTCACAATAGCTTTTAAAGCAACGCCGCGGTTTTATCTGATACGTCATACCATATTTTTTATCTTGCCCTTGCTTAGAAATATTGAATTTATTCAATTTTACCGAAAGCGTCACACAAGCAAGCAAACCCGAAAAAATGTTTGTTCCGGAGCGAAGCAATCAGCGAGTTGGTTATTTTTATTATTTTTATTTTTATAACTGAATCACTGCTGCAGCTTTCATTTCCGTGAAACGATGTGAATTAAAATTTTGCAATGCGTTTAATATTAAAAAATAACTAAAGTTACGTAATCATGAGATGGCAAGTATGCTATCTGCTGTCGGCATGACTGTACTTGAACAATAACTAGTAACTAGTAACAATAACTTGAACAATAACTCTTTGGTGAACTTATAAAACTGCCCTTGTTATTAGCTCAATGAGTAAAACTGCACGGAGTTTGGGTTTGTGAGACGCCCTTGGAAAATTAAAACGACGCATCGTGGCTTCGCGACGCATACTTTCAGAACCATGGGCTTACAGTCTTAACAAGGCCTGACAGTGCGTTACATCTCTGTGCTGCCAGATTGTGCTACTTTTATGTCGTCACAAAAGTTTGATTGCAAAATGTTTACGATAAGATAGAAATGGTCTGTATGTCTATCAGCTATTGCTTATTTAAAATTGTCATGCGACAGAAAATAAGAAAAAATAAGGAACGCAAGACGCAAATAAGGACATTTCTTAGATACAAGGACAGGAATATTCTCTTAAGACATAGTACTTCAAAATAAGGACAAATCTTAGAAATAAGGACGGTATGTTCGCCATGGGTATAACACACCTAGTCTGAATCATATTGAAATGGCCAGAGAATGCTGCAAGAAATTCTATCATGTTAACGAACGCAGCTTACGAAATACAGGAATAATTTTTTGTATAAAAAATAACTGGAAAAGTAACTGTGAGCCAACTAAAAAAATTTGTGATGCAAATCGTGTCGTCACAGGACCGGACGATCCTTCGAAGGTGTCGTAGCTCTTTCCTGGCAATGAAACCATCATTCTATGTTTCACGCTTTTTGCGATGCCGTACTTCGTGTAAATTCCAGCACGTGACATTAGTTGTTTCCCACTGTTTTTTTTTTTTCGGATAATGACCGAATTTTTTTCAAGTGACCGAAAAAGATTTAAGTCAATTCGGTCATAATGCGGTAAAAGTTAGGCCAGTGGTGAAAACTGTTACGACGAGTTTTAATGCTATTAAGAGACAAATGACCGAAATGTTTCAGAGAAAAACAAAACCAGTTATTTTCTATCAGTATCAGTTTATTTAGGAACAACTGTAAACAAACATCAAATCATGCAACAGAAAACAAACCACATTAGAACAGCGTTTACTTTGTTCCCAGGAGATCTGAAATAACCATACGGTTTTCTAGTCAGAGGTTTGTCGCCGGGGTTCGAATGATCCTTCGAAGGTGTATGTTGTTTAAACACCGAAACGCGCGCAAGACAAACTTGAAAACAAACAAACCTGCGTAACCCTTGAAATTTTTACCGCAGAGGTTGCTCGGTTGCGAACCAGGGTACTGGTTCGGTTACGGCCAGCGGACGGTTGTAGTGCGGTGCGACGCCGACGGCGAGTGGACCCCGAAACGGACCTGCCAACCTGTCGCATGCCGGGATCCGTTGCCGTACGTACAATACGGCAAGATGACAACTGTCACCAGCATCGGGTGGCACGTTGGTTCGAAGGTGACACAAGTGTGTATGCGATGCGCTCATGAACGTCGGGAGGATTTTTTCCAGGGGAGGGGTGAATAGCGGGTTTTTCCAGGGGTAGCCAAAAAGATTTTTCCAGAAGGGGGCAAAATTGGTGAAATTCCATTTTACCCACTCGAAACTGAGAAAACAACCTTTTTTAACCAAAATTCAATACGAAAATGTCAAGTTTCCAAATCCTGGATCTTTCCCCTTGCCCCCCTCCCCACGCCCATGCATGCGCTGTTGGCTGCTTCGTCATAAAATCGGTCGCCCTTTATTTATGACGCGGTGTAGCGCTGTTTCTAGGGAAGCTTCAGACGGGGGCATCAGCCAAGAGGTGTCATGTGTTCCGCGATAAGCAGTAGGTTTGGCTTGGCGCTGAGAATGGGGTGGAAATCCTGTTGAGGATCTACTTCGCTACAAAAGATCTGTGGGGAAAATTGAGAAGTGTTTGTCTTGATAGGGTGCGTTTAACTTTAAATTAAAGTTAAAACTTCAAGTTAAAATTGAAGCATCTCGCCCTTCAAAATCGCTTAGCAACAAAAGACAAATATGCGTTGATAAATGTACTGGCGGTCACCAGAGCTTCAGTTTAGTTTAAGCACCCCGACCACATAGAGAACACGTGATCAGGAACGGGGGGAAGGAAACGGGGGCTGCAGCTGTCACTGGGTCACTACTTCCACATCACAATGGCGCATTCCGAGCGTGGGGCTTAGCCATTGCAAGGCCCCTAGAAAAGAAATCTTAGCCAAGGCCGTTTTTCTAGGAGGCCTTGTCCATTGTGTCCGGTCCGTAGAGCGAGAAGTTCTCATTTTTAACCCCCTTTTTAGGGTCCTGCGCTGTGCTCTGCAAACCTCGCGGTTTCCATTGGCGCAAGACGTCTGCGCGCATTTTTCAAACAATACTCCCACGCAAAAGACCGCGCGACTTATCTCGTCTCGCCG
>JGI24021J15306_10006827_pt1 | contig 13832 bp, 8 predicted proteins | sample Ectturendosymbi1_FD_15306 | JGI IMG/M metagenome (IMG submission 15306) | reverse complement strand
CGAGATACACATTTTGTATCCAACCACGCGCCATGCTGTGTAAAGCACCGCTATGTTCACAGGTGGCTCCTCGTATATCTGGCGAACGACTGGTGTCCCTGTGCTTCTGTCGGGGCAGGATCAGAACTGGGAAAGTGGACATCCTGACGGGGTTGCACTCGGCCAATCACGTGACTGTGGGGCGATGAGTGAACGTAAAGTTTGAAGTGGATTTCCGACGACTGCGAATCTTACGTGAATATTCCTGTTTGTGAAAAGACTGGTGAGAAATGTTTGTGTGAAAAGTGTTTAGTGAAATAAAATATTTGTTTCACGTTTAACTTCCTGAGCTTTACAGGACCTAATTCCCTGCGTCACTTTTTCGTGCTTTCTATTTCATAAAGTTGTTTCTCTTCTTTCTGTTTATTTTCTTTATTGATTGTTGAGGTTACTGTTGAGGCCAACTTCAATTTGCTATACTTGGCTGTAGTTGGGATGCACGGGAGGGTCGACCACATGTTTCCCACAAGACAATACTCGTTGCCCTGTCTTGGTTCACTCTCACTCAACAAACCTTTGCCACCGCATTAATCATTGAAAAAAATCGATATGCCTTTCTTAGATTTCGAACCATATCTCTTCACAGTTTAACTGCTAGCAAAAGCGTAACACACTTGAACTGATTCTATTATATACCAGACTGGCAATTCTTTTGATAATAATCACCTTGTGAAATATTCACCAAGATAACTTGAATCGTTCTGGGTCTACAAAGCGACACGGTTTAACGTTGCAAATGTCTCTGTCTACCACAGCATCGTGGCAAGGGACCTTAGCAGCTTACAGCAGCAAATATATTTTCCTTTGTGTGTAAGCCTCTTATTTCCATCTGAAGCCCAATTAAAACGAATTAAAACGAATAGATTTTTTTGGATTTTGATTTAAACAAAAAATGACAACATTGAACCAGGCACCTTCATCGGAAGTTGAAAGTTGTTTATGGAGGGTGGACAAGTTACTCTCAGCCACTGCTTGGGAACAAATGTGTAAAAAGTGTTAACGAAGTCAACAACTCATGCTACAACATGCGCAGGCAAAGATGATAACTCTTGGTAACGCTGAGTCTTCCTCATTAATTTAACTATCTCATTAATTTAACTTGTTTTAAAAGTGTGTTAATATTATGCCAGGCGCCTAATCATTATGACCGTGTTGTGCAAAACTATAGATTTACTGTGCATGTTCAAAAGATACATTATCTGTAAATAATTACGATGATTTTTGGATCTTCAAAAAATCACTTGGAATTAAGTGCATACTTGCAATTTTAAAACAAACGATTCAGACTGATGCACATCAAATCTCAAGTAGTGTTCCACTTTCAGTTTTGCTTTCACATACTGTCGATTCGTATTGCCTGACTGATTCGCGATGTGAAATTCCTAACTTGGTTGTACGGTTTGTTTGCTGCTTTCTTTTGTCGCCTTTCCCTTTGGTAGCTTTGTTTTTATTCGATTACCTTTTGTTTTTTGGATTTCTTCCGTATTGATTTTATTTCTTAATTTTTAGCGTGTCCTGTTCATTGTTTGATTACGGAGGTTTGGAGCAATATAATTTTCTTTTTTTCTATCTTGCTTTAATTCTATTTGTCGTAAAAAAATTTGCAGTGTTTTAGTTGACTGTTGTGCAGTAATACTCTAGCTCATTTCTTGCTCATGTACCTTTACACAGATACTGCCAACAGTTCTGATGTGTTTCAGCTCGGGTTTAGGACTAGTAAGCGCGTGCTACGAATGGCTACGACCCAGCAAAACCCCTCGAAGACAGTCTAACCACAACATCGTTATCAAGACTCTACGTAGAGCGTCAATATTGGACTCGGACTAACAAACCTTCATGGTTTCCACCTGCGTTGTGTTGAGATCACCTGAACATGCTTTAGCAGCTGGGAAGACGTGATATTTGTTGCTTTACTTATTGATTTCGTTCAATGTTGTCGAGTTTTGTATCGTTTAAATGCAGTCTTGCTATGTAACGGGAGGTAGTGGATTGTTTTACTGTACTTCCGCTACTTGGGCTTGTTTATAGCACGTGACCAGTCGCGACCATCCATAGACCCACCGCGTGGCTGTTTCAAAGTATTCTTGCAAGCAGGTTAGTAGGCGAAATATATATTTTGAGATCGTAGTGTCTGATTCTTTGTGGGAAAGGATTCCTTTCGATAAACAATTGTCATGAAGTATTTACGATTTCAACGACAACGGTGAGATACTTTCTTGGCAGACCAATTGATTATGCGAATTTTCAGCCTGTCTGCAGCTATAGTGTTTTTTAAATGAAAATGAAACAGTTTTTTTAATTGAAACTATGAAAAACAGAGTCTTTTACTTTATATGAAAAGTGCATTGGAAAAATTCGAGAGGTCAAAAAGTTTCTGTTAGTTTATTTATTGCAAAAATAAATGAAACCGCAACAACTTGGTGCAATTTTTTGGCGTTGTTGAGAAATATCAAAATTATGACATGATATTTCTTGAAAATTGCTTAGAGTGGAAGTCAAACTTTCCTGTCGTTGTCCGTTGCGGACCAGGTAGAATCATTTAATCAATATTAGACTTCAACTACAACTTTATCATAGGGAATGTTTAAACGGCGCTTGGGAACTGAAATTCATTTTAATTGTGGGGGTATGTCGCATAAAGCAGGCATTGATCCTAGTTTGAAGTTACTTCTAGCACATCAGTTGCGAATCCGCTGATTCTTGACGATAGTGTTTATCTCAATGAAAACTGCAAGCGTTGAGATGACGAAGTACTTGAGCAAGCACAACTGCGACCGTCTTCCACGTTCCTACTTAACGGTGCAACTTCCTATTCTTGAGTCCTGCAGGTTCTTACTCATAAAAAGCTCAGCAGTTTAAGTGACGCAACGCTGCAAAATAACTGAGACAAACAAGTTTCAAACTTTGATGATGTCTAAGGGAGCAAAGTCATCCCCGTTCGAACTTTGTGATCACAACCACAATCGACCACATATCCCAGGCATGATCGTGATTCTTGACAATAGAATGCCCCCATGAAAAATATGAGGGTGCCATGTTTGTGAAAGAAGAAACCCATTGTTGAGTCAACATCTCAAAGCAACCTCAACAACATCGAGAATCCTGAGTACTATACCTGAAAGGACTAAGCATCACATCTGTCTACAGACCACCTGATAAACCCTTCTGCATACCATATATACCTACCAGTAAACGAGAAGTTTTCATTGGCGATTTCAACAGCCAAGATACCAACTGGGGCTATGATAGCACCAATAACGACCGAGAAACTGTGGAACGATGGGCTGAAGCTTCCAACCTGAAATTAATGCCTGATTCTAAATTACCCAAGCCATTCAACAGTGGACGATGGAAAAAGACCACAACCCATCTTTGCAAGATGGGCAAGCATCTCCACACTCTACAATAAGCTGGTTTCAGACCCAATCCCCAGGAGACAATAACGTCGCCCCATTGGAATCGTGATCCATATCGCCCCGAAGACCATCACATTCCACCAGCGCCGCTTTAACTTTACCAAAAAAGGTTTCTCCGTTGAGCTGGAGAAACAAGTGGAAAACCTGGACCCTATTTACACTATGATATATTCACTAAACTAGTGCACAAGACCTCCAGAAACAACATACCTCGAGGTTGCCGAACTACATACGTGCCAGCAGGCTTAAACAAGCAACAGTGCCAGTCTCTGTAAAGAATAGCAACAGATTTTTGAAAAAAATCCATTTGACGATCAGACCTTCGAAGTAGTTGAATCTCTACGCAGTTTTGTTAAGGAAAATATTAAGCAACCGTTATGGACCTGTACGCAGGGCCTATGAGAGGGGGGTCCAGCAGGAACATTGTTCCGGGACCCGACAGCAACGGAGGGGCCCGAGACTGAAGGAAAATTTGAGTGTTTGTTACTAACAAACTCGGAATAATATAGCGAAATCCCGGTGATGAAATTGGTTTGGCCTAAAAGATTTGGTAAGCTAGTGTGATGTATTTTAATGTGAATTGCTGGCAGTGCATTTTCCTGATATGGTGCATTGATATAATTATTAGCAGTAACTATTTTTGCTGAACTTGAATTTTGCCTACTTTGTCGAATTTAAGGCGTTCACGATTACTGTCCCAGTCTGTCCACTGAACTAAATTTTCCTTTTCGTCTTTCATTTTCAAACAAATCTTTAACAAAAACTATCTCCAATCAACCAAGACTTTCAATCTAAGAGATGCTTCAAGTGAAATTTGAATGGAAACATTCCAGTTCACAATAAAATCTAATCTAACAACAGTAGCCCTCGAATGTTGCGCATATGTTTAAGATATCTAAAGTTTAAAATTAATAAGTAACTGCAGTGCAGGACGCAAGTGTTTATGGTGCACCACGAAGGTGTGCTGTGCATTTTTACTAATCGTTAAATTTGCGCTGCAAGCAGATACAGGATATAATCGAATGTGAGTTTAGGATTAGCGGACATACCCAGAAATCTGAAGATTTCGAAAACATATAGGAGAAACTAATCACTTACAGTTTAAAGCAGTGGTCGCTGGCCTGTGACATGGGTGGCTTTTTACTGTGGCTCGCGGTCAAAAATAGAAGCAATAGTCGGTTGACAAAATAGTTCGTTCTGTCCCTCATTCTAGTTACTGTATAATAAGTAAGATCATTCAAAGGATACAGTTACTCAGTGAGGTCGCCGTCTCATTTCACTAGCAGCGTTTAATTCAACCTCGATCGACTCCATTCATTCTGAGACTGCGGCATTTTTTCTAATTTCTTCGCTGATAAGATTTTACTATGAACATTTAAAAGTCATGTATAAAAATGGTGATATTGTCACATTACATGAATTCCGGTATGTTTTAACATAATGTTTCATATGATCAACAAACGAGCACTTCAGAAGTTTGATGCTCAATTTTTATTTATTTCAAAATAATTTTGCAAGTCTCATGGGCCCCAAATGAGTTTTGTTCCGCGTAAAAGGATTTCTCTTGAAAGCCCTGCCTATACGGCTAGGGGCCCCATTTCTCTGACTATAGGGACCCGATGATAATTTTCTCTGATTCTAGGGACCCGATTTTCAATTCTAGGAACCCAAATCAGGTCCCTGAAACGCCTCAAAAAAACCTGCTCTGCTATATGGTATATCACACAAGTAGAAAACTCGACAAAAGCTTATTAAGACGATGGAGATGGGACAAAGTAGATGCAAAGCTTGGGGGTCTGATCCGCAAAGTGGGAGACAATATACCCACAAGTAACACTCAAACGTCACTGCTAATCAGGTAGAACATCAGCTCGTGTTAAATGGAAAGACGACACACCGGATAAAAACGAAACCCAAAATCGACCGTCACGAGTCTCTCGCGACCCAACCTTCACAAGGCCCCTTCAGAAGATGAACTGAATGTAGCTATCAGTAATGTGAAAAATGGCAAAGCTGTTGGACCGGACAGCATTTTTGTGGAAGAAATTAAGTACTTCGGAATCAAGAAAAAATCTGGTTGCTGCAGTTTTTCAACAATTGTCTTTCTCAAAAGAAGTTCCCCAAAGCATGGAGAAAGTCCAAAAGTAGTTGCCGTGTTTGAAGCCAGAAAAAGACCTTTCCGAACCTAAACACTACAGACCAATATTGCTGCTCAGCCATTTCTACAAACTACTGGAGCGCCTTCTTCTCATCCGCCTAGCTCCCTTCACTGAAAAATACCTAATTGAAGAGCAAGCTAATTTCCGTCCTGGTAGGTCCACAACTGCTCAGTGGCTCAACCTGACCCAGCACATTGACAACAGCTATCAGACTAAGAAGATCACAGGAGCGGTGTACGTGGACCTAACCACTGCCTACGACACTGTGACCCACCGTCTCCTCCTAGAAAGTCCAGAAAATGACCAACAGCTTGCACCTACCGCAGAAACAGACGCTTCTTTGCGCTACTAAACCACAAACAGAGCAGATCACGTAATCAGAAGAATGACCTTCCCCAAGGCAGTGTGCTAGCTCCGGTACTATGCAGCATCTACACAAATGACCAACCATTAGACCAGTTCCGTCGCCACGGGAGGGGTGCTTTGGTGGGCTAAGCCCCCCCCAAGGAAAGCTCCAAGGCCCCTAAATTGAAATATGACACGCTATATACCAGTGGAACTTTTGCCAAATTTTAGAATATCAAGCCTCAAGCACAAACGTAAATCTCCCCTACTGAAGATTTTCTGGCGACAGTTCTGCATTAGTCTCGGAATCGGAAACAAAACGTTTTATTTACGCAGATGATCTTTGCGTTATCAGCCAGTATTTTACTTTTAGTGTTGTAGAGTCATCGTTGACAATCGCCCTAAATGGTCTACAGCAGTTATCTTCAGCGTGGGCGAAATGTTCCACCAGGGGTCGATTTTATGCGTTGTGGGGGTGATTTACGAGATTTGGGGCACTATTTCAGTTTTCCGCGGGGCGATTTCTGCAGGTTAAATCATACTAAAATATGAATTGATTCTAAAAAAACAATATTTGTTACTTTGGAATCAGAACAATCAAGCTAACATCGTCCTGTGTAACGCTTCACTGCACCAACTATCAAAGACCACTGAGATTGACACTGGTTGGGAGTCAAGCATTGCGGTTGCGGTTCTCACGAAAATTTATGAATGTGCATGTATTTTGTTGAGCCNAGTGTTCAAATCGTTGCATGTTCAACGTCACAAAAACGGCATGAGCAATAACATTTGCCAGCCTGTATAGATCAGCATGGGTTTTGGACGTTTCTCGTATATGCGTTAATTAGTTCTATTATAGTTATACTGGTATTGGTTAAAGCGACCAATACTGATTCAGCTATCGGAAAATACCCAATCGGTCAAACTCCATTTTTCAAGAGGAAAACTTCAGATATTTTGAAAATAGAAAAAATGATCCAACAATCATAACATTGCTATCACTACTGTAAATCATCGTGTCGACTTTTGCGGCGATAGCGAATATTAATTGCAAGTTGCCGTCAAGTTCAGCCTAGTGAATTATCGTCGTGAACTTTCACAAATCCCTCCAACCGTATGTATTGTTATTAGCAAAATTGCCTTGAAACAAATGTGGCGGCCTTGGGATGACGCCACATATAAATAAATGGTTAGCGGTAGATGGCGCCCATGAGTAGCAAGTCATTGTTATAGTCACCACAGGCGAATTATCGTAATTCACTTATGCCTATACAATAATAGTGCAACCTAGTATCAGTATCAGTAATTTCGTTGGGTGAACTCTGTTATTGCTGGTTGCTTTCCTGTAAGTTTAATGCCCCGAATCACCATCATTCTCTTGCGCTTGCTTCAGCAGTTCAAGGCGGTGCAGTCAACTTTACCAAAAGTGTTCATGACCTTCGGTAGACCACTGCCAAACCAATGTTTGGTAGTCAAAAAGTATCACAGTTTGTTATAACGTGTTTTACATATTTGGTTAGCGACTTGAGTGTAACGATGTAGGCGTACTGAAGTGTGTTCTGTTTTAAAAATACTAGAAATATGACTGTTGCGAGACGATTTACGCAGCAATTAATCGCTAGTAAAACTAATAACAGTTAGCCGTAAGTTGTAAAAAGTGCTTATCGTGATTTTCAGTTACTTCCAGTGTTTTGCTGTAATGTGAATACAGCTGTACTGTATTCGTCTGACTTGTGACAGAGTATAACAGAATAGTAGGATAGGAAAGGAGCAACGTAGACCGGCAGGTAAGCCCGAACTCTCAAACTTGGCTAAACTAAGGAATCCAAAAAATCCTTTTCGCCACCTGTTGTATGAGGCTTGCTATGAAGTCATTCTGTTGTGGAGATCACGCCGAAAATTGCATTGCGTAGAAAGTTACTGGCTGAAATAGCTTTCTGTTAGCAACTAACACAAGCGAATGCGATTCCATCATCAAGGAACATCTCATCGACATTCAAAGCGACGATGAAACCGTGCTGTGTTTCACTCACACAGATGGTCAAATTTGGAATTAAGGGCAGTTGAGCGTTTTTCAGAACTTTGTGGAAAAGTGAAGCTACTACTGTATTGCTGGCGTTTCCCACGACGTATGTTGCTGATCAAAGTTTCAGCCAAGTACTGCACAAGCGTAATGAATACCCAAATCGTCTTGACGTGAACAAGACCGGGGAAATGCGATGCGACTTGACTTAAACTGACCAACTTTCAACCTGCTTTGAAAAATCTTGCAGATAAACACCATCGCAAGGTTCACATTAGTTGGAACCAGGGTTGCGGAGTCGGAGGTAAAATATCCGACTCCGACTCCAACTCTGACCTTTCCAAAATTCCCGACTCCGACTCCTCAACATAAAGAGAATGAAATTTAGCTGTTAAAATCAATGGAAGTCGTGGTGCATAGCAAGAAATCTGTTTCAACAAAAGTTTCAAAAGAAAACGTACCATTTCAACAGGAATTCCCAACTTAGGAGTGTGATGCAAAAAATGATCCAATTGGAGATCCGGAGTCGGAGTCAGACAAAAAAATCCAGCTCCGACTCCCCGTGTTGTCAGGAATCCGACTCCGACTCTACCCAAAAACCTCCGACTCCCAACAACTCCGACTCCGCAACTCTGGTTGGAACCAGCTGTTTTTTTGGAAATGAATAACATTTGTTCTGCAAATGCATTTACAATCGTTTTATTTGTTCGTTTTGGTTTGTGCTAAAACTACATTCACATTTCATTAGCACTGAAATTATTTTCAAAGCATATGCTATTTTCAGATAGCTCAAAAATTATAGGTAGGGTGCGATTTTCAAGCAAAGTTCCTGCAGGGGTGCGATTGTGCCAAAAACTTGAAGACCACTGGTCTACAGCTCTGGGCGTCGGCAGAAATTTTTCTAGAGGGGTCAACGTCGACATTTTGCATATGGTTTTCAGGTTGCTGGCCAAGCAATGCAAACGGACGTTCACAAAACACTTTACCTTTTCCAAGCCACAAAGAAAATGCGTGATGTTAGAAGTTTATTGGTTACAATACAATATAGCAATGCGAAAGAAAAACACTGCTAACGTGTACTCGCAACTAGGACTCCGAAAAAACCCTGAAGTTATCTAGTCGAGGCGCCCTAAAAATTTGTTGAAACAAAGACAATGCCACACTGCATGAATACATTTTAAGCATCGCAAATAATACATTTAAGATTATTGTTAGGACAGTAGTCACAAAAATGCGCTTCGTTGTGCTTTCACAAAATGAGCTAACGCAAATTGTGACTTTATTTTACCTAGCAAGACTTGCCAGCGTCACTTCGAAACAAGAGCTGCAAACGTCTGGGATCTCGTCAAAAGCTGCAAACGTCTGGGAACTCACTCAAAACCAGAAGTAAGCATTAACGATTAAGATGTATTCCAACAAGCTTGCACAGACATATTTCAAAATCTCACGTAATTTTATGCTGTGTGAAAAGAAACCTGCATTAACGCAGTTTGACAAAAGCTATTTACTCAGGTACATGGGTCCATAAACGCTGGAGAACGAGGAATTGCCCCACAGACCTTTCAAAAGAGGGGAAACGGGGACGGATGTGCCTTTTCATAACACTGTTATAAGTAATTTCATGGTTTATCAAGATCCACTTGATACAAATTTATTGCAGTTATTCGCGCACCCAGAAAATTCAGAATGTTTCTCTGTAATTTCTGTTATTATTTTTGAGGTCAACATTGCTGCTGAACAAACAAGGATAATTGGAACGAGTTTTTGGTTCTTATAAGTTTCCATTGCCCCCAATTCTTTTACTTCCCTCCCTGCCTATGGCTGCTCCGGTGTCCCTGCACTGGTCACACTCAGTCTCACACTGACAATGGACTTTTCAGACTTGTGGAAGAATTGCTTCAGATTCATTCATGCTTGTTTTCACACAGTATAATACTGCGTGGCTTACCGCTATCAGCTCGCACTGTCTCGCTGCATTCCTTTGGCGCAACTGACGGGGGGCTGACGGGGGCAGGGGTGAGAACAGCTCTCCTGGCAAGTTAAATGCAAAAACAAGGCCCCCGCTTAGTATTCTTTTGGTTTTCAGTAGATTGTTGTTTGTATGCGTTTTTGGAATGTTTTCTGGTGATTTCGGGTTTTAGTATAGACATGCACATCAACCCGGATTCACTATCATTTCTCAACTCTTTTTCTGAGTGTTGATTTGTGGGTTCCCTTCAGCTAAGTTTCCCCACCCTGGGTCAAGCTTCTAGTTACGCCACTGTGCATTTCCTGCTATAAGGTGCCTGCACTCAACAATCGCATGCGGCAAAACGTCTGCAGCCAGGGTTGCCAACCTCTTTTCGCCAAAAAAGCAGACCTTATCCCCCAAAAAAGCCAGATAGCAGTTTTAGGACATATACACATAAAACGTGCATGAACAAACACAAAACAGATATTAAAACTCGTCAGAAACATTGATATAATACAATTCCAATCTTTAGAAGCATTTTCTTTCCCCGTGATTACACTGTTGCACATTTGCTTCTGATTGAATACATCGATCAATTTTAGGGCAACAGTAAAATCCTTGGAATATTCTTTGCCAGATTTTGTCTGGCTTTTTTGATTTCCAAAAAAGGCTGAGTGCGTTAAAAAAGCTAGATTTACAAAATCTGGCTTCAAAAAAGCCAAATTGGCAACCCCGCCTACAACCGCAACTTGAAGTGAACATGTGTTGCCATGTATTTGTTACGCGATAAAGCCCAATCGTAGAACAATCCGTTCGCAAATTTTCCAACCTGCCTCTGCAGGCAAAGGAGTGGACATGTGTGAACTGCACGCTCATCACTACATGACGCCAGAACATGTGAACCTGGCTCTTGTGCAGTGTGTGTCATATCGGCAAGTAAACCGTCATTTCAAGAATTAAATCAATTAATCGGAATTAAGTTGCTGACTTCAGGTTTTCTAGAAATTTTTGGTTCTTAGTCCCAACTTCCAGGGGGTGAACGGACGCCCATGTCTGCAGCAATACTATGCAGAAAGCACCGTGAAAGCTAACCCAGAAAGACTCAGGTGTGCTCCTTTCACCTCAAGAACAGAGAAGCAACCCGACCACTGGACATTGTATGGCACGGGAATAAAGTAGAAAACTGTGAACACCCAAAATATCTCAGTATGACCCTTGATCGTTCTTTAGCGTTCAAATCATATTCAGAACTGAAAGTCCAAGGTGACGATGTGAAACAATATCCTCCGCAAGCTCATCTCCTCGCAATGGGGAACAAGCCCACACACTTTGAGAACATCGGCACTAACTCTATGCTACTCTGCAGCTCAGGGCCGGTTTTAAGCCGATTTGACCGATTTCTTCTAATCGGACCCCGCGCCGAGGGGAGCCCCGCTCTCCGCCCACTTACCAAAGCAAACTTACACTTTCTGTCGATGTTGCTTGTGTATAGCGCCGGCGCGGAGACCAGTGGTTTTCAAGTTGCTTTGAGAGACCAAAAAGGTTCTCACATTTTCTCAACGGTCTCTCGAAATACAGTATAAACTCGATTTACTACCGCCATGAAAGTAAACCAAAACCTTGCTTTGCAATCATCTTGGTATTCAGATGAAACTGATGCGGTCTCTCAAAATGTCTTAGATGTCAGCAAGATCAAACCTTAAGAAATCTCTGGAGGGGCCCACAGTATTTTGCAAGCGTGGGATCCGTTGCTAACGAAAATCCAAGTGAACTGCGCGGTTTTTAACGGTCTTATTAAAATTGTATAGCAAGAATGGTCGTTGTCTTCGGTCGTGTGTAGCCAAGTTTTTCACTATAGTACTTCGATCGTTAGGGCAGATAGGGCTTAAATTTTTTAAATTTTGAAGCTGTTTTCTGTTTCATTTCTAAACGCGTTTCGTATTTGGCAGGTCAGGTTTCAATAGTTGCTGCAAAACACGTTTCGTTGGATGGTTGTTGAATGTTGATATTTCAATAGTTACTACTACTTGTCTTTTGAAGGAAACGTTTAGTTCGTAATTGCAAATGTGTGCTGCTTAGTGTTTTAACAGCGTTGTTCATTTTCCCTTTCGTAAAGATTTGATGAGGCAACCTATCATCAGAGGCAACCATCTGAGAGATTATTGGCGAAAACGTTTTAAATAGACCTAGTTTCAATTATGAATGACTATTTCAGGAGCGCAAGAAATAACGGTTCCTCAAAAATGTAACAGAAAATCACTAACAGTGAAGCCATTTGCAAAGTAACAGAAGTGACAATTTGGTTCAAGGGAAGTAAGTCTCATGATGTTCTTGTGGTGAAAATTGCATCATGAAATTCCGCCGAAACCAGGGTTATGGCATCAATGTCACAGATTGGCGTCGTAATTTCTGAGATATACCCTAATAAATTGAAATTTGCAGATAGTCTGAAAAGTGGAATCACTTTCGTAGACGTTTGCGGCCACTACACTACTTGCTTGTTTTCAAAAATTAAAAAGTAGTTTTAAACTTATTGGGAGATCTACAATCATTTCATATATTTCTTTAGTGTTAATAGAGAAAATAATTTTTACCTTCTCGGGGATATTCAAAGCCTGCTGTACTAATGTTTGTACCTTTTATCGGTGCTCTATTACGCAGTTTTCACTGTAACCACAGGCGTACGGGAAGGCATTTTACTGGGGGGCGGAAAAATATTGCCCTAAAAATAGACAATTGCCCTGAAACTAACTTTTTAGTATAATCCGAATGGGGCCTGAAACTTTATGTAAATCTGTTCTATACAGTTGAATTCGTTTATAACGGCTTCCTCTGTAACGTTAATTCGCCCATAACGTTACATTTTGTTTGGTCGCGATGGCATCTTTTATATGCATTTCAATTCGCTTATAACGTCAATTCGGCAATAACGTTCTTTATGCAATCCCTTAGAGGTGCCCTTATAGGCAAATTCTGCAGTTACCTTACTCGTTAACTCAAGGGGCTGAAGTTCCTTGCGTGTTGTTTTCTCCCAGACAACACATTTTACGGTAATTGCTTTTACTGATACAAATACGTACGCGACTTCGATGACGCAACGCAATGTTTTAAAAGCGGCGGTTCCGAATCGTATGGTCTGACTCCCTAAACCTACCTGTGTAATCGCTGCAGTGCGCTTGAGCAAGGCACGTAAAGACGAGCACTCAAAGGAGCCAAGCAATCTGCACGTCCGTGCTACCCGCTTCAAAAACTCCTGTTAATCAAAAAAGTCAATCATCTTTACCCCCTGCACCTCTACCCAGCGCAAACTCGAAAACGAACAAAGAAAGAATTACCGAATTCTTATATCAAGCTGTTGACCTACCGACATCCGATTGTTCGATTTTTACAGAAAACGAGGGCTTGGTCCAGATCAACGTCATTATAAACAATCACGACTTTGGTCCAGATTACACACTACACTAGCCCAAATTACACGGATCGTCCCCAATATACACAGTGGCGATTCTAAGGGGGGCCACGGCGTCCCCAGTTTTTGCTTGGATCCCCGTTTGGCCCCCCAGTTTTTTTCTTAATTTCCCGTTTGAGTCGTTTGGTTGACATATACAGGGTTGCCAAATGCGTTCTGTAAAAATACGGGCCATTTTGTCAACAGCGCCAGATCTGAGCTGTGTCGTAATTCGCAAGCAGCACAGGGAAAACAGAGACAATCAGTATTGTTAATCCACAATTAATAATTTGCCCTATGTTGGCTGATTCGTTACATTTCGGTGTGTGTGTGACGTGATAATCGCACCAAGGATTGCGTCAACAGCAGCAAATAAACTTCGCTGAAGAAACTATCCTGGCAAGATTCACTACAAGAGTCATTATGATTTGAGAAATTCTGCGTTAGTTCC
>JGI24021J15306_10006823_pt1 | contig 13836 bp, 8 predicted proteins | sample Ectturendosymbi1_FD_15306 | JGI IMG/M metagenome (IMG submission 15306) | reverse complement strand
ATGGATTAAGAATAATCCGAAACGTCTCGAAATAAAACATGTATAGTTTTTTGAAGGCTTTTTTAGTGTTGATGAAACTGTTAAGAAAAATGTCAAAACCGGGTTTTGAATGCTTGTCAGTAGGAACTTTTACTAGGCTATAAACGCTTGTGTTTTTTTGAAGTATCGTTTTAAGGGAAATTTGCATAATCATGTTTTATTTACAAAGATTCTTATTTTTATAGGCTTACCCAGGATGCTCTCGACTAAGAACAGAAAAGATTGCCTTTGCCACAGGAACTGCTTTCTGTATTTCGCGTCCACTGGTGGAGATGATGGATGCATATATCGGGTGGGTACATGGCTTTCCTTGTGCGCACACTTTCACCTGTAGTCAACCGATTACATTATTGCTATCTACATATACAACAGTTACGAAAGACTTGACCGGATCCCTTCAGTTTAGAATTTTGTCATGTAGCATGTGTCAAGGAAAAAGTTAGTGTAGCCTCATGTTTTCAAAATATTTTGTAACACTTAATTCTGAAGTAAAAACGGTGTGAAAATCTATAGATTTGTCAATTGCCAGAATTAAAATCGACGCCCACAGTTAATTGCGTAAAGACGGTAAGGCCACCAAGTATAAGATAAAAATACATTTATCTTTGGTAACATCTACTTATATAACTCGACAGACCTGATTGCACACACAGTAGCGTTGCAAGGGGAGGTCTGGGGCCTCCGGGGGCGCCGGAACCCACCTTCATCAGGTTAACAACTATAACTGGCGCAGCACCGATTAGATTCTAATTTAATAAGATTGTATGACTTACGGTACGTAGTGTTATCGATTTCCTATTAAAAATTTGCTGATTGATTCAAACTTTTCTCCTGTGTGGAGATTACAGCAGTTACTTGAATGTAGCACCGATAAAAACTTTCAGTAAAAACACAAGGGTAAGTGTCTCGGGTAGGGAAAGACGAAAGCACGCAGAAGAACCAGCAGGTCCGAACGTGAAGACATCAAAGGAAATTGATAAGATTTCTGAGCAGTGGCAAGCAACAGGATATTACATGGGACAAGAAAGTGTAAAATCTAAAATCTAAAACGCAACACGAAACTAACTACTGGGATAGAGGTGGTACATTTTGAACATTTCCCAATCCATTTTATAGTTTAAGTAAAATCATGGGCGCAATTAGATGGGGGACACGGGAACGTGTCCCCCTCACTTTTTCTGGTGGGGGGATATAATATGCTATGTCCCCCCCAGTTTTTCTCTTCAGGGTTTATATTTGGAAAAGTTCCAAAATTAAAAGTGACGTTTGCCACGTTTTGTGTGAAGTGCTTTTCATGTTAAATGTTACACATAGCCAAGTTGATGTGGAAACAGAGTTTGGTGTGGTATCACTGGATGCTGTTAGTCTATAAATTTTAGCTTCGATAAAATGATATTTACCGTCTTTCAAGTTTGTAGAGACAGCGAAAGATGGTTAACTTCTTCTGTCTGACATTCTACCCAGTGTGGTGTGCGGTTAGAAAGGTTATTTTCTTGAAACAGTGAGAGTTTTACAGGTGCACATGCAGTCCCGTCGCCACGGGGGGCTTTGGTGGGCTTATCCTCCTCAAACAAAGCTCCAAGCCCTCCAAATTGAAATATGAAACACTATAAACTAGTGGAATATTTGTCAAATTTGAATGTCAAGCCCCCCTGCACGAACGTAAAGTCCTCCCCGCACAAACGTAAAACCCCCCTATTGACGACTTTCTGGCGACGGGTCTGTGCACATGTGAGAGACTACAGCACAGCATGGGTTTGGTTCGCGTAAAAATGTATCTGTTTTTTTTATGTAACGTTGGTTGTCACGTATTCAGAAACAGACAGCGTAAAAATTAACGATGCTGGTGTATATGGGCATACTGTCAAATACGTGTCGAGTTACACCACTTTTATCAAAAAGTTTGTTTTATACATCGCTTTATGTTCGCTGCACCGTGTTTTTGCACAACGATTTGCTCCACAGCGTTTTTCTTTATAAATTAGGTCACGACCAGGGATCGAACAAACTCTGCCTTGCCGTAAATCGTTGATGAGTGGATCTTTGCCTGATGCCAAACAAAAACCACTTTTGGAAAAGGCTTTGCTGCCACCTTAATATCAAGTGCATGTAAGCAGCGTCATTGCTTTTCCGTCAAACTTGAAACATAGAAGAGCGCAACCAAGCTATACGCTTTTCTTTGGCTTTTCACTGCGGGCCATACTGTAAGGGTTACCATTAACGAGGATAGTTTGACGTATTATATGCCTTTTTCTTTGTCACTTATGTGGTCAAATATAGCAGAGCTTCTTAACCTTTGTCGGTTTCGTTCACCTCTGCCATCGATTGCTGCATTCCCATTCATCCTGTTGCAAATGCATGTCTCGCATGACATTAACCTAACCACATATATTACAATGTTATTGCTGAATTTCATTTTCGAACAAGATCTAAGTAACTTGTTTTAAGATAGCCAATCCGCATCAACTTTGAAAAAAATTGAACAGGAAATATAAAATTTCAAAATCCAGGGGCCAAGGTCTCCGCTGCCCACCCCCTTCTGACGCTCATGAGCTGGACCAAATACGAAAATCCTTTTTGTCGCATGTACGTTGTGGTCATAAGCACCAGTTGTTGCAAGGTCTTTGATACAATTTCCTAACACTATAGGTATTCAAACAAGCCAACCTAAAAATCATCACAATAGAGATATGTTTTGAAATACGTTCTGATAAAAATCTTGCTGAAGAAAGCTTTTTCTCGACGCTAGCCTTCCTTTAAAAATCTGGTGAGCGAAGCTGATGAAGTTGCGGACGTGTCCTGATCAATTTCATCTATAGATTTACGTTTACTTTCACCAAAACAAAGTGTTTTTGTACGTGTTTCTAAGACCTCTGTAGGTATTATCTGAGATATAACCTCGGATTAGATGTTGAAATCAATACCAAAGTGGTAGCAAACAAACATAACAAATTGGCTACAACTTTACTTCGACTAATAAGGCTACCCTGATCATTGTTCGTGTGTCTGGTTTACACTCGAGATTTAGAATGAAACTTTTGAAAGTACTATACTGCGATTCTAGTAGATAACATTCTCACAGGACGCTCGTGCAGAGCCCAGTAGAGATTCCGTCGCTCGAGTGAATAAAACATGGCATCTCTCGGTAAAATCTATCCCTATTATGCCATAGAGGTAGTTAATTGCATCATAGTACGTTTTTACTGAGGTTGCTGACCATGGGCGTCGGTTGGGGGGCAGGGGAGAGCTTCGGCCCCAACTGGATTTTGAAATTTGACATTTTCCCATCAGATGTTTAGCAAAAAAGGTTGTTTTCTTAGTTTCGAGTGGGTGAAATCACATTTTGCCACTTTTGGCCCCTTCCTGCAAAAATCATTTTGGCTACCCTTGGAAAATCCACTATTGGCCCCTCCCTGGAAAATAATCCTGCCGATGCCCATGCAGCTGACTGCTTTAGAAAGTTAGAACGCTTGAAGTTTACCACTTTGTTTATTATTGCTGATATTATATTGGGTAAAAGAAAAAGAACCAGAGGATGAAAAACTTAGTGGCAGAATATTCATTCGCCCTTCATTCACCCCTCTTCTTTCATTCACTCATGCAAAAATTTTATTCAACTTGGGGTGAACCATTCGCCTGGTTCAGAAGCACTGAAACATAGTGTTGCAACCTCTCCGTTGGCGTTGCGTTGTTTGTGTGATTCACCATCACCACGAACGGGATGTGCGCGAAGAACAACACCACATATATGTGACGCGAACAAGCAATAATAGAGTGATCATGGCATGTGATTTCTATTGTTGCTTGCTGCCACAGTGTGAAGCTTTGCGCACATGCCGCAAGAGCTTTCCGACGGCAACAGTAGTATTGGGCCGATGTAACAATGTATTCTCGGCGCGTTTGTGTTCAAGTGGGTCCTCTGAGAGGAAATTGAGATATCTCCTCTTGTGCGTGGTATTTCCTACCATAGCGCTATCCTCCGCAGACCGACCTCTTCACAATAGTTTCTTAACCTTTTTCTACCTCAGCACCCCTTTTGGTCACGCTCAAGCTCTCCAGCACCCCTACCATTGGCTAACACCTGGTTACTATAAGGATAAAGTGAAGACAAACGTATTCCTTTTACCTTTAACCACCACATATGTGACCTTCCCCAGCACCCCCTGAAATTGATTTCAGCACCCCCTGGAGGTGCTAGCACCCCAGGTTAAGAAACCCTGGAATAGAACGACAGAAAATGCAGTTTAGTTGTTAGATTGAGTTTCCATAAAAATTTGGTGCAAGGTTTGATGCTGTAGATGTGGTTAGCAAACTCTGTCAAAACATTTTTCTTTACTGACATTAGTGTATCATCAACATGTCATTTCCAAAGTCGAGTGGCGTGCAGAGATGTACTCATTGCTTCATGTTCAGTATTACACATTGCAATATCCGCAGTGACTGTGGAATAGGTAATCACATTTGGGGATCCAAAAATTAAAATTACTGGTTATGGCCGTGCTGTCCCTGTCTTGTTAGCTGTTTTTTATCCTGATGAAGGTCGGCTGAACAGCCACCGAAGCGTCAGCAGAAAGTTTCTTTTTATTTACACCAGTTGAGCCTTTCAAAATCATATTACACGTAAGCTTTCGATGGTTCTGTTGATTTTATCGTTTGGTTCGTTCTATTTAGTTCCTCATGCTTTGCTAAACTTACTCTACAGACCACAGACGTTTCTGAGACAGTTCGTGTTCCTACCGTCATCACGTCAAGCTGAAAGGGAGAGAAGCGTTAGTGAAGGATTTATGCATAGGCCAAACAGGCCATGGCCTAGGACCCCGCGCTTTTGGGGGCCCCGCGCAACTCTTTCCTGTGACGATTCAATATTAACTAAAAATTTTCGAAACTGCGCAGACGCATTTCTTCACAATTTACCTTGAAACGAGCGGATATGCAAATGTCTGCTGTAGACTCTTATCAGTACAGTAACAACACGACTATAGTGTGCATCTGGGCGTGAGAGAGATGTAAGACGTCTGTATGGAAGCGGTTACAGAAAAAGAATGAAAAAGAAAAAAACGGTACTTAATTGATGTTCAGTTTTCCACTGACAAAAAGCTCGCAACCACGCAAGACCGCCAGAAACTGCAAAACTCCGATGAAAAGTAATATTGTCAGTACTAGATGCTACGTTTGGTTGTTTTTACAAGACTTCCCGCAAACAGAGATTGCTTGTTGAAACTCTGAATGTTAGTTAAATCAGCGATAACAGTTTTTCAACGTGTCTTCTTTGGGCTTACTTCATATGGTTAACTGAGGGTGTTATGACAATACTTTGCTGCTGTGCAAAACTTGTGTTCAGGCTGTTTACCATCGGCCTATGGCCATGGGCGTCCGCAGGAAGGGACAAAACGGGCATTTGACCCCCCTGGAAATTGGGGCTAAGAAACAAAATTTTCTGGAAAACCTGAAGTCAGAAGCTTTATTCCCATGGATTGATCTAATTCTTGCATTGACAGTTTATTTGCCGGTATGACACTCACACTGCACTAGGGCCAGGTCCACTATACTGGTGTCATGCATGCAGTGATGAGCTTGCAGTTTACTCAAGTCCGCTCTTTTTCCTGCAGAGGCAGGTTGCGAAACTGGCAAGCGGATTTTTTATCGTTGGTCTTTATAGAGTAACAATTACATGGCAACAAATCTTCAAAGCTTCACTTCCAATAATGGTAGAAGGATTTTGCCGCATGTGACTGTTAAACGCAGACGGCTTGGCAGGTAATGCAGCGAGACATTGACCACTGATAGCAGAAAGGCACTTTTGTACTGTGTGAAAAAAGCATGAGTGAATCTGTAACAAGGCTTCCACAAGTTTCAACACTCCATTGTTAGAGTGAGACCATGAGTGTGAAAAATGAGCCTGAACTGAGTGAATAGCTTAATCAAATTACTCTTACGCAAGTTTCTCTTCACCAGTTCCAGCGTAACTATAGATAGAGGTTTGAGCCAGGGGAGAAACCTCGCTGAAACGAGCCTAGTTGCCACTGTAGGTAACCTACTAGTCAACACTCAGAAAAAAAACATGAGAAATGATGATGAATCAGGATGTGGATGGCTATACTAAACCCTACATTGTCGGAAAATACTCAAAAAAACGTAAAGAACAACAACCTACTGAAAACCAAAAGAATGATAAAACGGAATATAAGCTAAGTGTGGGCCCAGTCTTTACATTTAGTTTTCCGGGGGGGGCGGGGCGGTTCTCCCTTCTGGCCTCCCGTCAGTTCCACCAGGGGTGGGCAAACGTTTTCGCACGGCGGACCGGTTTCAGCCTGGCATTATTTTGGGACCGGCCCTCAATAAAATCAATAAAATAATGAATGCTTGGCACATGCAAATTTATTACAATTCGTAACTCAACATGGCACTGATGAAGATCTGGGCTCACTCTGCTGCATTAAGATCCTCCGACCTGTAGGGATTACGGTAGTCAATGGCATCTGCACTGTTTCCTTATGTCAGTCGTCCAGTCACTTTTGGACGAATTTGGCCTTTGTTCTGTACGACACGATAACAATTTCTTCACGGAAGGAGACCGGGCCGCAGCCCGGTTTTTGCCGACCTGAGTTGTACCACTGCTCTTCACACAGTACGTGGCTTGTTACAATTACAATACGTCTATGTCGGCTTGTGGAATACGTCTTAATCGCTGAGAATTATTTCTGACTTCTGGGTAAGAACTGAGTGCAAAGCTACCACTGCTGTGGCGACTTTTCACAATTCATTGCTCAATTTTTTTGAAGCTTGCATGGTATATTAACTTTAGTAAGTTTTCCGATAGTTCTGTCAACATAGTCTACTTGTCCGGTTTATGTATGTGAGTAGGGCAACCAATTTTGTGACCTAAAAACTTAAAATTTTGACTTTATAATTTGCATATTTTGACCTATAATTTTTCTGCATTTTCAACTGCAAAACAATTCAGCCTTAGGTGTTGAGGTTAACCCAGAAGCATATTCATGCACTCTATGCTTCGAAATTTTAAATATTTGGTTGTTTACCTTTGGGGATGATATACATAACTACAGTAAAGTAAAACCTGAGAACATCATGAAGTTGAAACGTTATATGCATAATAGATTGAGCATTTGCACAACCAAGTACTGTAAGACCACGCTTCTTGCCTTACCATGCACGCCTATCCTACATAATATTTAATCATCCAGTAGTGGTCAAAACAACATTATTACGCCAGGAGTAGCAACAAACCCACTATTATTAAAGAATTGCAAATAAACTTGCAAAAGCATATCAATATCTGTTGTTGTAGTTTTAATAAAGGGTCGATGAAGAGAAAAACTCTGCTGCAAGAAATGTTTGACCTAACGATAAATTTTGACCTAATGATAAATTTTGACTTTTTTTGACCTAATAACTTGGGATTCCCTCATGGTATGGGCGTGAAATTTGCTTTGTGGACATTTCATGAACTTTCAAAACGAAAGAAAAATTTTGACTTTATTAACTTTTGGTTGCCCTAATGATGAACTTCATGTGTGATGAGTGTTCCCCGTGAAAAAACCAGCAAAGACAAGCAAGGTTTTACTGAAAGGGTGATTGATCGCTTTGAACAAGATCCCAGACGTTAGCAGCTCATGTTTCTGGATGACGTTGATAAGTCTTGCTAGGTAAAATAAAGTCGTAATTTGTGGTTTCGTTAAAGACCATGGCAATACTTTTGTGAAAAGAAGTACTCTGCTTTGAAAATATGCAGATAGCCTATTGTGAAAATTATGGTAATATACCTTGCTGTGGCTGCCAACGAAGCGCAGTTTTGTGACTATGGTCGTAACATGAGCATTTTCTTTTGGTGTTGACGTGTAGAATTGGTAATACGTTTCGCGAACGTACATTTGCATTGCATCGTCAGCAACGTGACAAGGACCAACAAAATGTTGACGTTGCCCCCCTGGAAAAATTTCTGCGGACGCCCAAGCCTAGATAGAGGATTAAAACACTATATTTTATATGGCTTGGAAAATGACAACTTAAAAACGACATAAATAAGCCCTGTCTCCACTGAATGGATTGTGCTTGTTTGGTTCATAAAACATGTAGTTATTATTACTATAAAAAAGGAGTTTACATAAAGATAATAATCAGATCGACAGCTAGACGACATTCTCGAGGGCGGCAACACGGTCCCGCATGAAAATGTATATATCCGAAAAACAAATCTAATAAAAATGCTAAAAATCACGGAAGTTTGACGAAGAGAACTTCTGAACTACACGAAAGAGCTATAAATTCCAAGAAAAGATTGTAATGCCATTTGTTTGTTAGAAGAATGTAGGAAAGGCTTTAATTTCTGTTGAAGATCTAACGCAATTGTAGAACCAACGTTGGCACAACAAAAGATATATTTTTGAGAGGCACTACACATCAGAGGGGAATACTTTCACGCTTTTCAAACAAACGGCCAAATAGGGCACTTGCCAGGGGCCCCAAAATCTAAGATGGCCTAGGGCCCCGCCATCCCAAAATCCGTCCCTGGAAGCGATAGCGACGAGACAAGCAACTTATCATGATGTGATATGGATGTGCAATCTCCAACAAGCATTTTGCTTCCAAATCTCACTTTAACCGCGTCAATGTTGACCTGATGTTTTTAGCATTTTCAGCCTCCGTATGCAGCCTTAGTTCATCTACAGATCTCTAAAATACAAAAGAAAGGTGATAAACACACTGTTTGCCTGGCGCAGCGCAGCACCAAAGGATTTTGCGAACACAGTTTCCAAACAACAAAAATGCTTATTTACTTAAATCACAAATTGTTTGTAAGCAGTTTTGCTAAACGGGTGTAGCAGTCATTATATCTTAAAGTGTTTAACTTCTTGCTACAAAGAAGCAAGTGTGGCATAGTTATGCTAACAATTAGGTTTTCTTGACTCATGCTTTGTGTCAGGATCAGCTAATTTGAACTAGCGTCGTTGAAGTCGCCAGTGATAAATCATCATTTATATGCAGATTTGGAGGATATTCCACCTATGATGTGAAATCAAAAGCCGAGCAGGAGTCAGACTGCGAAAATGCTGATGGTCAGCAAATGAAAAAGATATACTCTACATCTCGTTACGTCTACGTTTCTGTAATTGAACTCAATGGGTCGAGAGTAGTGGTTCTTAACCGTGGGGCACGCCCACCCATGGAGTCAATAAATTTCCTGGGGGTAGCGAGCCCTTAAGCCCTCTACAACATGGAAATTTTAATCAATAAATCTACCAATAAATACGGTTGCTTTTATAACGTATTTAAAGTCAAGGGGGCTTAAAACAAAGGACAATTGCTTAGGGGAGTCGTGGTAGGGAAAAGTTTAAGAGCCACTTGCCCACGGATAGGGAACTCAACTGCGTGATGATAAGCCGTCTCCACTAACAGCAATCGTTCAACCACGGCCAAATGGTATCAATGGTTACAGCGCTGGCTAACCAATGTGCTCCTACGTCATGGCTACACCAACTGAAATTGGTGCCTTGCAGAAATTGAACAATACCATTTCAAACCAATTCAACCTGCGATGCAGGAAAAACTTGCTTTTATATATATACGTGTGAAATCCAAATCTCTTTTTTCAAATTCATATGCATTCACTATTTTCGCAGGAAACTGACAATTCAAGCATCAAGTTGAGGCAAAACCTAGCATTTGATAAAATATTCTGAGCATCCTGCTGTTCTTGGTTAATTGTCGTCAGCTCCTGGATCTATAACCAACTATGAACTACGACCATAGTAGCTTTTGCTTTTACAAAATTTTGATCAAACCTTGAAGATATTTTTCACTGGCGTCTTTTGGCCCTTCTTCCCCAGAAATGTGCTTCTGGCAACATTCATAATTGCAATAATATTCCGCTCTCTGTTCGGCAGAACTGATACGTAATACATGTATTTTGCGCAGGAAATAAGGGCATGCATCAGTTTTTGACAAACGAGCAGCTTGCAGAGTTTTAACTATGAAGCAGAAAGTTTTTACTCCACTTGGCAAAAACAGAAAGCATCCCAACACCGCTGCTGCGTAGCCAGAGCACCAAAAATTGATTGGTGCCTTTGTGGCACGACTGGCGGCCATGCACACGTAAAACGTCCGAAAACATACCGATTCTCGAATCTTCATGTCTCTTGTAACGATGTACCACTTGCAAGCCCTCTCGTAGGACATGTTTGTTTGAAATATAGTTTGTCATGTGTATCTGCTGACCCCAAGCATTGTTTGCCTGACGTCACTCGTAATACTTTTATCCCGCCACTGAATCAAACAAACGTCAATTTTTAACACTGATGGACATCGCGATGAGCAAGTTCGTTGAGAAATCAATCTGTCGCTGGACTAAATAGTCTATTCGGGATCTTTATTCTATGACTCTGCCACAATTAGATCACAGTAAGAGAAAGGTCTATAAAAGCTAAATAACTTCAGAAAACTGTTTCGTTTGCAAAACAACGCATTAAAATCCAGAAGCACTATCATTAGTTAATATCTATTCTGCAGATCAAATCGTCCTTATACAGAAAAACTCACTTATTCTTGTCTAACAATGTTTTGTGCAAAAAATTGAAATGGCACGCAATAGACCAGTGGTTCCTTGTGTTCGACTGAGCCGTTTCAGGGGTTTGAAAAATTGAGCAAGCTTTTTGGATATATCCTATTAAAAACAATTTGTAAAAACAGAACAATTTTAAGTTTCAACTTAGCGTAACATAGCTGCCCTTGTCATAAGTAAGTAAAGGTACAGCACAGGAGATCTTGCCTGAAGCATGACTAAAGCGCGGTTACGATCACAGCAAGCTGATCCTAACAAACTTTAGTGTACTATCAAATCATTTCATTTCTGTGATGCAAGAACTCCATTCCTGCAAAAGCTTTCACGTGATTGTGGGCACTAAAGACGTTGGCCAATTAAGTCCAGGTGAGAAGAAAAATTGACTCCTCAAAGTATTTTAAATCCAAGTGGTTGGAATTTTACAGAAGTTTGGATAGTTCTGCACACAAAGCAAACACACGACTTACCGCCTTTCCCCAAACAGTCAACGAACTCCAGAAGGGTAGAGAAGGACTTATTTGTGAGTCCGTTTCTTCATACAGCTGCATGAAAACGCGATGATTGAGAGAGCGCTCTCACACGTTATGAACTGTTTGAGCAACATTGTTTAAGAAAAAAATCAGGACAACCTAAACCTTTCAAAACACAATTTTAGTAAATATCAGAATAACCTGAAAAACACATGTGAAATTCTATTTTAGTCGCATCTAAGTATGATATTATACTTTTTCACTATCCTTCTAGAGATGGCTAAGCTTTTTAACTTCGCTTGTACTGCAGCCCAACTGGCAACAAACAAGGGTGTGATAAACATACACACATGTATTTCAAGTTGCAATTAACTTTATTCAAAAGAAGTCAAGTTGGAACTCAAAATCAACCAACTCAGCGTACAGTAGATTGGAGTCGGAGGAGGTTGAAACAGTTGATATAGCAGCCGTGTCAATGAAAGTCATATCTTATAAATATGACCGAAGCGGTCAATAATATTAGAAATATTCTGCTGCACTGATTGATAACTTTCTTCTTTTCTTGCAAACTTTCGCTATGGTAGTGAATGTGGCTTTTCAAAAAATGAAAGTAAATAAAAGCGGAATACGTAATAACGTTCATGAAAGTAATTGAAGCTTGCTGTATATTTAATAAGCAAGTTCATCTCTTTGCTCGAAACCTCTGTGAAGCAAATGGATGGACATGTTCGAAACTGCAATAACAGGGATTTATCACTTCCATGAAAACTACTCGCCAAACCTGCGGTACGAATTGGTTTGTTGCCAATCTGCATCAATATTATCCCTTTTAATCTTTAGAATTTGTTTCAAAATTCAAAATTCTAAAAAATTTTCAAATTTTTCACAACAAAATTCGGTCGGACTTTGTCAAATCAGTAAACCAACTATAAGATCTTCGGAAGATGCATGGATATATGCGTGAAGTTTGTTTGTCAATTTGATTGACAGTAACGGCCATATGAAAGCTAACCCTTAATGAATGTTGCAATGGTTTTTCTTTTTTGTTTCTGCCTTCGATCAAGCAAAAAATAATTTTTGTAAAGATCTTGACATATGACCAAAGTTGAAACGTCTTCCAAATCACCATTAGTTGCCTCATCTCAAAATCAGTGCAACGAATGATGGTAAATGAATGAGAATGAGAGCTTGAATGAATGAGAGCTTAGATGAGCCTATTCTTGCTCGCTTTCTTGTGGTATTTATGACGGCTCGAAAACAAAAACCAAGATGAAAATTGGAAATGGCAACTTAGCTTTGCGATTTACAGTATCTTGCACAAGTTGTTTTGTCTTTCAAGTATTGTGAAACACTGTTTAATAGTCTTTCTGACGTTGCATCATGCGCAGATAAAATACTGTTGAGTCATTTGTTTGTTTTGCACAGACACGGAAAATTTTCGACAACGTGCTCAATAGAAAAAACTTATGATGATGTCGCCATTGCTCTCATCATCAGCAGTTATTTGAGTATACCTATGACTGAATCACTCAGGTTTCACTCACACTTTGAAGAATTACACGGTGTGCGCAATTTAACGGAGCAGGTGATAACATTAATTGAGCATTTGTCTCGTGGTATTTTCACTTTAAGTCGCAAAAAGTCCCAGGACCTGTTCAAAATCTTTTTGTTTAGTTGTTTCGGGGTTATTTAGCTATCCTCTCATTTACTGTAATGGCAGGATGTGTTTCCAGCCTTTTCGAAGCGAATACACTTTAATAACGTCTTGTATGTTTTCGGTTAAGGCATATTACGTGATTGTGTGGTCATGCAAAGAATCACTTGAAACAGAAACTATATTCATTTAAAACGTTTTGCTTTATCTCACAATGTTAAGTTTTACGCGCAATAATTATCTTGCATGAGTTTTTTTTGCATAATTTTTTAGAGTTTGATTAAGTAACTGATTGACCCAATAAGTATATAGAAATAATGTTTTTGTCTTGGAAGGTCTGCTCGATTAAAACCGTCCAAAAAAGAATTAGGAATGTTGTAAGCAGATACCACTTCAGCTAAATTCTCTATGGAGTATCTTTTCTTGTGAATTTCTCCAGCCAAAGAAAAGTGAATTCAAAAGTGTGTCAATGGTTCTAGCAGATCAAGAACAGCTAAAATCTTTGTTTTTTCGAAAAAGCCTGAAAGGTTGATACAATCTTAGCAACAAGTATCAGTCTCAGAAGTCATGGACACTGGTCAACTATTGGCTTAGTGATGCATCGTCGCTTGTCCAAATAGTTAAAAAAAGGTTAACTGTACAAACATGGTTTTCTCATGGGATTTTTTAAACTAAAAGTTCTCTTCGTCGAAAAACGTTAGAATTGATCCAGTGTGCTGATCCTAATTAGCCACGTTTTGACATGCCTCAGGGTGTTTAAGCTGAACCCGGAATAAGTTTGAGATTGGATTTATCCGGAACAGATAAAAAATTTCAGTCCGTTAATAATCCTTGGGCGGTTTTCGACACTTTGTTGATTTTGTAGACTAGACTACCAACGCTTTTTCCTTTAGGACAGTTTAAAACATGACAAAACTACAAAACCTATTTTTTCAGGCAATTTTATGCTACCAACTTCGCACACAGTCTGACAACGTTGTCTCGATTCCAACCAACGAAGGAATGTTCAGCCTGAAGGATGACCCCACAAGAATGCTTTCAATTCACTGTCTAATTCATCCCAAAGCGGAAATCTGTCGAAGATGACTAAAATA
>JGI24021J15306_10006821_pt1 | contig 13837 bp, 4 predicted proteins | sample Ectturendosymbi1_FD_15306 | JGI IMG/M metagenome (IMG submission 15306) | reverse complement strand
GGGGCAGCAAAAGACTTAAGGGCAATGGAAACTTGTAGAAACCAATTTGTTACCAATTGTGCTTGTATTTGGGCAGCAACAATGTTTACCTGAAAAATAATAGCAAAAGTTATAGAAAACCATTCTGAATTTTGTGGGTGAGCGAATAGCTGCAATAAATTTGTTTCAAGTTGATCTTGAAAAAACACAAAATTATCTGTGATTTGCTTATGAAAACGCACCTCCACCCCTGTTGCCGCCGCCTTGTCAAAAGGGCAGGGGGCAATACCCCCGTCATTTCACCGCTCTCCGGTGTCCCTGAAATTACCTTGATGCTGTTATATAAGGTCACTTGTTCCCCCGTTGCCCTCCCTTCCCCGTCATGCACGCCCGTTCTGACGTCCCTGGCTGCGGCTACCTCCAGACCGCACAAGAAGGTGCGGAATTATTGATACCAAACGGCAACCACAACAGAAGTAAGTTTGCTGCTTAAGCACGCAAATAGTATCGTTTTCGCGACCTTTGTGCAGTAGGCGTGATGCACGAGTAGATAAACCCATGCCAAAAGAACGATTATCAGGAAAAGTTACAAGCAAATTTCAAATACATTTGCATTGCACAAAACCAAAAATATTTATATTCAGTAGTGATTACTAAAGCTGGCAGAAAGTCAAACTTGCAGAGAAATCATAATGATACTCAACGCAATATCGGAATACAGAGTTTGTATTTTTGTATCTCTTTTGAATCACAATTCTTCAAATGAATATTTTATTTAACGCAAAAAAATCGAGACCGACTCAATTTTACTCTAGAAGACGATCTTAGATGCGCCCTTTCCACAACGCGGCCAAGAATTTACAATCTGGTCGAAAACGTCACACATGAGCAAAAATCACACTGAAGTTTATCTCGCGGTCTGCTTACTGTTGCTGATGTTAAAATTAAGTAATTTCGATGTATTATCGTAAAGCCCATAGGCTATTTTGTTTGCTCATATTTGTACTTAAATGAAGACTTAGAGTAGCTTTTTCTATTGTTCTGTGATAGTGGGCCACGACGTTCTGCTGAAAGCGACAAGTGGGCCACGGCATAAAAAAGGTAGGGAACCACTGCTCTAGGGGTACATGTACCCCAGGTTGGGAACCCCTGATATAGAAAAAGTATTGTACACTTCTTGTCAAGCTCTATCACAAATTCAGGTGGACAGTTGTAACATGGCATTCAAGACAAAATATGTTGGCAGTGTCTATTTTACCTCATGAAGCAAAAGCACTGCTGGAGCTATATTGCCTTTAGCAGAGCACAATTAGTTGAAATGGTCACATGACAAGTTCGGAACGCATGATCTGCTTAGTTGACTACAACGTCTGTACGGTTTGGCCCGATGGACGAGTGATGTCATGGTTTCAGTGCTTCTTGTCTGCATTGCGTGAACTGTAGACTAAACCCTAATCCTAAAACCCTAGCCCTTGTCACTTTGCATATCATACTTGTCATGTGACCACTTCATCCAATCATGTTGGACTAAAGGCAAAATAGCCACAGCACAACTCTTGCCTCATGAAACAAAATAGACACTACCAAATACGTTGGCTAATGTACAACTGAGTGAGCGGTTTCGGACTTGGAATGGATATCGCACTACATAACTTTAAATTTCGGATATGGATTGGATTGAGTTTATGAAAAAAAGTCGGATTGGATCAAGATTGCAAAATTACCGTAGCCGTACACCCTCTATGTACTGATAGATTTCCACGTGTCCACTGACGCCATGGTTCAAAACTGATTTTAAGTATTCTGATTCCTATTCGTGCGTTCTTCTACTACACTAAATTGATTTCTAACTAAACTATGTCTTTGTTGTTCCATTAGCACTTTACTTGTCTAAGTACCATACAGTCGTTATAATTTCAGTTAGTATTCAAACTCTTTCAGTAGCTTTAATAAACTAAACTTTGGTTTGCTAAACTATATGTAACTCATTCAATGTGCGGCCCTCATAAAGATAGTGACATAATTTTTGGCCTGCAGTAAGGCATTTCTGGTGAACATATCTGGACTAATTATATGTACAAAGATTTACTAATTGCGGTGCTCAGCATTTCTTTTCGCAACGTTCCAGTTTAAATTTCGTTAAATCCCATCTATGCCACTCGTATTCGTGATATAACACTCTGCAGGTCAAAAACTACTCTTTGTGACTTCAGCCCAGGATCGGAGAAATATTGATTTGAATAGAGACTTTTGCGACTTGAAGGCGCGCGTGTTGCCATTATCGAATACTGGATCTTGGACAATACTGACTTTGCCCATTCGATTCAAGTGTCAGTCTTTTTAGTCTTTCATCTTTTGTGAAGGCCAAGCCAAAGTTTTTTCTTCGTTTAGTTCTCTACCACCTTTTGCTCGCTGTCTATATTGTTAGAAACCCCTTTTCAAAAAAACGTTTTGTGTAATTTTAAGAATTTTATCTTGCAAAGCAAGTAGGCTAATCTTATTGTGCCCGTATTGAGTTTTCGTACCAAGCTTCGCCCCCCACCTAGAACAGATTCGCCTCCCCTAGAAAAATGTGTTGGACATAGTTTAAAAATATTCGACACAGTAGAAAAATTTTGGGCCCCTCTTGGAAAACTCCTTGCCCCTCCAGGTGTCTCAAGCCGGTTGCGGGCCTGTTTCGTACTCTTGATGAAGTGCTGAAATTTTGTGAATCAGAACATATACTGTACCAGAGTTGCCTAATGCGCTATTTCGCAAGCCACTAATAAACGGAAAGAGGGAGCTTTTCCAACAGAAAAAATCTTCGTTGCTCACTGCTAAACATGCTGTCGTTTAATAGCTTTATTACTAATAACAGAGTTCTTTCCAATTTGTTAATGTTAGAACATTGCTTGTTTTGAAACAAAAATTCCTCTCAAACCTTTCTAAAGCCAGTCGCTGCGCAGCTCTGGTATATGCTTGCATAGTAATGAAATATTTGCCTGCACATGCAATATTAAAATATTTTCAAGTTCATCAGAAACAAGATTGGGAGTAAAGGATGCTTAAATTGTTAAAATACCTGTATATATTTACGGCCGGATTTTAAAAAGGGCCTCAGTGTGAGACTGCCAGTAAGTTAAAGCATTTTGCTCTAATGTACAGTATTAGTCATTATGCAGATCACAAACACAATTTGCGAAGGATCTGTGCAAACTACAGCTCGGTTTTGACCCAGATCTGCATGTTTATCCTAATACAAACTTCAAATGTTGCACTTTGCAAAGAATTGGAATTGTTGGCTTCATAAGGGCAGCGGTTTTAAAAAATGGCACTTGCTTTTCCTGACTTCTGGCTTGGCGTCGGTGAAATGGAGGGGGACGCAATTTTCAAACGCTGTTTTCAGAGTGATTAATCCTTTGGCATTCATCACTACAGTAGCAATTCTTGCCGCACAGTACTCAAAAGACAAACACCAAATTAATCAGTCAAGAAGCGTGCAACAGTGGAACTATATATCGTAAACGAAACGCTTGTTTTGAAAAAGTATCTATTACAGTACCTCTGTAATAGTGACAGCTCGACATGACTTTTATATTCATGACATAGAATATGTGAATAATATTTTTACCAGTTGTCTCTTCTTGTCAACTTAACTAAAATCGCGGTTCAAACATCATATTTTCGCTAAACATTCTCTTCTGAACATGCGCAAGAGCATGACTTTTTCGATTTGCAATGAGTTTAAAAAAATTGCTGTCGCGTCAGACAGCTCAGTCTTTGCGTTAAACCCGGAACCGGAGTTCACGATGTTAATCTTTGCTATTTACTCACCCTTATCTTCACTTTCAATTGAAATGTTGGAATCCCACGGTGAGAAATGCTGCCACAACTTTTTTTTTCTGCAAAGTAATTTAAACAGAGGAAACTATGCGAGGAGGCGGGCAATTTCGCGATATCAATCGTCAAGCAAACACCTCCCCATAGTGTTGGGTTACAAATGTAGTGTTTCATAACAAGGAACTCCTTGTTTAACAAGGGCCTTAAAGGTCGAGCCAAAGTTAATTTGACATGATAAGAACAATGGCCATAGAGGTCTTGGAACTACAGTAAGATGACCTTGCACTGATTTCCTAATTGCTGACTGTAACGTTTTTCGGACTACAACAAGTATTCTACAACTTGTTTACAGTCAGTGCCGGTGAGCGATCACATTTCGGAAAAGGCTGAGAAGTTTTAATGTGATTTGTAAAACGTTCAAAACTGTTTTTCTGTGATTTTACCGAAATTTTTCTCCTGTGTGAAGGTTTATTCAACAACTTTCTTTCTTTGAACGCCGTTAAAACTGTCAGTAAAGTTTTAACTGTTTTCAGGGCCATTCTCGAAAATGATTGCTCTTTATGGAAAAAAAATATAAGCTGGTTTTTTTTTTAAACTGTAGTAATTTTGACAAAACATAGGAGACTGCAACACCCTTCCATTTCGGAAATTTAGCGCTGGCTTCAACAGTGTGTAAAAACAGTTACGAGGCATTAAACATCTTAGCAGAATTTTTTATTAATAAGGAAAAATTGCTTATGGCTTAGATAGCAGTGGACAAAACTAGAAATATCCCTCAATTTAAAGTTAAATGGACAAAGAAAAAGTTTCAGTGAGAAACTGTGATAGCGCTGAAATTTTCTTATTCTGTTTCTACCAATAGCTTTCACTTAAAGAAAAATGATGAGAGAAGAATGTGTCCCAGAGAAGACCCACAAATATCACGCAACTTGTTCAAGTTCGAACTTTCGGATTCAAATTTTCCAACTAGAAGATATTATTTAAAATTACGAGTTTCTTAAGACTCAAGGTCCCAATCATAGGGTTTAGCAGTGTAGTACAAACGAACACACATAAAAAAACAAATAAAAACAACACTTAATCAAAACATGGCACCGGATAATCATTGATATGTGCAGGCAATTCCATAAAAAGGAAACAGCACTGAAACAAATAATCAGGGAATACTGCAATCTCTCATCGCCATACAGAAACGTTACAATGGGTAAACAGGAAGACTTGTACAAAAAGCATCAAACATTAAAGTGAGCTGATAAGGTCTGATGGAGATGCATGTCGCTGAACCAATGCATACGTATTGTTTCCAATCCAAGCATCAACTTTCTTGACGAAATGAGAAACCTAATGCTGACAAAGTATGTACTGACTGCAACCAGATTTAATAAAAATTAATCATTGTGTTCCTAATCAGCCGACTGACTCATAGATCATATACTCTTTTCTGCTGCGCACCTTAATTTTGCTGTTTTCCCACGTTGTGTTGCTGGCTTATGGCGCTTGCTTGAGCCAGTGGTGCGGGTTGGAACACATGGTGATGAAAGCATCACAGGCTCTGGGGCCATAAAGCAAAGGATCAGTGTTTTTTTCAGATTGGCGTGTTAACATGAATCTGAAACAAACGTAAAAATATATAGTTGAAAAACATTTTATCTCAAATGCGAAGATGATCACTCTCGAACTTTTCACTACCTGAATCAAAACCCAGCTGATATATTACCCCTTTAAATTCTTGCTTCTTAAGTTGGTCGATTAGCCTTACCTGCGGTATGAGCATTAAAAATAAAATAGAGCACAAAATACACATTTAAGCAGTGTCTTTAAGGCGTTTTGAGGGACCAAAACCGTCTCTCAAATTTTTTCAACGGTTTCTCAAAATACAGTAGAACCTCACTGCATAACCACCACCAAATTATACTAAACCCTTGTTTTATGACTATCTCGGTATTCAGATGAAATGGTTGCGGTGTCTCAAAAACGTCTTAACGGTCATCAAAGTCAAACCTAAAAAAACTGCATTTAAGTACCCATAATTTTAATCGCTTGAGGATATCTTTCTTCAAAGAAAACTAGGCGAATATGTCAATATTTATCAAATATTTTCATCAAAACAAAGCAGGGGCGTACCGAGGTTATATTTGACTTATGAAATATTTTCATCAAAGCAGGGGCGTACCGAGGTTAGATGGCGCCTGGGGCAAGAAACAACTTTGACGCCCCAATGTTCGAACCTAAGGTCTTTTGGGAGTAAACGTATTACTATGTTGAAGAAAGCACGGTCTTTTCGGCGCCGGGGCATGGTGCCCCCTTGCCCCCCTCGTTACAGGCCTGAACCAAAGTGATGGTTAAGGCGCTTTGATACTTTTAGCCCAAAATATGCTGGCTATCAAACACAAGTGTTAAATTATTAGTTAAAAATATAGGTTATTGACTGAACGCTTTGTTTCTAAGAAAAAGTAGTCAGCTGTAGTAATTTTTAACAAAACCGAACTTTATTGGGTTGAAGTTTGTTAACTGATGTGAAAAATGTTGTATATCTGACCTAACTAACAGGCTTGTCCATGGGAATGGGATTTTTTCCATGAGATGGGATAGGACAGTGGAGTTGGAATTTGTCCCATGTCCCATCGTTATTGTACGTCACATAGCAGGAATTTTCTAGAGTTAATACCGTTATTATATGCTTGCATCACAGTACGTATTACACGTAGAGGCTCACTGCCATGACGTAGTGATGCGGGGTCCCATAAAATGAAGTTGTTGGACCCTTTTTTAGGTGATAACTAAAACAACGGTCAGCAAATGATCATTTCTCCATAATTGGAGATTTGGGGATGTTTCAGACATGTTCTTTAGGTTAGAGCACTGTCTATAAAAAGGAATCCTTTCCCAGCGAAGAATCAGACACTAAGATGTTACAGAGTATATATTTCGCCTTCTACGTAGGCGGCATCAGCTCTTATTCAAATAAATTGTAATTTAGATGTTAGACCTCAGACATGCACATGGTATAATGTTCTTCATACTACTAGTTTTGTAGGAATCACATGGGATGGGATTTGGGACAGTCGCAAGTTGCTATGGGATGAGTCAGAAAAAGTGTCCCACGAACAAGCCTACAAAAGACATCATGCTGGCGAAAAATTTTGAATCTATCATAAGTTTCGACTTTCTGCGCCTGTTCCAGCATCATGTTGTCAGTCACAGCGCCATTGCTCATCTTCAAACATATGATTCTGCACACTGGATTGCGCAAAGTGCAATAATGATATGAAACTGAAGTATTACAGTACTGTAGTTGAACAAGTTGCAGCACTACTGACCGGATAAGGCAAAGGTTGCGTGTGCTTCTCACCAGGTCTAAATATGTCTCTGCTTATTTGTTTTTTGTCTGTTATTCTGTACTAATTTTAATAAATTCCAGCAGGGTGAAAATTCAGTGCTTCACTTGCAAACTCATCCCCTCGTTGTTTTATTACTCTCACTGTGCAGAATATCAAAGTGCTATACCTATACCGATCTCTGCTTCATCTGCGGTCGTGTGTGAAACTTGATTCCGACACGCGTACCTCTCCGCTTACGCTACATTACGATATCATTATCAGATTGTGGTTTTCTCAAACAATGCTGAGGAAGGCTTGCTGATGACTGCGTTGTTTTAAGCAACAAGGTGGCCATGAATTTCCATAACTGGGCCTTTAACAGAATTAGGGAGAACATGCAGCGCAGTCATCAGTGAAAGGCTTTGTTCTGCTGAACTATCAAGTGTGTGTGGGAGCAATGAAGCTACCACTTGATTTTCTCGAGTAGCACCAGCGGTACACTTTTTAAAGCCACTTTGTTGTCATTTGCTCTCAGGGCTTTTGTTGTCATTCTGCCCTTTCTTTATGGAAAGCCATATCCGGATGAAACGTTGCCGCTGACGACACCGTCCAAACTGACATAACTTTGAATTGTTCTGAGCATTGCAGGCTTTAGCCCTACTAGTTTATGTATTTACATCAAACTCGTTGCCTATGTTAAGTCAATAAAACTGAAGACTTCTTTCCTCACACTTTCAGAATGCAAAAAATAGTAAGAATCTCAAGTTTAGTTGCGATTTCAAAGTTTTTCGCCACATTTTGAAAAAAGGTAATTTTTATTGAACAGACAAATTCAACCTTACCTTCTCAACGAGAACCAGGTGTTAATGTTTGATGTAGAAGTGGCAATAACAAAAAGTTCTAAATCTCTGTAGGTAGAAACGCTTTGCTACCGTCCCTTTTTATTTTAGTTCAAGAACATCATTTTAACTTTTGCCTAAAAACTTACCGTGAAAGCCTGACTTTTTGCTGGCACAACAACCCTGTTGGCAAAAGAGCTTTAAAGCAAGAGCTGGACGAACTTCCATACACTGGCTGATCTTCAGCGAGCGTTTAAAGATCATTTCATACATCTGCCGCACCATCACACCATCACAGGTCCTGCGTGCTGATGTAGCCTACTTAACTGTACACAGCATAGATCAAGTTGTTTTACTATGAGTGAAGTTTAGGTCCCTATCATTACGAGAACGTTTAAAGAAGATTACGTTGTTCACTCAATCAACGCGGATATTGTGTTCTGATGCATTCCTCAATTCTATGCGTCGACTTTTAACGATTATGAACTTCGATCTCTTTCCTATTTTACTTTGATTAACTTGCTTTGGCAATAGTTTTTATTCTGTTCCTTCGTAAGTGCAATACAAAGTTTCTATAAAACGCCAGGTCGTCTTATCAATTGTATATCAGGTGTTCAATGGTAAGTTACCGTTGAAATGGGCATCAAAGCTGTGTCAACAAACAATAAAACGAGAGCCATTTTAAGTGTCCAAAGCCCCGGCCTACCGTGCTTTACCGTAGCGAAGTGTTTAATTTGAGTTATAGTGACCCAACCAATCGACGAGTCAAAACATTTCAGTTCAAACGTCTTTTAACTAAAAAAGCATTCGTAGCTCTGAGTGCAGCAACTCTTTGTCCCTGTTGGTTGTCATTCCGGAAATAAAAGTGTTCGCAAAACGTTTTCATCGATATAAGCGTTTGTGCTTTTGGTGTCCCAAACCACGGGTGCATCCAAGGAGATATTTGTATCAGTTGTTACCTCCATGCTGTAATCGTGTGTCTTATTTATCTCCCTTTCAGTTTTCACTCTCTCGCTCAACAAAATGTTTACGTAATTACCTATATGGCTCTTCTATCCCGACTGCAGTCACTACACCATCTTCAACGCCAATTCTAGATCTATCGCTGCCCAGGACCGAAAAGAAAACACGAGAGATCACCAGTAGCGGACACAGGCTAATTTGGTGGGGGGATGCGATATCGATTTGCAATGAACCCAATGCTTCAAAATACCATATTGCGTAAATCTATCACTTTCCCATGCGCACATTTACGAGGAGACAAGTCTAAGCTTAGTTTAGAGGAAGCTTGAGTGATAAAACTGGTCAAATTTTAACACTGCACCGCTACTGAGCCAACAAGCAATGTGGCACATAACAACGATCTGACGTAATCGCTGGCGTCGGCGCAGGCACGTCGAGGGCTTGAGATAAACAATTCACGTGACGACATAATACTTATTGTCATTGTAGGTTACGTTTGCTACAGCACAGTTACCGGTGGCAGCAGCAGCATAGTGCTATTTGACTTGTATGTTTCAGCAAGTGAGCGTAGTCACTTCGATGAGGTTTAGATCAGTGCTCTTCAAATGGGGAACCTTACAATTTTTAATTGTCGTTTGGAATAGTGTGCAACACCAATATTAATTTGTGTATAACATTTATTATTGCAGGTAATTTTGATGAAGTAATAACAAGAAAGGGGTTGATTCTGTTTATTTTGCAACTGAAATTAAATTAAGAGAACCGAAAGAAACAAGCAATTCGTTATGAGTGAAAGCACGAAAGTAACAAAAAAACGAAAGTGAGAAAGCACGATCATTCATGAGCGTCTGCAGAAATTTTTCCAGGGGGGTAACGTCGACATTTTGTTTATCGTTTGCAAATTGCTGACGATCAGTGTTCCCTCTAAGATGATTTTATACTGAGCAAATATTTGCTTTAGTGAGCATGGTTATTTTAGGGCTGAGTGAGGGGAGTTTTAAATAAATTACAAATTTTTGAATTATATAATAAATATATAATCGTATGAAAATACGAACAAAATACACATTTCTTGCAAATAGCTTCTTGTTTGCGTGCTTTTCCATTGCTTTGAAATGTTGCAAGTGCGCCAGAATGAGATTTCACTGCGCAACAGTTCTGGTGGTCCTGAGTATTTGCGCACCTTAGAGGAAACATTGCTGACGATGCAACGCCAATTGACGTTCACGAAACGCGTTATCCTTTCTACACTACAAAGAAAATGCCCCATGTTACGGTAACAATCACAAAAACGCTTCGTTGGCAGCAATAGCCAGTTATATTAGTATTACGACAATTTACACAGTAGGCAATCCGCAGATTTTCAACGCAGGGCGTTTCTTTTCAAGTAAGCATTGCCATGATCTGTAAAGAAAGAAGCATTGGATTGCCATGGTTTTCAACGAAACCACAATTTTTGACTTTAATTTACATAGTAAACAGGGCCGCACCCAGCTGATATATCGAACTGAACTAACAACTGAACATGTTTTCGACAATTACGGGGGGAAACTGCCCAGTTGCTCTACCCCTGATTGCGGGATCAGCTAGCCAAGACTTGTCAGCATCACTTAGAAACAAGAGCTGCAAACGCCTGGAATCTCGTCCAAAGCGATCAACAAAACCTTGATTGTCTGGTAATTTTTTCACAGTGAACGCTCATCACACACAAACCGGACAATTAGGTAGACCTGTATAGTGACACGACTACGGAAAACTTACTAGAATTAGAACACCACGCAGGTTTTGCAAAATTGGCCAGATCAGTGGTGCGGGAGGCGGGGGTGCAAGCGCACCCCCAAAAGTTTTGATTTGTTGATAATTTGGGCAAAATCCCTGAAAATTTGGGCAAAATCCTTGAAATTCTGGGCAAAATCCCTGAAAACCCGAACAAAACCCTTAAATATCAGGCAAAATCCCTGAAAATTTGGGCAAAATCCTTGAAATTCTGGGCAAAATCCCTGAAAACCCGAACAAAACCCTTAAATATCAGGCAAAATCCCTGAAAATCTGGGCTAAAATAGCGCCCAACGTTTTCAGAAAAACAAGTGGCGACTATTTTTGGAGTTCACACCAAAAAGCGGTCCGCAAAAGTTGGAAGACAACTTTTTGGGCAGGTTTGGGAAAATTTGGGCAAAAATCCTTTGCACACCCAAAAATTTGCTTGCTGCTACACGTATGGACCAGATGAATTATGAAAACTCTCCACAGCAAATATAGTTTTGCACTCAGTATTCACTCAGATATCAGAACTAAACCTTAACGAAAAAGACGTATTGCCACAAGCCTACATAGATGTATTCTAACAAGCCTCGTAATACTGCATGAAAAGAAGCATACATAAGTGTAGTTTGACACTCAAGGACATTGGTCACACTCGCACTAATAATAATCGATTTTTTAAACTAGCGTATTGCTATACGACTCACTCATGCTTGTTTTCACAAAGTATAAATGCATGTGGCTTACCGCTATCAGCATGTCACTATCTCACTGTATTACCTGCATGCCAAGATAAGTGCGTTCAACAGTGTCATGCAACAAAACCCCGGCTACCGTAATATAACGTGAACCTTTGCAGATTGTTGCTATGTTTGTTACGCAACAAAGACCAACAGTAGAACAATCAGCTCGCGACTTTCGCAACCCGCCTCTACAGGCAAAGGAGGGGACATGAGTGAACTGCAAGCTCATCACTGCATGACACTATAACTGTGAACCTGACTCTTGTGCAGTATGAGTTTCATACCGGCAAAAAACTGTCACTGCAAGAATTAAATCAATTAATCGGAATTAAGATGCCGACTTCAGCTTTTTCGAGAAATATTTGGTTCATAATTCCTATTTCCACGCGGGGGGCAAATGTCCGATTTCCCCCAGCCTACGGACGCCCATGCGATAATTGACTATTTTATATCAGGTTCCACAAACAAGGCCAGCTCATCTAATGAAACGAAGAAACGTTTTTGACTAATTGTTACCATAAGTTAATTTTTAGCATCTTTAGCGATTAAGTAATGTGCGGCACAAAAATATTTTTGGCGATGATTTGCAGTGAAATCAAGTGTCATGTCAACACCTCTTTAGGTCTGGTGGAGGGGATTCACCCCCCCTGTGTCAGCGCCTGCTGGTCACATTCTTGCTGAAAGGAGACGTTGGCATTGGAATATATGCGTAACACTTAGAATACAATACAAAGAAAAATGTTTGCTCACTTGTTGGTACACCCTTGCTACATTTCAGTGGCATACCCAGTAGGTAAGTGATCCGTTACACACGCATGTGTAGGCTCAGAATACCCAACTGAATAGCACTGATGTAGAATATAAATCAAGCGTGCGCAGATATTACTTTTTTATTTCTGAAAAGTAGCGAGTACTGCACAGTGGAAAGAGCTAAAAATCAAACTTGCGGTGATTTAAAGCTTTATAGAGTTAAATGCCGAAAATCGCCACTTATTGGTTTATTCAGAGCGAAATATTCATTTTTATGTTGTTCTCACGATCGACACGATGTTGAATCCGATATGACCTTTGAGTTGATTTGAAATCAAACTTGTTTGTGAACAGTGTTCACGTTTAAGCTCAGTAATGCGTGTAAAATATCAAAGCAGAAGACAACAGAAAGGACTATAGAACTGGGCTACACATGAACAATGATCAACTGTGCTAAATGTTATGAGTAGGGCAACCAAAAGTCAATAAAGTCAAAATTTTTCTGCCTTTTTAAAGTTTATGAAACGTCCACACACCAAATTTCACGCTCAAACCATGAGCGACTCGTCGTGTGTATGATTAAACTGCTAGATCAAAACTGCTAGATGTGTATGATTAAACTGCTAGTGTATGATTAAACTGCTAGAGCCAGTTATATGTCTTACTTTTTGTATGCTTGTTTTGCACACTTTCTCTGCATACTGGAACAAGTAAATAAAGAAATCCTAGGGCGACACGAAACACGTAATTTTGACTTCATTGACTTTGGATTTGCCCTGGCAGTAATTAAAACCCGTATGTTTAAATTTTTCTCATGCTTGGCAGAACGCTAATCACTGTGTGTGTATCTACGGAATGACGAACAATAAAGCATCAAACATGTTTTTGAAAACTTGTTCGTATCTCTCACTGCGCCCTGCTGCCCTGTCATATTTCACGCATTGCTGGCAGTTTCCTGCCAAGGCAGTTGTCCGTATGGAGTCAAGAATTACTCGACGTTTCTCAATTAATCCTGCGGCTTTCTTTTTCGTAATTGTCCGCACTTACCCTCCCAAGCTGATGTAGACCTGATGTACTTTGGACGCTTGACCGCCAAGTTCCACGAAGCAAATCGCCGTGCCTGTCCTCTTGATTTATCCAATCAGAGGGACAACAGCACTAATCATGTGGATTCTATTAATTGTAGATTGTTATGCAAGCAACACATGGTTTGTGTGATCAGACCAACTTTGTTTGATGGGTAGCGACTGGCTTTTCAAAAATTCGCGGAATATTCAGGGAGTTTTCTATAAGCATTTTACCAAATACTCGGCGTTTGTCGTCCTTCATCTCCAACATCAATTAACATGAAGCAATACTGAGCGCTACACGGTGGCAATAATACAATGTCACGAAAGCCTTTACATTGAAATACTCTGATCCAGATTAAAGGAGGAGCTTTTTGTATCATTACGTGTCTACCGTCCTTACAAAGGCTTTCGACACCGTCAATCGTGACCTGCTGTGGCAAGTCCTTGGCAAATTTGGATGCCCTCCGCATTTTCTTAGCATCTTACGAGAATTCCATACTGATGTGAGTGCCCGCGTCGTGCAGGGAGGAGAATTGTCGAAGAGTTTTGGTGTTAACACAGGAGTTAAACAGGGTTGTGTCCTAGCACCTGTT
>JGI24021J15306_10006820_pt1 | contig 13838 bp, 5 predicted proteins | sample Ectturendosymbi1_FD_15306 | JGI IMG/M metagenome (IMG submission 15306) | reverse complement strand
TATTTTTGAATGTATAAAAACAGTAAATGTTTAACGTGACAAATTTAAACCGTTTTCTTCTGGTGGCTTTTCCTTGCCTGCAACGCATTTTACTTCAATTTGCCATATAACCGCTTTGCACATATTACATTTTATACCCAGAGTAAAAGACTTTTACTAAATATTATACACTGTTCTCTTTACACTGAAAGCAGCTTCGTTTATGGGAGGTCTGCAGCCAAGATGACCCTTGGTCCTTCGCAGCCTCCAACTCCCTCATGCATTTTATACATCGATGTACTTGGAAGTCATTGCAGTTTTTCTTTATAATAATCATGATGGCGTCATTCATGCGTGTGTTATAAGCTTGTATTTCATCAAAGTACAGTAAATGCATTAGCGCCATCAAGAGTATATTCTATACTACCGCAAAGTATACATGCTCGTCTTCTTTCGTGTATTTGTGTTTTTTTTTCTCTTTACTGCGATGCATGTTAAAAGTCTAGGATTTTGTGTGTGGGAGTGAAGACGTTACACACAATACAATACAATACCTCTTTCTTGAACGATGCAGAAAGTCTGACAACGTATGGTTGCGCGCTTTGATGCAGTCAGATTGTTAATATTCGTCCTTATTCTTTGAACACTACAATCGCATTTTACTTTGTGACTGAGTGCTCGGACGTCACAGTGTTTGTTTGAGGGCAGGTGCATGCCACAATACTTTCGTACTTTACCTGGCCTTGACCAGGGTTGGACTAAGTGTCCTTATACTCTGGATGTAGTGTTGTACCAAGTGTTACGGTTTAGTGAACAATAGTGTTGAGAAAGTGTCTGTAACCCTCCTGTTCTACTGTACTTCCAAACTTGCTATTATCGTTCTGTTGTGTGTTTGTATCAATCTGCATTGTGCAAAATGTGTTTTTGTACTCTATGTACTTGGTGTCTATCACAAAACTTTAAAATAAAAACATTGAATAAATTTACCAAGAAATACGTTTGTTTTTACAACTTATTTAAACTCAGGGGGCGTGCAACAAAGGAGGGTGCGTGGTGGAGAAAAAGTTAAGAACCACTGGTCTAGTGCATTTACATCAGCACAACGCTTACGAAACATTTGTTTGATGCAAAGATTTAGAAAGAAAAATGCTTACTTTGACATGTAGGCAACTGTCCAATCCATTGTCCACTAGCAGAACAGCTTTGATAATTTTGTCTTTGCAACATGTTGTATCCTGTTGGTACGAGATATTTGGAAAAGTTAGTCAAACCGGATTTTTATAATAAGTACATATATTTTTCAATAATTGTAAAGAAGATAGACATAGCCGCATGGGACTAAAACTATTTGTTAAGGCAGATAAATTTTTCACAATGCTTAAATTGCCAGAAAGAATAAAAACGTCTTCATGACATTTCTGCCACAAGTCTAAGCAATTATATTCCTAATTCCAAAATTTTGAAAACTTTTCGGAACGCGTTACATTGAAGAATTTTTAACCAAATTTGTTTAATTTTTACTTATTTTTCCCGTTGCTCACAATTCTTCAGTTGCAAAAGGTTTACGGTCGTCCCTGTATATAGCGACAAATTAGGGAAGACGATAGCTACATTGATTTCCGGTTTTTGTACAATTAAGTGTTGAAAAGCAATATTTATCCTTTAAAAGAAATGAAAAACGTTTAAGGCATTAGTGTGCGTTGCAAGTTAAGGACCGCCAGAGCCAATGTAGTGAATCTAAATCACGTTTTTGGACATTATCGCTGATCGATTGCGCTAGAGAGTCGATGAGGACATCTGTGCATACAGGTTCTTACGAACTTTCTGTTTTTAAAAGACGCGGCACCTGTGCATTTGAAAGTTTTCAGGAAAAAACATTTTTATCATATTTTCGTTGATCATTTTTGTCAATGTTTGGTCGTTGTGTAAAATTTGGTACCACGATTACCTGAATGCATTTTAAACCGGTTTTCTGGGTTGGAGACCCTGCAAGTAGTGAAACTAAAAAAAACAAAAAAGTCCATTTATTGGATTTTTTGGTTGAAAAATTTGTATTTTGGAAAAATCTTTGAAAAAACAAAAAATAAAGAGGATGTTTCAGGGCCGAAACTTTTGACATTACTGAATTGTGAAGCGCATCATTGAGAAGAACAAGAAAAAACAATTAAGGAAGCCGTAGGAGTAAAGGTATTCAAGATCCGTTATGAAAAAAGAGTCTAGGGCAGGAATTTTTTATGGGGGGAACGCTTTTGTTGGCTACAAAATTGAAAAATATATTATTCACTTTACACGTTTGTTACATTCACAACTATTGCCTAAACCTTAATTTTGATTTCACCATTGAAAAGTATGAGAAATATCCGTCAAGACTTGATAATGTTCCGCCAGAAAATAATATTCTGTGCTGGTTTAAGAAAGCAAAATAATTGATATTTTTTCACTTTTCGTCTTCATGAAACTCTACAAATATGAAAACAAAACGCTGTTTTTTTACTTCTGCTCTGTTGGGCTTGAAAAGTTTAGCTTTTCAAATTGGCGAGTCCTGCGAAAATTTGCCTTTCACTTTGTGGGCTTAGTCAGAAAGAAACGCTCAAGTTTAACTAAAAGGTTTCACATTTTACTTTACAGTGCTTTAAGAGCTTCTGTTGATTTTGTAATAAACCACTGAATAATTGCCACCAACGATGAATCACATTGCATGAGTTTTTAGCAGTTTGCAGACACATAGTGTCAACTGCATGTTTGGGACGGAAACAGTTCGGGGAGGGCGCAGGTTGGGAGAATGTCCAGGTCGGGTCGGATTGGAAGTCTGTAGGTGCGGGGCGCGCAAGATTTCTCAAATTCCTGCTGCTGCGAGGCCGATTTAAATATTTTGCGTGTGCGAAGCGGGAGCAGCACTCTAGTGGGTTCGCCACTGGTGCCGCAAAATATTTCTCTTTTGAAGCGTGCTACGAACGGAAAACTTTAGGAACACTGGTTTACGCGTTACAAATCATTGAAGTCGAGTCTTAGCGTAAGAACGTAAAAATATTTATTTTGTTGACTTGGATTATTACATCTGGTTTTTCCAAGAGGGATATTGCTCGTTTGCCCCTGAAAGTGCCCATGCTTATAGGGACAATTTCCGACAGGTGTGTATGTATATAACGATACATATGGAACCAGACGAATGATCCTTATATTTCAAGTATAATTGTCAGTACATAGCAGCAACACGTTACTTCAAGAGTAGCCCAAAGGATGTAATCATACGGTATATTTCATATGTCATTCGTATAGTAAGTATGTTACGGTCAAACCTGCCACATTTATAATTTTTTGTTTGGAAAAATACAACTAAGCTTTAAAAACGTACCAAATTATTTCCGAGAAATTTTGACGCATTTGAAGTAAATAAAGCAAGTCAACTTCTAGGTTCTTTTCAAATAAAGTCAGATAAGTTATACACTATTCATTGAACGGAATCCTTCCAAGACTAGGAGTCAGATAAGATGATTTTTACCGAGTATGTGTGTTTCGATTACTGAATAGGCATCTTCAGCTCTTATTCAAGCAGAATCGCTTGTTTAAATAGAATTATTCAAATTGAGTCAGAAAAGATACATTCTTCTCACTGATAGATTTAAGATATATAGACTGAAGCTTTGAGCTTAACAAATAATGGTCTGGAGTTGAGTCATCCACCTAACCAAAAAATTTTACTTGGGACAAAATGCTGCCACTATTTTCATGCTGAAAATCGATGAACGGCAATAATTACAGTGAGCACCCGGCATGGCTGAAATAAAAGGTACGGATCGAACCTACGCAAGTGCACTTGCTTGTTTGCTTTACCTGGATTGCAATAAAATATTACTCTGCTGCCAAAAGTGTAGTCATTTGATTCCATGTAACCATTGGCTGGAACAGATGGAGCAGGGCAAACGACTCTCTCGCATGTAAACGTAGCTTGCGTCCACGTTCCGCTCTCCTGGCATTTCACCCTTGGTGACCCGGTGATGACGTAGCCTGAAAGCAGAGTGTGTTCCTGTTATCTTTAATAACTTGTAGACTAAAACAAAACTTCAAAATTTATAGCGCTACTTTTTTATATTTCATAGTTTATTGCAAATAAAATAGTTAAACCTTTTTGGCTTACCAAGTCGGCATACGTATTCTACCGCGTCTCCAACACTGTAATTATCTCGAGAATTTCTTGGATATCCATTCCCTTGTCGCTGTGGACGCGCACAAAGAACTGAAAAATTGATGTTGGAAAAGCACTGTAAAACTGGAGCATACTGACAGCATTTTGTTTTACGTGAACTTGCAGGAAAACTGATTTCAAAGATCGCATCGATATGGTATCAAACTTTCAGTTGAAGGGAGAACGAGACCGAAAACTGACCCTACATCATTTCTCCTCCAACGTCAAACAGCCACAATATCTGGCTGACAATCGTCATATTCAACCTAATATTTCAATATTTTTGCGCAAAACACACAGCATCGATCTTGGTATCTACGTGTTTGTACGCTTTAGCAGATTCATGCAACAGAAAGATCGCGGGATAAACTTTTTAGGGAAGGGAGAACGAGACCAAAAACTGACCATACCCCATTTCTCCTCCAGCGCCAAACAGCCATAATGTCGCTGATCGTCATATTTAACCTAATATTTCAATATTTTTGCGCAAAACACACAGCATTAATCATGGTATCTACGTGTTTGTACGCTATAGCAGATTCATGCAACACAACGATCGCGGGATAAACTTTTTATGGAAGGGGGAACGAGACCAAAGGCTAATTTTTGGTTTAATATTTGTCGAAACTACATACTTTTATCAGAAAGATAAAAGAAAAACTTGACGAAAAATAAATGCAACATGGCGTGGCAAAATGCTTTGTCTAATCACGAAAACATGCTCTGGACTTCAGTGTGATGAAGTGTTGCATCGCCGTGAAGCGGAGGTGGTATTGAGAGGAGCGTTGAGATTGATTTGGTTGGTAAATGTCTTCTTGTCAATATTTTTTCTCGTTTAGCTTGCTTTAACTCGGTACATGCATTTATTGGGACATTGGGATGATCAGTTGTCTTAACATTTTTGTTAAATCTTTTAGTTTCCCATACTATCGTATTCCTTTCCTTGTAATTTTTCTAAGTCCATAGGTATTTTTTCTGTTTTGTATCTTTCCATTGCTATGTAGCAGGGGGTGTCCAAACTACGGCCCGCGGGCCAAATCCGGTTCGCAAAGCCAATTTCATCCGGCTCGTGGAGACACTTTGTCAATAATGAAAAAATAATATATTTACGAAAAATTTGTTGATTTGGTGTAATGTAAGATATCCCAAAACAATCACATTCCGTAAGATGTCCGGCCCTCGGACCGTTGTGTAATAGCTTATGTGGCCCTTGGATAAAAAAGTTTGGAGACCCCTGTTATATAGTTTTCCAAAGTGGCGCTTAATTACAGTCCAGTTAGTAATGTCAGCCATCAAACGAAGATGATAACGTGAGTAAAAGTGGTTGCTGCTGTACAGAAGATATTTAGACCTTTCTGCCACCACAATTCAGCCTCGGCGGGTGAAGTGCTTTGCCAGCACTGCTCTGCAATTCTTTTTTGGCTTTGATGTATGAAAATACTTAGGTTTAACTTTTCAAATCATGTACATGACATGTTAGGAGCAAATACGTAGGGTCATTTTATGGTCTAGTTCTCCCTTCCATTAAAAGTTCATCCCGCGATTTATGTGTTGCATGAATCTTCTAAAGTGTACGAATACGTTGATACCAAGATCAGTGTAGTGTGGTTTGCGGAAAGTTGTTTTGTATAAGTTCGAAATGTCCGCTTTTTCGCATATATTCATATAAGTAAACATTTTCGAACTGAGTTTACACGACTTCAGCTTGTGATTCATGGAACATTTTGAGCGGGACAGTGATGTTGAAGGTGTCCGCAAGTGTATCAGTGTCATAAATCCCACGAAATGTTCTTTTAATTACCGATTCTATCGTGCAACTTTATGTTACAAACCTCGTACCCACTAGAAAAGTCGGATTCGAAAAAGTCAGGCTAGTTTTACCTGGTCTTAACGAGCGGTCTCCTAACATTTCGGATCCTGCGGGTTGAATTCGCGATCTTATCAGCCTCCGCGTGCCGGACTAACCGCAGTAACCTCCAATGGGAAAAGCAGCTACGGCGCAATAATTGTCTGTGCGCAGCCTTCGTTTACTTGTCTGTGTTGTAGAGATGTCATGGGCTCACATTTTTATGACTCGACCCGACCCATACCAATCACAACAAACCCGTAACCCAACCCGTACCCGTAACCCCTACTAAATTCTGGCCCGCACCCGGCCCATAAAATGGCAGTGTTTATTTCGCCTCACAAAAGGCAAAATAGACACTGCAAGCGCTACTTTACTGTCTATGCACACAAGGTAGTGGATCAGTTACAAAGTCTGATGAAAATATGTAGCACGACAAATATCTTTTCCATCAACACTTGCTATTAATTTTGGCTACAGTATGGTGTCTTCATGAAATAAGCATTTACATTTTTTGTGCTGTAAGTAACCAAACAAATTACTGTAGCAATTAAAAACAAGTAAAGACATACTTGGCAACAAAACACATAAGAAATTTGGGTCTCGTCGGTTTTGCAGCACTTGTATTGGTTAGACAGCAATTTTATAGGCTCTTCCTCAACCTAATGGGAAATTATACACTATACTACAGTACTATGAAAGCAAATTATTAGTCTATATTGTACTCTCAGTTATTCAGTTTCAGAGAACCTATAGCTTCCTAAAAACGCACGACCTGTCTTTCACACAATACAATCGATCACTACCACACTGCATCACCACATATCGTTCAGTCCAAAGCACAAACAGCACACAGCACTCTACACACAAACAGCATACATCATGCGTTGCTTGCTCACAGAGCCCCGAAGTCCGAAAAACTTCTATAAGGCCCGACACAAATTCCACCAGAGGGCGATGCTAACGACAACCGACGTCACAGAAAAGAAATTTCTCCAAAAGCCATGAGAGTGCTCCAAAAAGTTAGCGGACTACAACGGTACCCATTAAAAAACAAACCTGTCTGGGCGGTTAACTGGCCCATGAAACCCAACCGTAAACGGCCATTTTAGCAACCCATGCCATCTCTACTGTGTTGTGCGTAAGGTACAACATCACGAATGGTCTAGGTCCCAAGTGACGATAGCTAGCAACATACTGTTTTTGCCTTTTCTAGTTTTAATCGACTAAATCTCAACTGCAAAGAACGAAGCGACAAATCAAACAAGCGTATTTAACATTATGGGTGGAAGGTTGGCGCTTCGACATCACCGGTCTTTTAGCACGACTTCACGTTTTTTTCAAAAAACTTTTTAGAAAGTTCGTTGAGCCTTGGGTTTCTAAGGATGACTGTAGTATTGATCATGATGCCGATCTTTTTCAGGTTCGCCAGCAGTGTTCCTCGTTGTGCGTGGTACTTAGGACTGATCAGAAGAAAGTGTGCTACCGTTTCCGGTATTTTGCAGGCATCAAAAACCATCCCGGTGGAGCCTCAACCGAAAGAGATGGAGGTGCAATTTTAAGTGGCCCATTCTCAACGGAAACAGCGTGGCTAAGTCTTCTTGAACAAGTCGCATATCTTCTTTCCGTCGTCGGGGAGAAACGGCCTTGTAGGATGGATGTCCCCTTCGGGTCATTTTGATACTTGGCATTCCACACGTTATCATAGTGGGCGAGTAGGTGTTGACACATGTCAGTGTCAAATGTGACGTAACAGTAAGTGTCAATGTGACGTAGCAAACTCATACTGTAAACTCTTCTGGAATTTGTACTGCCAACATCGACTTTTACCGTTGTGCGATTTTATAGTACAGTAACGATAGGCTATGCAGTACGTAAGACAAAGCTAAATAATTTTCAATCAAGGAAAGAATTGTTGATCGCGATAATACATGAAGCCTTTAGGAATGCAAATGTGACGCGACCACCCCAGTCCCGCTAACACGACCAATTAAGTGCCGTCCAGTGGGTGGTCGTGCTAGCGGAGTTCCACTGTATATATACATAGAAATGACATTTTTGAAGCAGATAAATTTCCTTCAAAAATTGTTTAAGAAAAATCAGCTTTCCATACCAGATTCCCGACAAAAATGACACTAACCTAACCTTTAAACTAACCTAAACAAAATTTAACCTTACCTAACAAAATACCCCAGTTTGATATGTTCCAAATTGATATGGTAAAAGAATAATTGTACGCATTGCAATTCAGTATTTCATTTTTCTGCTCACAATCACAATGAAGGACAAATCAATAAGACCATTAGTAAGAACAACAGCATGCACTCACTTATTAATAACTGTTGTGAAACTCACTTTTACTTATTACATATGGTTTTACGTTCATTCATAAGACATAACACTACTGAATTGTTTTTTGTATTTTTCTACTGCACTTAGAATATAAAATGGCACTCAACAAAATCCTTAACTAAAAGCACATCTTACGACTTACTAAAGTCGCAAATCCAATGAGTCATTGAGTTTGGTGTGAGCAAGTTTAGAGTTACATGAACGAAATGTAAACAGAACTAAGACGTGCTTGATACGGTTTAATTCTTGTTATCAGTTGACGTTTTAAGTAACTCGATATCTGTTGACTTTTCTTTTTATTATTGCGTTTATTCTGTTTTAAGTCAGTTATACAGAATTGTACCAAATAATGGCGATTTATATAAAAGTAGTATGTGCCAAAATGTCCAAACTTGCATCTTGCAAGTAAATAGTACCAGAATTGGTATTAAATTCCTTTACCAGTTGACATAGTGTATTGTATAAGGTCTTCACTCCCACACGCAACGCGCTAGATTTTAAACATGCATCGCAGTAACAAAAAACACACAAATACATAAAAGTCAACGAGGATATACAGCCTACGTCGCGTATGTACCATCTTCGGCAGCCCTGCCTTATAAGATCATAATTTATCATCCTAAACTAAAATCTAATTACATTCATCATTGTTGAGAGACTTGACACCGCTTAACAAGTTCACAACCTCCTTCGGAGCTGTCTGCAGGACCGATGTTCAAATGACGTGGATACCGCATGCGCATCGGAAACCAAAATTAGATTAGCGGATCGAATACCTTAATTTTTTAGACCTTGCAATAGAAAATTGTTAGTGAGTGTCGGTCAGACTACACGCCAAAGAATCAATTACTTTTATGTCAACGAACCAACATCAATGAGTGAGCACAGAGCGCCTACTTATTAGTTCTGCTGCGATCGGAAAGCCTGAGCGGCATGAGAGTAAAGCTTCACACTGTGACAGCAAGCAACAATAGAGATCACACGCCGCGATCACTCTATTATTGCTTGTTCGCGTCACAAATACATGGTGTTGTTCTTCGCGCACATTGCGTTCGTGGTGAACCGCGGGTTCAGCGCAACGCCAGCGGAGTGGTTGCCACAGTTCCAATTGGCGATGATGTCTTTTACAGCGTACTGTGCATTGTTCACATGTTACACTTTTTTACCGACCTAAGGATTGAGGGCCCCCTAAATATTGGGAGCTCTTGGCTGTAGCCAGTGACGGATTTACGCATAGGCCATGGCCTAGGGCCCCGCGCTTTTGGGGGCTCCGCAAAACTTTTTCCTATATGACGACTCAATACAAACTAAAAATTTGCGAAACTGCGCAGAGGCACAACTTCACAATTTACCTTGAAACGAGCGGAAATGCAAATGTCTAGTCTAGACTCTTATCAGCACAGTAACAGCACGACAATATTGTGCATCTGGGTGTGAGAGAGATGTAGGCCGTCTTTATGAAAGTGGTTACAAAAAGAATGAAAGAGAAAACAACGGTACTTAAATTGCTGTTCGATCTCCACTGACAGAAAGCTCGCAACAACGCAAGACCCCCACACACTGCAAAACTCCGACGAAAAGCAATATAGTCAGTAGGCTATTTGATTTTACGTTTGGTTGTTCTTACTAGATTTCGCGCAAACAGAGATTGCGTGTTGAAACTCTATATGTTAGTGAAATCAGCTAGAACAGTTTGTCGTGAGCTTTACAAGGAAAAGCTGTCCATATTGCGTTTACTTCATATGGTTAGCTGAGGGTGTTGCGACAATACTTTGCTGCTGTGCAAAATTTGTCTTTATGCTGTGTACCATCGCAGGCCCGTAGCCAGGTTTTAAGAGTTGATGGGGCACAATACATTTTGAAGGGGGCAATATTTTTGTTTTATTGTATGTTTAAAACAAATTATTTTATTAATTTTAAGCGATTAATTGGGTAAAATATTGCCAGTTGTCTGTTTTCAATCTGATCACATAAGATTTGTGATTGTACCGGTATGCTATGTGTTGTGGATAGCCAAGAAGGGGAGGAAGACACCAGCGCCTCTCTCAAATTTGCAACAACGATGACTTTTTCCGGAAAAAAGTATCCACACAAAACGAAGAACATCTGTTTAGTTATGCACTTTTCTCCGGATACAACAAAGCCAACCAATGTGAAAAAATATTCGCCTATGTTTCAAGAAATTTTTCTGACCACGCGCCAGTGCTTGATGCCTGTTTGTCGCCTTTGATTCAGTAAAAACTTTGCTTGATGTTTGCCTAACGCACTGTTAACTTATTTGAAAAACATAACAATATTTTGACATAAACAGCAAAACTAAACCAATTTTATTCGTATCAGCATTTAAAGTGAAGACACTGGTACGAAAGAAACTCCGTCGAATTCCTCAAAAAAGTCACAACAATGCACGAGATTATATATAATAAATACATACATGCTATTGGTCACTGAAACAATCAATCAATCCTTCCCATTAACAGCTGGAAGTTGAACCATGTCAGGGATGTAGTGCTAACAAAAAGGTGTGGGAACGTATCAAAAAAAAGAGCCATTTTGAAACACCTTCAAACTCATTTCAAAACAAAACGTGAAAAAGGTATGGGAACGCCGTTCCCACGCGTTCCCGCCCCACTAAACCCCTGAACCATGTACTCTAGCATGCAGACGTTTTACCTTTTGTCAACACACGCAGTTTTTAAAACGTCTTTTGGTACACCGAAAAACGAAAACACGAAAGAACCAAGAAAAGAAATTTGAGGATAAACTGCCACAAACGCTGCAGTTCTGACACCTGCTACATAGCATATTAGATGAATAATGTACATGGAGGCACTTGCAGTGTCAAGAGAGTACTTTAAACATGAAGTCATCGAGTTTTGGTCGAAAATTCAGAAGCGATGTCTTTATTTGCCACAGCAGATATTTCTTTTTTTTCAAAGCCTAAGAAAACCAGCTGACATTTATACGGTCGCAGGGGCGTAACGAGGGGAGCACAACTCCCCGGGCGCCGAATCACTACGAAGAGCGCCGAATGACTGCGGGGGCGCCAAACGCCCAAACAATGTCACAAGTATTTTCTTCAATACAGTACATTTGCTTCCTAAAGACCTCAAATCCGAACATGGGGGCGCCAAACTTGCTTCTTGTCCCGGGCGCCATCTAACCTCATTATGCCCTTGTACGCTCGTGTGTCATGCACCTGCTATATGGTGTGAGTATCCTCACCACACTGGAGAAGCTTGCTTCGCATGTGGCTGCCGAAACTCCTACAGTTAAGCACGCGCTCAGCAGCAAGTATATGGTGGGAAAAGCTGCTTTGTACTTCCAAAACCATTTTAAAAACTGGTCCAAATTCATACGGATGTTTTCATTCAAAACCACACCAGGAAGCTTTGATGAGACAATGCTTTTCACACTAGCAGTTTCAGCATCGAGAAGATCTTCACTGATACTTTTGGTAGTTGAATTGATTAAAGAACAAAGAGGTTGTAATTCTTCCTTGTCGAGAAAGCAATTCGATGCTGGTAAACGAGCACCCAAAGATTTGATGAGAGACTTATTAAATTCCAAAAACCGGTGGCTGGATTCGCTCTGAATAGCATCAATGATTTAAAAGTAAGATGCTTTTAAATTCAAACTCTCACTTTCATTGTGAATTCCAATGTGTTTTGTTATGAATGACGTCTGAATCGAGATGAAATTGACTTTTTTCGATTGTTCAGAGTGTGGGATGTAGTTTCGCTTGTTTAGGGAGAGGGATAACTGTAGCTTGCACCACACACTAAGTACGGAATACGCACTAGCTGCATTTTATGCTGACTTATGCTAGTCAGTGCGACAGTGATCTATACACATGCTGAAGCATTTCTACGTCAGACGCAGAATTCCCTAACCTCTTTTGATCAACTTCTAATTCGCATACATTATCCTACTGGGTTTGGTTTGACTTATTACAAGAAGTTCTGTTTGGCTACAAGCAAGCCTAACACCAGTCCAGTGTTCCCTCTAAGATGCGCAACTGCGCAGTACCACCAAATCATTTGCGCAGTGAAATCTGATTTTCGTACACTTGCAACATTCCAAAACATTGGAAAAGCAAGAAAACAAGGAGAAGCTATTTTAAATAAATGTGAAGGCCCTACTTTGTTCGAATTTTCATAAGATTTTATGCGTAACCTAAATTCTAATAATTCACGAAATTTTTAATTCATTTAGAATTTTGCCATCTCAGCCAGAGTTGCCAGAATTTTCTTAGAGGGGACGTTGGCTAAGACTTTATATTATGCTGTAGTATTACCATGGCCAGCTTGCTAGTGCCATGGAGTTGTTCGCGCTAACAGAGAGACTGCAGAAATGGTTTCGAAAGACCGTATCCAATGAATGTGACGTCACAAATCAAAATTGTTACCAGTGTGGACATTCCTTAATGCAATTTGTTTTGTAACAGTGAGGTTACCTTTTAAAGCGACGTGTGATGTTGCAAGTTGGCGTAGCGATCAAACAGATTGAAAACAAGCATTTGCAAAATTTATTAATTTTTCGAGTTTGAATCATTTGGGGCGGCAAAAAAAATTGGGGAGGCACTGCCCCCGAATGTCTCCCCGTGGCTACGGGGCCTGTACCATCGGCCTGTGGCATAGAGCAGGTCTTCTCAAACTATGGGTCGCGGCCTCAAATGGGCTCGCGAAATGTAATTTTGGGATTGCGAAACCAATTGGCTTGACAAATCAGATATAACAATTTTTGTAAAACTTACAAGAAAATTGAAAGTAGGCCTGTGGTGAATCTATTTCTACTGCATTTTTATTTTTAGGGGCAATATCGTACCTCATGCCATCAGTTGTTTACTATGATGCCTGCCTGAGCTATCAAATGTTAATGAAAAACAGGCACAACAAGTTATGCGTTGATACACCATGATTGTTTTAACGTACTGGCCGATACTGACCTTATTGCATTCATTCCGACACGAAGGCATGCTTCTGTTTAGATTCTAGGTCTACTCTAGGGGCTAGGTTAACGGCTTTGAGAGCACACCGAGTAGTTTCAAACAAAAGTTAAAAGCTTCATACACAGATTCGGAAGTACTTTCGGCTTTGATTCAGGAGAAGTTGGATCCACAAACCATGCACAATTGAAACTTTAGCAGGGCACACAGCTGCCAAGCCCAGGATGAGTTTGCGGAGTTATTAAACGACAAACATTTGCAACTGGAATTTTCAAAACAGAGTTTGGCCTATGTCATTTTTGGATAAGAATAAGAAATGAATGCTCAGTCATTTCTGATCTAGCCATTCATAAACTCTTAGACTTTTGCACAAGATATTTGTGTGAAGCGGTATTCTCAAAATTGATAAAATCATCAAGTCCAAAAACCGATCCTTTTTGAAAAATGTTAAGAATGTCCTTCGTCCTGCGTTGTCTTGTATCAATCTACGAATGATTGATCTGTGTAAAAATTATCAAGTGCATCCA
>JGI24021J15306_10006819_pt1 | contig 13839 bp, 12 predicted proteins | sample Ectturendosymbi1_FD_15306 | JGI IMG/M metagenome (IMG submission 15306) | reverse complement strand
TTTGTTTTTTTTTTGGTAAGGAAAAATTTCTTATAAAAATTTCTAAAAGTATAAAAAAAAAAAAATTTGTAGATCTAAAGTAGTAAAAAAAATTTTTCTAAAAGTATAAAAAAATTTATAGGTTTAAGTATGAAAAAAATTTTTTAGGTGTAAAGTATAAAAGTTTTTATTATAAATTTCTTCTATAATATACAAATTTTCTATAAGTATAAAAATTTAAAATAAAAAACTAAGTATAAAAAAAATTTTATTCAAGTTTATATTTGTTGCAACAGACGACTACTGCTAGCCCTGGGTCAGACTGGCTCGAGTGCTAGGTTCAGGCTTACCAAGCTCGTTTTCCTGACAAAGTTCACCGGTCGACAAACGTGATGCCATGGCGATTTATTGACAAACTCAGCGAAAATACGCAAACTGCGCAACAGCACGATCGTTTTCAACCACATCTCGCGAAAAACGTCCTGCAATGGCATGCATTGGTTCACCACGACGCATGCACAACAGAAAATAAACGCAATACTGACCACACACGGTAGAAAACGGAGCTTGCAAAGTCGCGCGATTAAAATTCCACCAAACACAATTGCGATTTAGAAAGTTTTCAAACGTTTTGTACAGAGGTGGGAAACCGTATCTGTCAAAATAGTAGCCACGTCCGCGCGGATCAATGAAGACTGCCACCCAATGCGAACCAGGGTTTTTACTTGTGTCCAAATTCCAGACAAGAGCCGCAGGCCAACCGAATTTTTGTGGCGATTTTTTCGCGAGCGAGCACCGCGAAACACTGATTAAGCGTACAAAAAGTTTGAAAACTTTGATCGTCTAGCTCGAGCGCATACACCACGACGTTAATTTCGAAAATGTCTTCAACGTCGACCAATTCACGCAAAGTAACACCGGGGAACTTGTTTGGGTTTAATTCCCGTTCGTGACAGTACTTGTAAAATTTCTCTTTAGCTGCTCGTTCACAATCCAGTGAGGCGCCGTCAAACAAAGCCATGCAACGGAACAAGCACAAATTGTCGACATACTCGCAATTGTTGTGATTCTTGACCAGGGCGTGAAGCCCTTTGTTGTTTATAATGTAGGAGGATAATTTCACCCCACCGCCAATAGGGATGTCAGGTAATAGGCTGACAAAAAATATGATGTTGATAACCGTGACCAGAAACCATTTGGTGTCGGTTCGCTCGATTTTCTCCCTCATGTCAAAATCACAGATGTTTTCTAAGAAATTACGCAGATGCTCTTGGTTAGAGATCAGCACAGCAAAATCCAGCATGTGTGCGTTACCCAAGCTCCCGTAAAAATAACGAAGTTGATCAGTCTCGACATTTCTCAAAACGACTCCATAGGAATAATTGATCTCAAACCGAGTCCTTTCGCGGGTCATGATATCCGAATGCACTTGTTCGACGATGTCAGCATGGCACCGTCCCTCCAAGGAGTAGTTGTACGTATTCTGAACGCGGTTTCCAGTATGAAGTTTTGTGCGAATCTGGTCCCGATTCTCCCAAATGCAGCGACTATGAAAACAGCAAAGATTAACAATTTCGAAAAATATGGTGCTAGCGTAGAACTCCGGCGAAATTGCACTCACTTTAGAGGGTCATCTGAAAAAGCGTTGTCCGTTGCACTGTAAAAGAAACATAATTTATCCCATGCATGATCACCCTGAAGAGACGCGAGACCACTTGGTAGCGCTAAAAAAATATCAAAAACGTTTGATGCGAACAAACCTGCTGCAAGTGGGGACGTCGGAAGCCGATTTTGAAAGTGCTTGACGTCCTTGAGCTTGAACAGACTTCGCGTGACTCGTCGCTTCACTGTTAAAACGATTTGTGTGTTAAAAATAAATTTTCCTTTCGTGTTTAGATGTTAGATCTGAGGTACACACCTTGTTTTTGTGCAGCTGCTGCTCGGCGTAATTTTTCTACGCTTTGCCGGGATTTCGCATCGCCACTGATCTTGCAGTTTCCGAGTGCATCGGATCCAATGCTCTCTCATAGCACGATAGCATGGAAACGGTTTGAAACAGTTGTGACATTTCACCGGTTGCGCGTCTTCTTTCAAATGAACAGCGGCAGATTGTAAGTGGCGCTTGAAATTATAAGCGTTGGAAAACGTTTTATCGCATTCTTGACAGTATAACGCTGGTTCTTCACACCGTGGTTGTGATTCCGTGGTTTGTCTGAAATTGCAATAAATCGAGATGATGCTCTTGTTACACGATCGATTTGATAACGCTGATAGCAAAATGATTGCTTCACTTATGATAAAGCCATCAAGTATATATGATTAACTTGGCAGAAGCTACCTGTTGCCGCTGGTGTCCTGCTCGTTATTTTCTGATCGAATTGTCGGAGTTGAAGCCGTACACGAATCACTGCAATGAGTAAAAACAAATACATTCTTACGTTGCACCTTAAACGGGTAAGACCACTACAACAGATTCGGAATTTTCGACCACAACTTGAAAGAGTCTAATCTGCAAAAACTCACCTGACGTTAGCAGAAGAACTATTCGACGCTGAAGGTCTCTGACGCTTTGCCTCTTGCGATTTCTCAATTCCGGAATGTGAGGGAGACGGTAAATGTCGTTTAAGACTGCTGGAATTCGAAAACGGCTTCTGACATCGTTGACAGATAAACTTAGAACCATCCCCACGGTGCACGCTTTCGACATGTGCTTTCAAATTATCTTTCCTCGCGAACGCATGGCCGCATTTTGGGCATTGTACTTTCTGTGACACTTGACCATGCACTGTGGTCAAGTGCTTTTGAAGATCGCTTTCTTTGTCAAAAAACTCTGCCCAGAGGTAGCAAGAAAACTTTTCACTCATCTTTCGACAGCAAGTCAACGTTACTGACAACTAGCAAAACAGAACCGAATACTCAAGCTCGTCAACTGCGGAATTTAACTGTTCAGAATGACCTAGTTCCAATATGTTGCATCATTTTTTGTTGAGGTTCCGATGACGAAAATGTGTCATCTTGACGCCGGTGGCGTAGAAATTNGGACAAAGTGTTGCANCATCTTCTGTGATGAGATCCCGATGACGAAACCGCNATCAACAACGCAGGATGTAATCCGGACTTCCGGAGGCAGGCCCGGACCTGCCCTTACAATGGATCGTTGCATATATTGTGACGTGAATGCAAAGTGTTACACCATCCTCTGTCACGTGACGCGGCCGACGGAGGTCGGTCGGCGCCAGTTACGTGCGTGTTTGTTTATAAGATTAAAAACTGACACGTTTGGGCATGCCCTTTTGCAACACAGTCTGTTACAGGTTGGGGCACAGGTGGTGTATTTGCTTTAAACGCGACACTCCGTTTCGCCACAGCTGGCGCGGTGTGGTGACCAAAGAAAAGTTGCAAGCTATCTTCAAATTATGAAATTAATAATGAAAATAAGTTTGCAGTGCTTGCTACCTTTGGTAAAAGAAGTCGTAACGAGGGGTTATCGCTGACGTAAAAAGGTAGACAAATTTTGTTAAAAACGCTGCTCTGCAAAAATGATACGGTTATATTTATTGTGTTGCAGAGCGGGGAGAAACTGACTAACTGTAAAGTGTTTCGTGCTTTCCGTTAAAGCAACCGTAATGAGTAATCTCCTGTTTGAGTTTGTTAAAACGCGATAAACGTTCAAAGGCGAATGCTACGCGAAGGAGACTGATGAAGTTAACAGGTTGTCGATGAAAGTTTTGCTTTGATACATCCACATGGTTATTGAATGATGTTCAAGTGAAGTGATCTTGATTGGATACCTGAATATTTGTTTATCGGATTAAAACGTTGCATGCCCTGGCACTCTCGACAATCAGTGACAGGTCACAGCATGAAGTGGCCGGCTTAGACAAAACCGCCAACAAGTTAACTAAAAATATGAAATTAAAAATTGAAAAAAAAAATTAACGTGAAAATATGAAAAATATGATAACGCTAAAAATATGAAAATAATTAAAAAATATTGAAAGTATAGCTCGAGGGGCAGGGAGGTCGGGGTAGGGGAAGACCCCAGACTCGCTACCTGAACCTGAACCGATTCCAAAATCCGTACAATACCTACCCTGACCGCCTTCCTTTACTACTAGGATTTATAACAATTTTCTTTATTTTAGTATAATACAAAATGCTAACCTCTTCTCCAAAAATGCTTGTTTGCAACGTGCAATAAACTGGTAAATCGCTTTTTAGTTTTTAGAAAATTTTATTATGACAAAGGAAAGCAAACTCCGATGTCAAACAGTTGCAAATTTTGACCAAAATATCTTGCATTGAAAAGTGCAGATAGAAATAAAGTACGCCCTATCGGCTCAAATGAAATGAACACCAAACTAACGCACAACCTATAGCAGGGGTTCTCAACCTCTCTCCAACCATGTACCCCTTCAGCATTCCGACAGATTAGCATGTACTCCTTCAGCATTTCGACAAGTGAATGTGTACCCCTAAAATATCTTATGACAAAATATTTTATCATGATTAATCATAGACACATTTACCAATACGCATATAACGGCTTTTGAGAATAATATTCACTGATATACTATGAATATTTGGAAATAAAATATATGTCAATATATAATTCGCTTCTATTGCCAACCTCAAATGTACCCCTTCGGACAGGCAAATGTACCCCTAGGGGTGCATGTACTCCAGGTTGGGAACCTCTGACCTATGGGCACAGGTATTTAGGAGTTTGACATAACAAAAAGAGGAACCGTACATGATTTGAAGGAGGCAAATATAAAGTATAGACAGTGGTGTAGTCGGGGAAGAACGGGATGGAAAGCACATTCCTCAAAAATATTTTGAGTGGTATCTATTGCTGCTTTTCTGAATGGTATCTATAAAGGTAAGGATGTTCCCGTCTACTTAAGAACTTAACAATTATGTGGATTTTTAGTGAAAACCCACGAAAAATGATGAACTGCTTTGACTGCAGAAAAACACGTTTTTATTTCGAAGCAGTGTTTTCCACCACCTCGGTTTTCGGCTCTACATCACTGAGTACAGCTATCACATCTTAGCGAGAACGGATTTGCAGAACTGTGCAGATACGAAGCATGCATTTACTTTGCGCTTGGCGCTTTAAATCAGTAATAGCATTGCTACTGGTAGGAATAACTGAATTTCAGAAGCGATTTGCTATTTGCTTAGCGAATTGTCTCGCTTTGTCCAAGCGATTTGTTCAGGCCTGAAAAAAGCAAATTACTTTGGCAGCTGTGTGAATCGAGACAATGACTTACTTGCACGTGCCAGTTGCATTCATGAGGAAGACTAGTCAATTGCAAAACGCTTTCCATTTCTTTGGCGCTGATGGCATCTGGCAAGTCTTGCTTATTGGCGATAACAACAAGCGGTATCTGTAATTTGATGTCTAGAACGTGTAAGAAAATGTACTTTCAAACTAGCTACCAAGGCTAAAGTAAAAGTTTCCAAGTTTACATCGAATGGTTAAGGATACAAAATAGGAAATCAATTTATTTTGAAAGCTTTTTAGGGTTAATTTAACGTCAACTTTGTGCAGTGACAACCACGTAATGGGTGTGAGAATAAACAAAATGTTAGTAAAACTTTGCGTTCGGCATGTCTGCACTTAATTAAATAATGGCTTCACTGCGATCGAGGAACATCAAGCTTAGTATTCGAAAAATTCCACTACAGTTAGCAACTCATGTGTTAACAACTTTACAAATTAAAAAAGTACAACCTTCTTTGTAGTCATATTGTCTTCATTCAGAATAGCATATAGCTCGTTTGAAGCTTCATCAAAACGAGTGGTGTCTGCGCTGTCTACAACATAGATGACCCCTTAACGTAAAAGAAACATCGGAAATGCATTGCTGGGCTACTGTCCAAAGAAAAGTACGGTAGCGAAAATGTCACTTTTGTGGAACATCAGTGATTGCGCTATTTGGCCCAGCAGGAATCTGAATTCATTGACAGGATAAATTTACTATGTTCCATACTGGCTGTATTAAATTTTATGATAGTTGAAGCACTACTAAAATGAGCACAGACGAAGCTCTGCTAAATTGAGCACTGGATGTATTAAATTTATTAAATTTAATACTGGATTTACTAATTTTAATACTGGCTGTTTAATAAAAAGACGCCTTTTGGCTCTGAAATTGTCCTGTAAAAGGGGTGAAAAGATATGGCATGAATATAGGAATTTCAAATAACTTATAAATAAATCTTTCAAAAAGCTCATGTCACACAGTAAAGGCCCAAATATGAGAAGCCAAGCTAATGCCAACGTTTTTAGAAACGTTTCTCTAAATTTTACCAGCACATTTTAATCCTTTGCAGCTAACATTAGAACACACTCTGATGTTGCGAAGCTGAATCACAATTTGGTGGTTTTAATGATTTTTCGTTGATGGCTTTCGACCAGACCTGGATTTTCATTTTCGGGACCATAGGCAATTTTAATTTCGGGACCATTTTACAAGTGTGTGTCGCATCACTTTATGACGTCACGTGTTCAGTGAAGGCTATCATCAATTTTTAATAGCATATTGTATTTATTACATCTGTTTCTTGTTGTTCATCAATACATTCTTGATCATAGCGCTGCACAAAAGCAATGATTGCGCTGCGGTAAATAACAGACTTGTCGTGAATCTCTAACCGATACAAAACCGTTCACGAATTCAGAACTTTTGGCAGAGAAGGCGCGGCAGTAGAAACAAAATGCCTTTCTGGGTGCAAGAGAATAACACAGCCAAGAGCGTTCTGATACGTCTTGTAGAAAGGGATGAGCATGTCAAAGGCTTGATGACAGAACAAACGCTACTACGTTTTTTTCGCTATGGCGGCAACCTTGTGTTGGCAATCTGCAGTGGCTAACTAAATCTTTTTCAAATATAAGCTATTGTGGAGTTTCTATAGTCGCCGTAGATTGGCCCACATCCGTGGTAAAATTTTATCTTTTGCACTCTCACTACTACCTGCAGTTGCTTCCTCTGCCGTTCTTAAAAACAGCTAATTTGTTTTGTCTTGCTAAGAACCATATGTAGTGGATCTATTTGGCACCAGCTTTCTGTCTCTTATGTAAACTGCTTTCACACATACGATCCAAACTCGCCATAATAAACCATATGCCCATTGCATTTCACCACACAGTCAGTGGCGTAACTGACGGGGGGCGAGGGGGCGAGCCACCCCCCTTGGGAAGCTAAATGTAAGAACTGGACCCCCTTTAGCTGATATTTTGATATTTAGTATTTGTTGTTTTTGTGTGTTTTTTTTGTTTTGTCGTTAATTTGTTGTTTTTTTGTGTGTTTTTCGGGGTGTTTTGTATTTTATGTAATATGGACATCCACAACATCCAGAGATTCACTATCATTTCTTAACCTTTTTCTGAGTTTTGGCTAATGGGCCCCCCCGCGCTGACTAGTTGGCCCCCTTCAGCTAAGCTTTGCCCCCCTTGAATCAAACTTCTAGTTACGCCACTGCACACACTATATAATTTTCTACATCAGAATCTTCTGCTAAGATCGTTTATCATGCGCCATGATGAAAAGAGTTGCTTGATTCATGTTTGCAATTATTTTTACCACGTTACGTCCCGCATCGACCACTTTTTGACCAAGTTTGCAACGCCATAACTCGCCAGCCGATTGAGCTAGAGAAGTGTTCAAACTCTCTACGAATTCGGCAAGTCTTCTAGATCAGACTGGACAAATTTTTTTTGTTTCGGATTTGGGGTTCTCTGTGGGTGACGTCACAATTGGGGCATGTTTTCGTCTTTTTGGCCAAGTGTACATAGCCCTTGTCGCCAAACCAACGGGTTATTTTTTGGCTCAAGCTTTTTTGGAAACTAGGCTGTAATCCACGTCTTTAGGGTAGGATAAATCCACGTCTTTAGGGTACCTATTCTTTCCCAGGGTCCCTCTGTCTTCCCAAAAATAGCATTGGAATTCCCCACCCCAGGGCCCCTTGTCTTTCCAAGGGCCCCTCTGTGTTTCCTTGGGCCTCTCTGTCTGTCCTCATCCTTGAAAGCCTAGAGCTTAGAGTTTTGTATTTTGCCAGACCCCTTGTTGCATTGTCAGCCTGTGTTGAGGTTTTGTCCGAAAGTCGAAACCCTCCAATGCCTGTGAGCTTAGGTATTTTACCGTCATGCTGCTGTCGCCTTTTCAGATGGTTTGCCAAGTTGTTCGTTTCAGCTGATTGCTTTGTTTTGCTTGTGATCGTTAATATAATTTTTTTTCTTGTGATTCACAGTCGTTCGCGAAGCGCCTTGTTTCGTTTGAATACACTTTCTTAAGTTTTGGACCCCTCAATCCCCAGTTCCTACCTACTTGGGTCATCCATAACTCGGCAGCAGATTGAGCTAGAAAGCTATTCAAACCCTCTAAAAACTCGTGTAGACTTGTAGTTTAGAACGAAAAAAATTTTAAGCTTTGGGCTAAGGGTTTTTGGTTGATGACATCAGGAGTGGGGTATGTTTTGCGGTTTCTTTGATACGTCGTCGGTCGATGCAATGAGCGGATATTGTGGCTCAAAGTTTTATTGGATTCTAGGCTATAATACGAGTCTTTAGAGCCCTTGATTGACTTTCTAGCGCAGTGGTTCTCAACCTGTGGTACGCGTACCACTAGTGGTAAGTGACGCGTTTTCAGGTGGTACGCAGTAGTTTTTTCAGGTAGTGCGAAGTAAAACTTGACAAAATGTTTAACTAATATTTTGCTGTTAAAAGCTGTAGCTGAACACAATAGCTAACCTACTATAAATATGTTCAGCCTTTGTTTTAAAATCTGTTCAGTCAAAGTGATGCTTCATGTGGATGCAAACGTTTTCAACTACTGTCATGATCAGAACGTATTGTTGTATATTTCATGCGTCATCAATAATACATATTATTTTCCGAAAAAACTTACTTCTGTACATGGACCTACTGCACTGACCGAGCAATTCTCAAATACTTCATTGAGCGATGATATATACAGCATATAATGGGTAATGGAAGCACTATCAAAACAATTTAACCACGAGCGAACTGATAACGGAGTGAATAGCTACGAGTGATAGAAAACAATTATAGTGAATCCTGATAGCGAATGTCAACTGAGAATGCGATTCAGCATAATATATATTATGTAACAGTATTGTAGATGAGCTGATAGGACAGTAAATGCTTCGCTACTTTTTTTAACCTTTTGGCAGAAGTGGTTAATAAGAAGAGAGCTCAGTGACAAGCAGATCTGAGCAAGGTATAACTAAAAATTAGCAGACAGATAAGGTTGATGGCGACCTAATTCATGTTGAATGAGATCACCCTCTTTGATGATCGGCAAGCGTGAAACAGGTTTTTACAGTTTTTGACATTCGAAAAATTTGACAGTGATTGGTCTGCTTACAATTTTATTGCAATTTTAGGATAAATATTTAGCAGGGTTTATTCCACTAAACTTTGTGCAAACATGTCGAAGCGAAAATATAACCCTGAATACATTAAGTATGGTTTTATCGCTAACCTACACCGAGGAGAATATCTGCCACAATGCATAGTCTGTATGAAAACTCTTTCGAATGGAGCCATGAAGCCAAGTTTGTCTAAACGTCATCTCGAGTCGACCCATCCTGATAAGAAGGATAAAAATGAGAGCTATTTTGAGAGACTTGATGAGCATGCGAAGATGCAACGCTTAGATCAGACTGGTCAGAACTACAAAATGATGGCAGGGATTGTTAAAGCATCATATGAAGTTTCGCTTTTAGTGGCCCAAAATACGAAGGCTCATATCATAGCAGTGGTGTACAGGATCCGGAATTTTGGAGTCCAACCCGGCGGGATATTTGGATTTTTTTGGATTTGGATTGGATATCGTTTCCCTTTCAACCGGATCCTGATCCGGATTATCCCAATGAAATAAAATGTGGCCATGCGAAAAATCTTGATATGGAATAATAGTCGTATGAGGAAAAATTACGATATTTCGAAATCATATTGCCAAAAATCTACTTGTCTAATTTCTCGCTATAGACTGCAAGGTTCCCTGCCGCTCGGGATCCTAACTTTCAGACTGAGGACATCTCTAGCAACATGTAGTTGGGAACTGTGTGAAGATGAGCATGATTGATTCTATTTCGCAGCCCGACGTTATTCAGATGAGACATGTTTAATTTTGAAAATATATTTATTAGTAGATCATAGTAAAATGTTGGTGTTTATTAAGACAATACAAGAAATTTTTTTTAGCTTTGAACGAAGTACACCAGTTTTTTCTGTCTCAACGGCGTAGCTCACTGGTCTAAATCAAACTGGCCTTACCTCACATTACAACTAAGTAAGAGTAATAAACATGGTGAAAACGTATTGACATTTTGACCATGTTGTTGTAGGTTGAAATACACCTCAACTGAGAATGAAAACTTGTGAAGTGTTGGATTTAACAAAAAGTGGCAAAATTGTTTATTCTCTAAGCCTAGCAGTTCTGGAAGTTCAATTTGGAAAGAGTAAGAGTTTCAAATGAAAAAGGGATTGAGGTGAACATTTATTGCACTGCTTTAAGAAATGATTTCATTGGGCATAAAATTATCGTGATGGTTCTGTCATGGTTAACTGAATGCACAATGGCTGTTGGCATTGCATGGAGTCCAGCAGGTACACAAATGTAGGCTAGTTGTAGGCTATCATTAGATTTAAACATCTCCATTAGAGAGTATAAGAGAATTGTGCACAACTACAACTTGTGCTACCGTATAGAAAAAGAATTGTGCACTTCTTGTCCAGATCTCACATAAACTGATTGTGGTAGGCAGTTGTAGCCATGGCATTCAAGACAAAGTGTGTTGGCAGTGTTTATTTTGCCTCATGAGGCAACAGCACTGCTGGATCTCTTTTATCTTTAGACAAACACAATTGCTTGGAATGGTCACATGACAAGTTGAAAACGCATGACCTTCTCACTTGATAACGACATCTGTCACGGCTTAGTCCAAGGGACGAGTGTTGTTATGGTTTCAGTGTAGGCAAGCTACGTTTGTGGCTTCTTGTTTGTTTGCGTGAACTGAAGACTAACCTTAACTCTAATCCTAAACCTTAATCATTGTCTTCTTGTGCGTATCATACTTGTCACGTGACCACTTCAACCAATCGTGTCTGACTAAAGGCAAAATAGCCACAAAATTTTGCCTCATGAGGCAAAACACACATTACCAAACATTTTTGCTAATGTGCAGCTGAGTGGTCAGTTTCGCATTTGGATTGGATATCGGAGTCCATAATTTTAAATATTCGGATACTTGTTGGATATATGGTGTTTATGAAAAAATTTCGGATCCAATCCGACTGCAAAATTTCCATATCCGTACACCACTGTACCATAGCTGAGTCGCTTGTCTTGCCAGCAGCAAAAATACTTGTCCAGAATCTGATTGGAGAGAAAGGTGTTGCGAAGTTGGATAGCGTGTCGCTTTCGAACGATACCGTAAAGCGCCGAATCAGAGAAATGCCTGTTGATATTGCTGATCAAGTGACAGAGGGAATTAAAGCTTCAAAATTTGGCTTTGCTATTCAGGTTAACGGATCGACCGCCGTCACTAATTGTTGCCAACTACTCCTTTATGCCAGATATATTCAAGATAACAATGTGTAAACTGAACTACTGATTAGCGAAGAGCTACCTGACAAAACAAGAGGAAAAGAAATTTTCAATCTTTTGGATAAATACTTCAAGGAAAATGATTTAGAATGGGGAAAGTTAGTTGGATGCACAACTGATGGTGCTCCCGAAATGCTCGGTCAAAAGTAAGGGTTTCAAGTTTATTTAAAAACTGTGTCTCCAAATGCAACTTTCGTTCGATTTTTTATACACAGATTCGCTCCTAACATTGCCGCCAGAATTGTTATCATGCTTGAACCGAATCATCAAGATGGTGGATTTCGTGAAATCGTCAGCGTTAAATATACGGATATTTGCAAGGCTTTGTGAAGATCTTGGTTCCGAGCCCAAATGCCTACTTTGCTATACAGAGGTGCGATGGCTTTCACGAGGGAATACTAGGCGAGTATTTGAACTGAAAAATGAGTTGCTTGCATTTTTCGGTGAAAAATATTCCGAGTTTAAAAACGATTTGGAGAGTGAAGCGTTTGTCTTGATGTTGGCTTGTCTGTAGGGTAGTTTCGAAGCACTTAGCAACATGAACTTATTTTTCCAAGGACCGAACAGCTTCATTCCAGATGTTATTTCCAAGTTGGAAGCACTTTTTCGGAAACTGGACATCTGGATGAAAAACTTGGATAGCAGACAGTTCGGAATGTTCAAACTTTTGTCCTCTCTTCCAAGACAACCTACTGAAAAGCTGTGTGAAGAAATAGGTTGTCATCTGAAACAGCTCAAAGCCCAACTGATGCATTACTTTTCAGCCATAAACTGTTGTGCGTACATCACAAATCCATTCCCCGTTAATCCATCCCTTCTGCCTGTAGGAACAGGTGAACAAGAAGATATCATTGATATCCAATCCGACGAATCAGCGAACACCATGCACAAGGAATACTCTGCAATAAATTTTTGGCTGAACATGTCCTCTACATATCCGAGTTTGGCACAAAAAGCTATTCAGCAGCTTTTGGTATTCCCAGTACAGGGAATGTGAGCAGGGTTTCTCTGCCTTGATGAGTATCAAAACTAAGAGCCGCAATTGCCTTGATGCTCCTGGACATGATTTCCGATGTGCTGTAAGCTCAGTCGAATCCCGCATAGATCAGCTAGTTGAGAAGAAACAATTGCAGCCTTCTCACTAAATATTGCCTCGCTGAAGTGTGAAACGGTAATAGTAATGCAAATAAATTCTTGAGTTCTTCAGTAGTTGTTGGTACGCAGGGTTAACGTAAAACTTCCAAGTGGTACGAGGTAAGAAAAACGTTGAGAACCGCTGTTCTAGTGTTTCTGGTGCCAAAGTTATGGCCAAAAAAACCCACATTGTTTACAAAAACCTGGGGCTTTTCCCGGGGATCTCCCGAATTAACATTCGGTTATTTTGCCATAACTTTTGAACCAGAAACGCTCCAAAGTTAATCAAACCCTCTAAAGACTCGTGTTACAGCCTAGAATCCAATAAAACTTTGAGCCACGAAATCGGCTCGGTTAGCCGGTTCCCAGGGAATGATGACGTCATCGGAATGTAAACCGGATATGCATAAACATCCTGCCATTATGGAAACATAAACAAAAACCCGACATCCCAAGCTTAAATTTTTTTTTCTGTCTGAACTACAAGACTTTCCCATGTACAGAGGTCTTGAACAGCTCTCCAGCTCAGTCTGCTGAGTTATGCCCATATATATAATATGGGTGTAATGTACCCAGGGTCGGCGCTTGTGGGAGCAGAATTTATTACCAATTTTTGTTATTTCAGCCATAATTTTGGCTCCAGATATGCTACAAAGCCAATCAAAGGCTCTAAAGCCTCGGATGATAGCCTAGATTCCAAAAAAACTTGAGCCAAAAAATAGTCTGTTGGGTTGGCGCCCAGGGCAGGTAACCTCAGCCGGGTGGCAACAAAAAACGTGTGGCCACTATCAGCATAAGAACAAAAAACGATCACAACTTTTCCACAGGAGAGCACCAGTTGTAGTGTGGTGCCTGGAATCTTTATACTCCACTGGCGAAAACCCTGGTAAAACATTACAGTACTTTGTTTTTACAGGTCAATGAACGCAAAGAATATACAGCTACTGAAAAAAAACGTGGCCACTAAGCAGCTTTGCGTACTTGTCCATAACTACTCGTGTTAATCTGGTTGAAAATAAACTAATTTAGTGACAAGTCGCTTCACAGTTGGTTTCGAAAACCGCGATACATTTGAAATGCACCA
>JGI24021J15306_10006818_pt1 | contig 13840 bp, 7 predicted proteins | sample Ectturendosymbi1_FD_15306 | JGI IMG/M metagenome (IMG submission 15306) | reverse complement strand
TTTTACTGCAATTCATAATAATAGGCCAATAGCGTATGGGGGGCCCCACGTGAAATTTCGGGGGGGGCCTCACTTACCCTTGCCACGGCACTGTGTAGGTGGGATTTCATACTGTTTAGGTTTTCATATTTTCCGTTTGTTTCATGCAATGAATTTCATATGTTGCATCCTGCCAAATTTTAATGCTTCAATTTAAGGCTATGAAGTGAAGTGTTCAGGAACAGTAGCAGTTTATTGCACTGCGTGATTCACTAATGCTAATGCAGTCCAGTGAAGCGCTGCTATTTTTATAAAATATTCTTGTTGAGCTTATAAGTCATTTGTCATTGGAAATGTGCATTCTTACACATTCCTTGGTAGTTGATCATGTAGGCTGCAATGTTTGTATCAGCCCCATATTGCTATTTTTTCTTAGCATGCTGTGTTCAATGCACATTTAACTGTCTAAGCTGGAGTGGATTTTGGTTTTCATAATGTGATTTTAAAAGCTGTAAACGTTTAAGTAAGTTGTAATATTTTAAGTACAACACATTGCAGTGAAGATAGCCTAATGTGGAAGGGTAAGCTGCATGCTATGTATTAAACTGCCGCCTTTCCCTCTCCTTACTTGAGACTTGACCTATTTGCAACAATGTAATACTTTAGATCGTAACTTGATATATTTTCCTCCTTTCCCAGATTGATTGCGATTGTGGCTAACACAAATGCACACATCTATGACAGTGAAGCATAGATCTTAGTTATTAGGATGATCGTTTTGAAAGAACTAGCATAGAACGTATATAAAAACTTGAAAATGAATATGCTGAACAACACCTATCGCATGTGGTGGCATGAACAGCAATTTTGGGAGGGATTTTATTGTAATTGGCTAACCTTTTTCAACCAATAAATATTACCATTGTTCACATGTGGCTATGCAGAATATTGATTGCTACTTGAGGGCGTACGGCTTTGAACCATGGTAATTGGTAAATAGACATGAGGACACCTTGATTGATTTACAATGGTACTTTTTAGTCTTAAGATTAAGACTTGTTGTTTGTGTTGTTATTTTGGGAAAAACAAGATCAAATTTGGGCAAACATTTTTTGCATCCCCAAAAATATGCACTCCCGTACACCTATGAATGAGGGTTATAATCCTTTGATTTATTGGTTTTGCGGCGCCGTCCATTGAAGTCTCTGCTGGAGAGTTCTTGACTTCATCCTTTCGGCCCTCGCCTCTTCAACGTTACCGATATCTATCATTAAGCCTTGATGCACCCTTCAAAAATTTCTACACACCACTGAGTGGGGCCCCGCAAAGTGTTTCCAATCGGGCCCTGCACTTGCTAACACTGGCCCTGCATGCAAGTTATCATTAAAATCAAATTCAATGGGAAGTTTGATACTGCTTGTTCTTGAGTAGCTTATTTATACAAGGATAAGTTTTTGACAAAGCTCATCTTCCATCATCCTGCAGCCCAAACCTGTGGGTTCTCTTTCTTGTCACATCTTTGGGTGGGGCATAGTCGTTTTTCCAATTTGATGTTATTGCTATCATGCCGAGCTATATCTTTCACCCATCTGCTAACTCCCTATGAGAGAGAAAAAGGCTTAAATACGAAGGCAGTGCTTACCTACAAAAGACCTGCCACAATTATATAAAAGCTAAGAAACTACACGCACCTTGCTTTAAGCAAGACTAAAAAGCAACTGGAAGGTGTGAAGGCCTTGCAAGCACTGTGTAGTTTGTGGTTGCCATGGAAAACACAGCAAATCAATGGTCACGTGTGTTTCACAAATAATGACAAAACGCAAAACCTTCCCGCAGAAGCAAAACCTAATGTGCAAACTATGTTATTTATGTAGTGACTTGTAACATTGTAAGATACTCGTATACCATCAACAATATCTTGGCCAAGCGGTAAATATATTTTTCCGGCTGCCAATACAACGAAAGTAATCCTGCTTTCACGTTTTACCAACGCTTTGCCTTGAGTCATGGTGGCGAGCGTCAATGTAGGTTTGTTGCGTTGCTCGACCAGTGGCGTAAGACAGTCTTCCAGTTTCAGTGAAAACAAGTATTCAGAAACGACGTATGTTCCAGTGTTGTAATGGCTGAAGCTTATGTTTGGATTCATTGATTTTAATTTTATTATTGAATTTGTTTGCCTTCTCTACTCTTGTATCAGCCTTTCCATTTTTTACCCGCAAGCATTGCTTGCAGTTTTCAGGACTGAGTATGCGTAGTGTTGCACTTACATAAAATCGGTTTCTTATAAAAATTGCAGATAGATTAACTTGTGTCGCTTTTGTGGAGACTAATTACTTGAATACAGAAATTACTCGAAATACATAAAATTCTCCCATCATCACTGATACTTATTGAAACATTTTGAGGAGCACAGGCGAATTTTCAACAACTCAGCATTTACTGAGCAATTTACAAGCTCTCCTTACCTGAAAAACAAACTTGTTGGATTGTGAAAAATTTTTATTTTGTGAAAACAAAAACAAATTTCCCCAAAAAATTTGAAGTATTTTCTAGCACAGACCCCAAAAAGGCAGGAAAAATAAAGAAGTATTGGCGGTTAATTGAAGATCGAAATCATGCTCTGCTCTAGTTCTACATGCAACAGAAGTACATTAAGTTGATGCATGAAAATATGTCATTTTTAAGGATAATTTTGCACTTTTTAGCCACATAAGGTCCTCAAAGCCAAAATGTCAACATGATTTAACTCACAAGCAAGTTAAAATGTTGCGGTTCACTAGTGCTGTTACGCGCGCAATTGTTACCTGTGATGTACCCATGCCTAAAGTGGTCACTGGTCACATATCCTTTTGTTACTCGACAGGTATCCATGGGCCAAGATGGGCACATATTCCTTTTGTTGCACGACAGTCGCAAAGGTCAAAGTGCGCAAATCCTTTTGTTACACGTCAAGAAAGCAAGGCCAGATTGGGCATTTACCTCCGTAACTCGAAAAGTACAAGCCTTATGCAGATTTCCTCATGGCTGCTCGACAGAGCTCATAAAATTGCAGCTACTGAAAGAATCAGCTGCAAACGTTAATTCTAAGTGCCGATTAAGCCACATGTCCCTATGAAGGATTTTAACTGGCGTTGTTAAGGGGTTCTACAGCTTTCAGCCAAATCGTCAAAAGGGTCCATGACACTAGAAAGGGTGGGAACCACTGTCTTGGTGTCTGATTCTTTGCTGGGAAAGAATTTCTTTCGATAGACAGTGAAAACTAACCAATACTTATTGCGACGAAACAACTGTTCTTGAATGTCTACTTTTTACTGCACAACTGTTGAAGATGGAACAAATCCACGCGCAGTTCTGTTCAATTATATTGTTTATTCTTGATACTTGAATGTTCAACGCTATCAATAGTTCAATAATGAACGATTTTACAATTGTTCAAGAAGTTTCAAGGACTCCGGAAAATACTCAAAGGACAGGGCCGGATTAATTGAACGCAAGGCCCCGGGCAAAGTCGTGACCGCGAGGTCCCCGAAACGCTTAACGCAACTGCGCAGCGTTTCACATGCCCTCGTTTCAACTTTGCAGAAGCACCGGTCAGAAACGACACATCAAAGCTGATAGAAAACCTGAAGTTAGCAGCTAAGTTCCGATTAATTCATTTAATTGTTGCAATAAAGGTTTATTTGCCGGTCACTGCTCTGGTGTCATGCAGTGATGAACTTGCAGTTCGTTGACCGCTCCTTTGCTTGCAGAGGCAGGTTGCGAAACTTGCTTGCGGATTGTTCTATTATTTGTGTTTATTGCGTAACAATAACACAGCAATAAATTTTCAAACGTTCACATCAAGTTATGGTAGTAGGCGTTTTACCGCACGTGACCATGGTTTCCACTGCGGGGTTTTTCCACCCAGACAGGCGCGGATTTACCATTAGGCTGAAGCCTAGGGCCAATTTTTGGGGGGCCCCAAACTTCTGGCAGTAAGGAAAATTTCCAGCATTTTTGTAAGTAATTACATTTGTATTTTTGTTTTGGTGCAACGCTCGTTTTCTTCCTATGCCGCTATCAAAAGATCTCTGTAAAGAAGAATGAGCGCGAAGGATTGAAGTGAATGACGATGAGTATCTCTTTTTATGACGTTGAGAATTGGTTATTGTTGCGTATAATGCGTGGAACAAGACGCCTGAATCCATTTTTCAGAATTCAAATTATACGAGGCCATTGAAATGAGGTACTTTCGTTCAGCCCTGGTCTCTCTCGTTGCTTTCTATGGGTAAGATACGGGGTAAGGACAAGATTAGCCTGCACTGTAGCCAAGACTGCAGATATTCAATGGAGACAAATGTTAACTGTTTGTAATACCGCGCGTGTTAAGCAAATGTTATCTCGCAGCCGTTCCCTAACAATGTTTTGGAACGCTGCATTCGGCAATACTTAAACAAAAAACACGAAGTCACATGACAACGTGACTCATCGACTGAGCCCTCTCCTTCACCAAAATATGTTTCTTCAAATCTACCGTATTTGGACGCTATATCTAACAACATTCGGCAGGAACGGAGCAGCTTTATAAGACGCAAAGCTGAAGTAAATGTGAAGCTACGTGGTTTTCAAAATAACCGAAAGCTTCAAAGCTGGTTCTCAGTTAGCCGTCAAGCTTTACTCAACCGATACAACGTCGTGTGCAGGCTTACCTGCTCATGCGGTGCTTCCTACATCGGACAAACGCAACGCAATTTAAGAAATCGTATAGAAGAGTATCGAACATCACTAAGCTCTTCAGTCTGAAGACCAGTGGCGTAACTGACAGAGGAGCAAGGGAGCGAGCTGTCCCCCCCCCTGGCAAACTAAATGTAAAAACTGGGCCCCCTGTAGTTGACATTTTGATATTTAGTATTCTTTAGGTTGTTGTTTTTTAGAGTTTTTCAGGATGTTTTTGTTTTTTTAGTTAGTATAGCCATCCACGACATCCAGAGATTCAAGTCATTTCTTAACTTTTTTTCTGAGTTTAGGCTAGTAGGCCCCTCCGGTGACCAGTGGGCCCCCTTCAGCTAAGCTTTTCCCCCTGGCTCAAACTTCTAGTTACGCCACTGCTGAAGACACTTGCAAGCCAACTCGGGTTGTTTGTAACAACCCCGAGGTCATTGGCACTGGTAATAATTGGCGGCGGTTGCAGGTTCGTGAATCATTGTTGATTCAAAAACACAAACCAGAGCAGAATGCAAACATCCCATCGATGCTCCATGCATTTCAACCTGTAACACAGCTTCATGCATCGTCCGTAACGTCATGCGCCATCACCATCGGTACGTGTCCCGCTGAGTCACATGGCTACCAGTGCCCCGCGCCACTATCATAGGCGTAGCCAGGGGGTGCCAAAGGGGCCATTCCCCCCAAATTTTTAGAAAATATAGTCATTTTGTGCTTTGAGAGGCGTTTTTCCAAACAAAATAGTGTTATTCGCCAAAAATCAAATTTTTTGCCCCCCAAATTTCTGGGCTGGCTACACCACTAGCCACTATGTCACTTCCACAAAAGCCTTTCGCGTTTTTCACTTTTTTACAGTGCTTTTCTCCCAACTGACCATATGAACATACAGCAAGATCACTGCAGTTTAATTGCTAATGTACTGATGGTTGTAGCAGTAGTTCCCGGAACGCCTACGAAAATGTCGTTCACATCTATTGCTTTGGCCGTTATTTTTATAATTATATTTTGTTGTGAAATCGTCAGCAGGGGCCTAACGAGGTTAGATGGCGTCCGGGGCAAGAAGCAAGTTTGGCGCTCCCGTGTTCGAGACTGAGGTCTTTCGGAAGCAAATGTTCTGTATTGAAGTGAGTACTTGTGACATTGATGGGACTTTTTGCCCCCCGCAGCCATTCGGCGCCTCCATACCAACTCGGCGCCGGGGAATTTCGCTCCCCTTCCCCCCCTCGTTACGTCCCTGATCGCCAGGTCTGCAGAAAAATCTTCTCCAATCATCATGCTCTTGTAAATGTAGTGAAATTGCCACTGTGCATACGAGCAAGCACATTGAAATATAAAAGCTATTAAATTCTTGGCAGCTGAGAATCGTTTAAATCAATCAGCACTAGTCCCAATGAGCAGTGTCTTAACTGACGGGGGCACATAGGCGAATCCAGGATTTTTTAGGGGGGAGCTCAGGTGCGAGTTCAACCGGATGTGCACTGACTGCATAGCGGTAAAGACCCATTAAGTTTTCGAGATCCTCGATGAGGGTCTGAGAAAGTTGTCCCCCAAAAAGTTTTGAAAACCATAATGAAATTTAAAAGGCGTTAAATATCAAGCAACCGAAGCCCTTGCAATCTCAAAACAACGCACCAGGTCATCGCGATGCACCATGTTGAAAACACTTCGTGATTTTTGAACACGAGGTAGCAGCTTTCCCCTTTCTTCGCTTTTCCTCCTCACGCATTGGCATCGTTGTAACACTCCAGCAGCAAACAAACAGTTAAGTCTAAAATAACGTCTACGTGGAACCAGCACGGTTAACATCTGTAACCTACTAATTGCACCAATGTGTCAGGACAAGCATAGCAGTGATTGCTAAGCAAACTCCACCACTGACTGCTATATAACAACTAACTCTACGTGATGTCGGAACAGCAGGCTGCGTAAAATTGCAACTTGATCACAAGCACAAAAGATATCTTGCATTTACAGTACGGTAGCAATACGAGATGGCCATTTGAGGAATCCGTAATAAACTTTGCCGAATACAATCCAGTCCCGTCGCCACGGGGGACTTTGGTGGGCTTAGCCCTCCCAAATTGAAATGTGAAATGCTATAAATCAGTGGAATTTTTGTCAAATGTTAGAATGTCAAGCTCCCTTCAAAACCGTAAAGCGACCCTGGTGAAGACTTTCTGGCGACGGGTTCTGATACAATCACTAAATAGAATGCGTTGATAAAGCGCTGCAAATTACAGTTCTGGAACGTCTTCATGCGGGAAACGTCACGTTAAAAACTTCGAAGCAATAAATGCTGGCACTTTGCCCTGGAAGGTATTCATTGCATCACGAGGGCATTCAAAATGATCAGACAATGTTTTTCCACCTTACACCGGGAAACGTGAAGTTTGCAGTGAGTCAATGAATAACTTCTGCTCAACCATTAAATTTTTTGTACGAAACGCGACTATCGCGGTAACGCAATTTTAGAAATACTATACAGTAGGTCGAAAAAAGTTTATTAGGGACAGCAGAAAATCGATCAATGAAAAGCATCTGATTTCGTGCTGAGCTGAACTTTTGTTCAAAAATTGTTGCTGGCTGGTCTGATGCTGATCACAATCATCCTCAGCATAGCCTGCAGTTAATCTAGCGCACTTCGCTTTTAGCCTACTGTCATGTAGGCTACGTTTTAAGGTTAAGTTTGCTGTTCTGGAATTTACCCTATCAGCGCTCTAAAGTTTGCAGAAAAACACAATTAAGACCTTTTTTGGGGGTCACACCAAAAATAGGTCTTCATGTTCTTTGTGGGAGAAAATTTGTGGGGAAATGGTGCACAAAAACTTTTCGGGCACGTTTGGGTAAATTCGGGCAAAAACCTTTCGCACCACAAAATTTGCCTGCTCCTACACCTATGTGTAGAATTTAAAGAGGAACGAGCTCGTTTATGATAACGTTGTCATCAGTGTAATTAACGTCAAACACATCCACCCTAAATGATTCAGAACACTCCCTAGTAGTTCACGAGTAATAAACACCAAGTTTCCTAAAAAGTTGTTGATCCAACATTGCACCACAAAATTCACACAACCCTCAGCTTGCTGGGCCTATGCCATTACAAACGCTATTGACTGCCACTAATTGAGATACAATGGCGACCACAAATACAGTCACTCGGTGTTTGTCAATTGCAGTGTGGTGTTCGCAATCAGACTTTCGCTGACTGATCAAATTTGAAAGTCGAACGATTGCTACTTGCCAGAAGCAAAAAATAGGGTCTGACAGCAAACTGTTCAGTGCAATTTTTTCATAAAATAAATGAAATCTCAGAATAAATTCTTGGCTGAAATGCTGTGGTTGGGGATGTGTGCGAAGTTGCTGGGCTCTGTGGCAATGCAAGCTGAGCTCGACGGATTCGTCAACGTATAGCATTCAGGTTTCACTCCGAAAGGGCTCCAGATCCAGGCATAGGCGCAGCCAGGAGGGGCCAAAGGGGACATGCCCCCCAAAAAATTTTTAGAAAATATAGTCATTTTGTGCTTTGAGAGACGTTTTTCTAAGCAAAATAGTGTTATTCGCTTAAAATCAAAAATTTGCCCCCCAATTTTTTGGATTGGCTACGCCACTGGATCCAGGCAGGCGACATGCGTGGTGGCCTCTCCAAAATTTTGGACGGCAACCGTTGAGTAAAAATCGTCATGAGCGTGTAAAATCAATTATTTGTTCGTGCAGACAATTTTCACCCAAACCAAATTTTATTTTGGCCACTCGCCTGCCCAAGTATATGTCCCGCATCCGCATGAGAAGTAGACTCTGAGAGGCTCATGTGCTACTGAAATGTTTGTAAACTTGAATTAAATACTGTCGGTAAGGATGTAGCTCGATCGCAAAGTAGACAAGAGAAAATGCTAGAGCAATGTTTCTCAAACGGGGCCCTCGGCCTCCGGATCGGTTCTCTGGGGGCCACGAGCAGAGGCCTTCACTATGTAGATTTGCCGTGACATTGCATAACCCTAGTGGCACGATATATAAGTATTCGCCAATAAGGGGTCACGGCTCATGAAAGTTTGAGAACCAGTGTGCTAGAGCAAAGGCTACGTGATGTCGTAAAATTATTATATTTTTAACAAAAGATCGCATTTCAATTCAGAGGAAATTACACCATCAAGTTTGGGAGGAAGCGACAATTTTTAGGGGAGTACGATTTGACTGTTTCAAATCGAGTTTTAAGAAATCTTATTTCATCATTAACAAACACATCCACGATAAAACGTGTCAGACCGGTACGCAACAGTCCTGTTGCTGCTGCCAATAGAAGCATAACTTGCGTGAATGCAAAGGACAATTGTGTAAGACTGAAAAGGATAATAGAAAATTTTCTATGTTGCGACCTTTTGTTATAGATAAAAACTTTCCATTTGAACTTTGAGCCGCGGGGTTCATACAGAGCTATTGGAAATTTTGTGAGTTTGAATGGAGATTTGGTGGAAATCGAACTCCAATTATTACGAAAATTTTGCACCAGCCTCGTGTGCTTTGGATGTTGTGTTCAGAACTTGTTCTTTCATTTGCTTGGGTTCATTTTGTCTTAACAGGTCATTTTATGCCTTTTTGAGGTCTTTCAATTTTACGCGCGAACCTCGCATCCACTGAAAAAGTGCGGCTGGAAAAGTCGGGCTCACTTTACCTAGGTTACTGTGAAAGCTGCGGTGTGGGTATCCCACAAACATTTCTTGGTTAAAACCATTAACAAAAAATTTACCTAGTGCCTAAACGCATGTCTGAAAAGCAAAATACAGTAATAAATATTTAAATTCTTATTAAATGATTACTTGGGGATGACTAGAAAACACAACTTAATTACTGCCATACTACAGACACCTTTGTTGCTGTATTTTTTATATTTGTTACTATATCTCAGTGACTGGATATGGACGCATCGAGGGCTTAAAATCAATGCTGGGTTAAGTTTCTCTGGCACTACGCTGCGTTTAGTAAGCTCAGATGACTCTCGACCAATCGATAGAACCAAGCTAAAAGCATGACTCTTTGACGTTTCTGTGCTTAATCCACGGCTAAGAGAGTGTTATAAAGAATAGCAGTAGAAACCCACAACACGGAGAGGATGAATCCGCTACAATATTGACAATTTTGCCACAATCTAAAGATATAAGTTGGCGTTTGAGTAAATAATACTGTAGACCCTTAATGGCAACAGCAACCAGTGGAGCGGTTGAAAATGATATAGGCATCATCGACACGCAAGTAATACCAAATATCTATATCTGGGACGAAACAGCTTAAATAAATATCCACAATTCTTCAGCTTTCAAAACGCATTTGTCACAATCTTTGATTGTTGATGAAAATTTATCGCCCGCTGCAGCCGTTCTTAGGGTTATGTTTCTTTCATGTATAATGTATGCGAAAGCGCTGAGCCTACAGCCATTCTCAACGACGCAATTACCTGTGCGCCAACTCCGTGTAAATTTCAATACCATGATTAAATCGATCATTTGGCTGATGACGTGCAAGTCACTCGGGACGCTGGTGCGTTGACGTATAAAGTAAAAAGTTTTTGAAAGTGGTTTGCAATGAAGACGAACTTAATGCACAGTATAAAAAGTTCTTTTTTTCCGACTTTCAGTCATCCTATGATTAATCAATTATATTTGCAGGTGCCTATCAGCATTTTAACCAAAAAGCATTCAATATGCTGTTGCAGCGAAAACAGTAACCGAGGCATGCAAAGTGGTGAGCTTAATCGTACTCACTGCTTTGGACATGCTGTTGTATATGTTGAAAATTTATGATGTCTGAGCGAAAAGAATCACGAAGGTTCCAATACCCTTGCGCAATGCTAGGGCTGATAAGTCTACTAGGAATCTGGTAAATCGATTCTGTGTTGAGAAACTGGGAGTTANGCAAGTGGTTAGCTTGAAGAAAGCCTGCACAACTCAGAAAGCTCGAAGGGCCAAATTGATCAACATAAATTTGTCGCGGGCCGCAAAATTCTCTTTCAATTCGTTGTAGTTTGGTAATTCTGGAACGAAAATTAATTAAATATCCGGAGTCGGTCCTTTGCAACATTTTCTGCAATTGAGAAAGCTCCGCGAGCCGCAAGAAAAGCTTTTACTGGCCGTGCGTTGTGCAGGCTTGGTTTTAGAGCCAGTGTTTTTCAACTCGTTTTGTGTGCAGTGAAAACTGTTACCAATTTTCCAAGCATCTAACTGGAGCTGCCACGCCTAAAAGTATACACTACAAGAGTTTTATTCATACTCTTTTTTGTTCGTTTTAAAGTTGCTTGGTGTTGCAGATTGAGATTCTCGCGCCACATAAAAATTGTCCTGCATATATGTGAAACAGTGAAGTACCGTTGATGAGACAAATCTACAAACGCATTAAAACCCGTCAAGTGGACCCTATCGTTATTTTGTAATTATGCCGTTGAGTGAAATACGCAGGTGTACAATCATCAAACTTTATTTTGACTAATTACATATTGGTTCTTCTATTTACTGGTAATTGCAATCTACAACATGACCGAAGACTTCCCTAATTGAAATTTCAAATCGCGAAAAAATACTTTTTATCTGTTGCATATTCTGTACCATTCATGGACTGGTGATTGTTAGAAACTTTTTAGGTTGAAACTGATTTTTTTGAGTTGTTTCCTATTATTGAATGTCTAGTGGTCCACCATAAACATGCAAATGAGGTGCTGATACATTCGAATGGTAGATTCGTTGTTTGTTCATGGTTAAATTTGCTTGCTTGTGTAAATGATTTTGCTTGTGTTTTTCGTCTTTGGAGATTACCAAAAGGGTCATCTGAATTGTCTTGTTGTCCTTGTTTGAATACAATACTTATATTTCAGCAGCAAAACTGTTTAAACTGGTAGAAATTTTAATCGTAGGTTGTATCAATTAATTTAATTTCAAGCAGTTTTAGTGACTGGATTTTCCAGCATAGATTGTTTTAACTAAACGCTTACATTTCAGCTGCAACATTGTTTCATTTGGCTGACGTTTCTAGCAAAATTGTTTTAAAACAGATCAAAGTTTTCAGAATATCGTCTGTTTTAACTTGATGCTGCCAACGGCGATACTTCTACAGCAACGTGAATTACAGGTCAGAGGACTGTGCTTTTAATTTTAGGCTTGTTTTTGAGTATAGGCTTTAATGTGACATGTATTTCTGCTGATAATTTTAGAAATCTATCTTTTTCTGGGTTCAAAACTCAATGCATTTCAATGCAATTTTTTTTGTCATTTAAGCAAGGAATAGTTGCGATTTGAATACTGTCGAAGAATGAGATAAGATTGTTGAAGATCTGAAAATTTTCCATTATGGTGTAGTAAATCACCCATATTTCTGTCAGAGTTGGGTAAAAAAACTTCACATTTTTGGAATGCGTGGGCAGGATAGGTTGATTGCTCCTCGTTGCTGGTGCGATTACCATTCTCTACTTCTAGCTTGTATTCACGTAAGTTTTAGTTAAAGTTAGCAGTACTTTTGCGCTGCTAAGCTATGCCGCCCTAACCTGAAGATACCACATTGAACTGCAACAAAGTTACTCAGGCTTTCTATTGAACATATTTTTAAATTAAAAGCGTGCATCACAATTTCCATATGGATGGTATGAAATCAAGGCAGGTTATGTTTCAATAAATAAAATATTTCACTGTATATTCTGAATTTGTTTGATTTGAGAGTGGGCTGATTAAATGTGGGACAGTCTGAATACAGCCTATTATGAAAGTGATGTGTTTTGGATTGAATGGTTATTATCACATCGTGTAATAATGGTAACCTATTTTGAACGGACCTTGTTTCGAATTGGTCTGGTATAAAAATTCCGCGCTGCACTTGTTCTGTTTATTCCTTTTCGTGTTCGTTATCAAAACAAGATCGTTTCAATTTCTTTTGGTCCACTTTCCATTAGATTAATTCAATTACTCCCATCTTTAGAAAACTTTACGTTTTACTCTTGAATAGTCATGCTTTTTTAAAAATAATCAAATTATTTTCTTTCATAAAAAATGGCTACATTTTTGTTTCTACTTTCACACAGTGTTGTAATCTGGAGGACGGCGGGGCAATGCCTTTCCCTAAATATTATCAAAGGGGAAACAGTGTTCCCATGATTGGTACCAGCGTGTGGAGAGTGCGTCGTTTTTGTAGTGAAGTTTTTCATAAAAACTTCTCATCGAGTGTCTTTAGTGAAACAGAACATGTTTTTGCAAACCGTACCCCAGGTTCTGCTTTTGCATAAAATTATTGTAGATTTTATGATGCCTTCACAACATTGCATAAAAATGTATGAACGCTGATTATGACAACTCACCTATAAAAAAATTGAAATGGTAAGTCCAAGGTTGTCGCACAAGTCATAGGCTTCCATGGAAGAGCCTATTGGGCTGCGCGAACGAAGTGCATAAAAAACGCCAACGTCATGGCCGACAATGGCCTTGTGTATTTTTTCCGCACTATACCTAAACAAGTGATTTATAGCAATGCCTGGCCGCCAGTTGCATTACAGTTATCAGTAATATCTATGGATTACAGTGGGACTGCCAACGTTGTGTAACTACTAAGATTATCAGGTGTCTTTGCGAATGTCCAGATGTGCAGCATTTACTGCGAAAGTGTAGCTGCATGGCCCACGGGGCAAGTACGCGGAGCTGTGCGCCGCAAACCACTCGTGACACTCCCAAAGTAGTACAAAAACGAGTGTGACGAAACTGAACTGAACTGAACTAAGTTAAGCTGTTTAATTTGTTTTCGAAGATGCAATGTCATTTTGTCTCATAACCTTATTTATGCTAATGTCATTACATCTCGTGAATTGATTGTTCATCCACTATGCGTTTGTACGTGCACTTCAAACAGAAAAGGTCATGTGATATTGCTCTCCATTTTCAGTCACCTTTGTAAATATAGGCGTCTTTACGAGTGCGCTCTAGCAAAACATGAGATCGCTAGGAATAAGGCATTGCTGCGGCCAATAGTGAAGTGATGTTGATGAGAGTTGTGCTGGCATGAGAATGTTGCAGCTTGAGGGGAACAGCGTGGTTGACAGGATAATGTCAGATTATTGTGTGTGTTCCTGTTGTTGAGGCGAGTGGGCCAACTTATAAGGACACACGCGTTAATATTACAACCTACAGCATGT
>JGI24021J15306_10006814_pt1 | contig 13843 bp, 10 predicted proteins | sample Ectturendosymbi1_FD_15306 | JGI IMG/M metagenome (IMG submission 15306) | reverse complement strand
CCCGAAAAACAAGGCGTGGTGAGAAATCAACTCGTAGTTCCAAGATGGAGCGACGGATCAGAAACAACCAAAAAAACAAAAGCACTCCCTCTCCTCCTCAAACCCACCTTTTTGGCCAAAACTCTGCAACCGAACTTGATCTCTTTGGATGTTTGCGGAAAGCGAAAGACGAACTTCTCGCACGCGGTGTATTTCTCCTCCTCAGTCGCTCAGCAACTCCTCTTCTTCGTCCACTTCTTGTCGCTGAGCTCGATTGAAGTCGCTGGGATCGAGACCTGCGCACAGCGAACATGACAGTGACAACACGCGCCAACCCCCCTAGCTCCCACAACATATTTGTTTTGCTAACGGGGACAAAAGGGCGAAAGCCGAAAGTAACGGGGCCAAAAAGGTGAAGCCACCCTGGCAAACGAAATGTAGAAACCGGGACCAACTCAGTTGATATTTCGTTTTTAGTATTCTGTTGGTTTTCAGCACGTTGTTGTTTTTTAGGTTTTCAGTGCATTTTTCGGAGATTTAAAGTTTTAGTACGTACAGCCATCCACATCCCGATTCAACATTATGTTTCAATTTTACTGAGTGTTAGCTAGTGAGCCACATGCAGTTGCCAGTAGCCCCTTTAAGTTTTCCCCTGGCTCAAACATCTACATCCGTCACCGCCTCCAATGGTGTGTGACTGGTGGGGGAGACCGTCGCGAACTGATGGGGGAGACCGTCGCGAACTTGTGGGGGCGACCGTCGAAAGGGGACGTTCTACGTAAAACTCGAACATAGCGTTTGTGACAGACGCGACACTCTTTATGATGTACGCGATTCTATTGATTGATATTGCGCATTTCATTTTGGTAACTGACCAGTTACATGGTTAATGAACAAAATGGTCGCATCATTTTGCATTTACACAATAATTTTTGCGATATCAGGGGGTACCACGGGAAGGAGTTGCTGTGGACACATTTTGAGAGGCCTTGCATTGTATCTACTGCAAGTGCAGTCATGGAGAAATAACTACACATGAAAAGGAGAGGCCATGTATTGCGCTGTCACTTTTCTTCTAAACTCTACAAGCAAGGAAAGCGAATCCAATGGAAAATTATAGACGCACACTACAGACTCTTTGCTGATGGTGAGCTAGTCCATAGTAATGTGTAATTGTCTAACCATCTGCTATTTGATTGATTGCAGTATTTTCGTTTGTATCTCGTCACTAAAGTTCGCGGCATTAGACACAGTTTCTTATATTTATGAGTTTGACATTATTTGTGTTACCGAAACCTGGCTAAAATATTATGTTTTTAAATAATCTACGTCTTCCTGGTTTTTGTTCTCTATTCGGCTTTGAACTGAATTGCCATGGAAGCGGAGTTTTGGTCTACGTTCAATGTAATATTTTTTCCAGCGTAGAGGTCTACGTTCAATAAAATATTTTTTCCAGCGTAGACTGTATTTAGAATATATCGCTACAGAAGTATTTTGGCTGGAATATCGAACTTCAAGTGCTTTCTCAATAGCATATAACTACGGCTGAAACCAATATCACAGAATTGAATTGCGCCAGCACTTACCGAAATTTTCCAAACTTAGAACCGTGAAAAACGTGTGGAGTACAAGATCTAAAGAATCTATTATTCACATCTTCTAAAAGTATACAAATGTTTATTATTCACCTTAGTACTAGGAGCCTATCAAGAATATATCAAACATTTATGAACTTTTGACCAGACACTGGGCGATTACAACACAAATGTAATCGATTACGATTACTTGCCACCTGCTCGATTACGATTACGAATAAACAAAACCACAACATAATCGATTACGATTACATTGAAAGTATTCACGATTACAATTGCGATTACATTTGTCTCGAAACATCCTCAGAAGTAATGCAAACGCTATTTGTATGGTTTGATGTATAAGTACATTTTCAGACAATATACGACGTGAATAAATGCAATAAACGAAATTAAAAATCTGGAAGGATCGAGCGCCCGAAAAATCAAATTAATTGTTTAATGCAGTGTTTCTCAAAGTGGGCGAAATCATCCCCTTGGGGGCGGTTTTGATGGGCAAGGGGGTGAAAAAACGAAGGGGGCGACAGGGGGGAGAAACGACACAGGGGTGGCGAAAAATGCTCAGCCACTAATTAATCACTGAGTTAACTTCAGTAGCCAACTATTATGACCGGTTAGTTTCTTGCAAAATTTAATTTACTATGATGATCGTTGGAGGTTGTTGCTAAAGCTATTTGTTCGTTGAATTTTTACTCTGGATCATCAACGATGTGTTCGGCTACATTGTGGATTATTTCAGGGCTGCTGAGCCGTGAGAAAAATGACACAGCTCCGACTCCGGAGCTTGTCGTTTTATGAACATGGCTCCAACTCAGGATGTCTTGGTTTTCATGAGTGTGGTTCCGGAGCTCTCTTTTATCTGACTCCAGCTCGGACTTCTGGGCGTTTTCACAAATTAATGTTTTAATTGTTTCGGTGTGCCTCAAGTTAAATGGAAAATGAATTAAATCATGTGCACAAAACTAAGAGAATATACCAAATCTTTTCGAGTAATTTGATCTGGTAGTTTTTTACAACAAGCGCTCTTACCATGAGGAAATCAGCGAAAAAAAACAATCACAAGTTCAAATGATTCAGAGAATAGTTACTAGCAGAAACGTAACTCAAGATATCGATAATACATTCAATTTCTGGAAAGATAGTCACTGGTTTGCCGTCAATGCCTGAGGACAGTTTGTAAATTCTTACAACCAGAATCAAGAAAATGGCTGTTTTGAAAACTACATTTGTGTCCGATCATTCAAACACAGACCAGTCCCAATTGACCAAGTGTTTTGCGCTCGTATCATGCTTTGCCTGTTGCAGTCTTGGCGATTCCAGCTAACAGCGCTCCCAGGTAAACCATGTAAAGAGCGCAAAAGAGTCGACTCTCATATGTTCTTTCAAACACGCACACATTTGCATTAACACAAATGCGAAGATGTGCTTGAAAGCCCTTTGTTCAAATAAATAGTATGAGCTCTAGCAAGACATTCACATTTGACCTTTTTAAAATAGCTGAAAACTTCTGATTTCTTGTCGTTTCTACTCAAAATAAGCAGTGATGAATCGTAGAGTTAACCACAATTTAACACGCAAAGCTTAATAGAAAATAAAACTGGATACAATCCTGAAAACATACATTTTCCCAACAGATGAAAACTTCAAGAAAAGTCCGCATTTGTTTACACTGATTTTTATACCCTCCTGATATTGTACTGCTATGCATTGCAATGCTAGTTCACTACCAATTATTTATAACTTTCATGTTATGCTACTGCTTATAAACGTAATGTAGAATCTAGTAAACCTTCCTAGTAAACCTAATGGTTTCTAATAAAAGTTCCTACTTTACAGTGACGTGCCGTGCATTTGACGCTTAAATTTGCAGTGGCATCATATCTTCATCATGCTCCCTGCTAACAGAATGACTACACAGCCGCAAAAGCTACGGATATTTTATTATATAACTACTCATTATGGCTCAGCTCTTTAAGATTGCTATGCTACGGACCGATTTGATCATTCTGACTAGAAAGTACGATGTTGTGGTAGTTAACGTTCTTATTTCTACAACAATTTTTCTCAACCATTTCGCTGAAGGAGACAAATCCACACCTACGAGTTTGTTGGAGAGCCGCACTGAAAATATTTACGACAAGTCAATTGACACGTTTCGTTTCATTGCACTAACAAAGTCTGTTATACTGTACAAAATATTAGAGGTGATTCTGAAAGACACTGCCTATTGAGAGGAATCCTTTCCCAGCAAAAATTAGACAGTAAGCCAGTGATGTCGAACCTTTCATAGACCGAGTGCCCAACTGCAACCCTAAACTCACTTATGTTTTCCAAAGTGCCAACACGACAATTTAACCTGCATTGGCCAACTGATGTTTTGGGTTAGAAAATACAACGTATGAATTAACATCTGCTGTCTTAAAAGAAATGCACAATAACAAAGTTCCCGCACTTTCAGTGCATGGAATATATAGACCTAATGCTTTCCCATTGTGTTCAATCACTCCAAATGACTCTGTCCAGGCCTCTCGGAATGATCTTCAATTATCTTTTCCTACTTTTTTCGTTTTGCTCATTTTTCGGTGTGTAAAATTTGTAGTCTGCAAAAACGCATATAATTTAAAAAATTGAAGCAAACAATTTAAAGCTTCTCCAATGCAAAAATAGCTAACACTATGAAATAGATTTTCCCTCAGTCAACAACCTGCTGCAGTGATTCTCAAAAATTTGTCCAATCCCCTCTTAACGTTAAAGGCATCTGGGCTAGATGCCATCACTGCAACCTGTGACGAGGAGTTCTGCAGGTTTATTACATGCTGGAAAATTGTGTTCATTGTGTACACGCTGCACAGTCTGCAGCAGACTAGAGATTGTACGCATAATTACCAAAAGAATTTAGAGATAGTTTTGTTTAATCAGCAGATCTAAAGAGATAAGTTATTGTGTGTCTACTTCAAGTTTCACTCATTCTCTTCAATGCTACAGTTCGTAAACTTCATGTTTTGTTGTAATATTAATTGGTTATTGTGATAATGCGAAATTTCCTTGGTTGCCTCTTCCACAGTTTAGCTTACCTCGATGACGATGTAGGTAGTAGGCTTTAACATTGAAAATGCTTTAAGGGTAAAGCGAAACGTTTGGTATAATAAGCTTGCTAATGCTCTGGCTCTACTCTACGTTCGTAAAAACAGAGAAGGTCCATAATAATCTCACGCCCAAAACCAAACTAGTGTTGCCAAAAATAGTGCTATAGCTCGGGGTAGTGTTACCAAAGGGGATAACCTCTGAAGTTATTGGTGGGTACGTGGGTGTTGCCGATTGAGCACTGGGAGAGTAACTTGTTCTCCACGCCTTAGCAGTGTAATTTCAGGCGGCTGCCCCGACTTGGAAGCAGCCTGGCTCCGTGTCCCTCTACCTTTCTGGTAACAAACTCCGCACTGGAGAAACGGTGCGCGTGCACACAGAGAGATCTATGAGTGCCACTTCCGGCACGCGTGCCGTAGGTTCGTCACCACTGCACTAAGCTCTTACAAAGTATAAATTTCGCCTAAGAAGTAGACATCAGCAGATCTTATTCAAATGGAATCTGTTACATAAAGTTTGCTAAAAGTGGCACAAAGGATACTTGGGAGCTGCATGGGGCTCTTAGAACAGTGTTTGAGAACCATCGTTCAACAAGCAATACAACACCTGCCAGCTAGGATGTAACAGCCTTAGCGATTACGATGTCACAGCTTTTCCATAGACACATCGAAGGATTTCAGATCCAATGTTGCAGTCTGGTGTCATAGTTCTTAGCATTGGCGTTTAATGTACTGTAAAGAGCACACGTAAGTTTATTTGGCAAAACCGTTTGTATCTAGGAATGAACCCAGAGCCGGAGCTACCTCTCAAATGGCCATACCTCATGCTCCGGTCCTAAATTTCAAACTGAGCTCCGGCTCCGGGCAAAATGCCCAGCTCCGGCTTTGTAGGCCTGGATTGTTTTCACAAGAATTCTGAACATAATATTTGCGTCATAAAACAATTCCTTAGCTCAGCTTTTCAATTGCTTGGTTCAGCTATTTAATACTTTGCGTGCATAAACTTCTTTAAATTTCCTACCTTGTGTTTCCTTTATATCAGTCGTGGGGGCGAAAACGACGTGTAGAGAGTGAAAAGGGGGCGATGGAATAAAAAAGTTTGAGAAACACTGGTTTAATGAGATGTTCGTGCAGTAAGCAAACCAGTGGCGTAACTGGAGGTTTGAGCCAGAGGAGAAACTTAGCTGGAAGAGGCACACAGGCCTCTGTAGGTGACCTACTGGTGAACACTCGGAAAAAAACTTGAGAAATAATGGTGATACCTCGTGTGGATGGCTATACCAGAAATCAAATCAATGGTAAATTCTCCGAAAAACGCAAAAAGACGGCAACCTAACGAAAAACAATTAAAAGAATATTAAAACCGAAGTATAAGCTAAGTGCGGGCCTGTTTTTTACATTTAGCTGGCCAAGGGAGTCAAATCGCCCGTCTTACTCCACTGCAACAAACACTTTAAAATAATTAAACAAAAGTGTTCAATTTTCAAAATCCTTGTTGCACTTGACAAACATCAACGCTTCAAATATTTTATCAATCAAACGACATCAATCACGCTCGAACATTCGTCCAGCAATGCTGAATTATGTTTGTTAGCAATTTCCAAATTTCTGACGATTTCTCCTAACCGCTGTTTACGATCGTCTGCAAGACAAACCAGAACAGCATTATGCAGCTTTTAATTGGGAACGCAATGGACAGTGATGCCAATATAGCTGTTCATCTGTCACTTGGACTAAAAGTCAATGGTCAACAAAACCTTACTGGTTTCGCTGAGTTTTTGTTTTTTTTTTATTTTCACCTTCATTTTCATCTTCACTGTTTTGATTTTCACCTTCATTTTCAGGTGCTGTGGTTAACGCCACTGCTTTAACGTTGCTGCTTGAAAGTTTTGCTGAAAAAAAATGTTTCAGTTGCGGCGTTTTAGTAACACTGCCAGATTCTTGCGCTTTTTCTCCTTAAAAACTTTGCGCTTTATAGCTGCTGATGGCATTACAGATTTCGGCATCTCGCTAGCTAAACACCACAATCTCGTTTTCTGCTCTTTCATTCTATAAATCGACTGATTTAAAACCTTTTCTGAAGGACCGCGCAATAACATGTTGTATAAATGGCTCGACTTGCTTCATATGTTTATGATGTAACACAAGGATAGTAGGCATCGGAAAACAAGTGTATTTCCACCTAGGTTACCGTTTATGACGAAACAAAGGTCGTAGTTCGGTTGCGGCTACCTCCAGACGGCACTAGAAGTTACGGGATCGTTTGATACTAAACAGTAACCACAGCAGAACTAGCTTTAGCACGCAAATAGTATCGCGTTTGCGACATTTGTACAGTTGGCGCGATGCACGAGTGTAGATAATAATCATAACCATGCCAAAAACACGATTATCAAGAAAAAAATACAAGCAAAATTCAAATATATTTGCATAGAACAAAACCAAAAATATTTATATTCAGTAGTGATTACTAAAAATGGCAGCAAGGCAGAGAAATCATTAAGGATACTTAACGCAAACATCGGAATATAGGGCTTTGTTCTTGTACCTTTTTGAATCACGGCAAGTTTTCAAACGAGTATTTTATTTAAAACAAATAAGTGTCATCACGGGGGAAACCCTTGGAGCCAAGGCCGGCCTTAAGCCGATGCAACCGATGCAGCTGCATTGGGCCCCGCACCTATGGGGGTCCTCGCTATGCTGTTTGTGTAGGTTGTTCATTTTCGCAGGTACTCCTTGCACTCGAGAATTGTAGAAACGGCTTGTAAATTTCATTATTAGTAAACAATTATCTCGTGTGAACGAATGGTGAATTTCCTCTAATTCACTGCTCAAGAGAAATTTTTATGCCGGTGATATTAAAGTGAATTTAAGGTGATTTAGGACCGCTGAATCCAAAAATTATATCAGTTTTGCTAAATTGGCTCTAGGTTTTGAGATATTTGAGTATCTCATTGTAGATGAAAATGTATGCAATATAAGCTAAATCACAATGCCTAGTAGGCCTGTTTGCATCCAAGTTTGTTAAAACAAATCAACACAATAAATTACTAAGACAATTTCTATTGAAATGTTATGCACAAGACAATGCGATTTTTTCAGGTTGCAATTTCGGTTCATATTTTGAAACGCTGGCTATACGATTTCCTGTGATGACGGTCATCGTGACGCGACAGTTTATCGAACGACAGTTTATCGAACGACAATTCATCAAAAAACAATTCGTCGAACGACAATTTGTTGAACGACAATTCATCGTAACGACAATTAATCGAATCGACAGTTCATCGAACGACAATTTATCGGACGACAATTCACCGAACCGACAATTCGTCGAACCGACAGTTTATCGAACCGACAGTTTATCGAACTGACAGTTTATGGAACCCACAGTTTATCGAACAGACGATTTACAATTTGATCAGCCATTACTATGCACAAATTATGATGACATTACTATTTGAATGCTTTTCTGTTCTTCATAACAAATATAAATAAGTGCAGGATAATGTTATGGTCCTCATGGATCAGTTATAAATATTTGCTGAAAAGTCTAAAGCAAAAATCAACACTTATTTTCTGGTGTAATACATTTGTTATCTACATGTTTTGTCTTTCGTAAAAATTGTGCTAATACCTAATATTTCACTTAACAAAATGGGCGCACATTTAAACTTTGCCATGGCGCCATTTTGCAAAGGTACGCCACTGGTATATCATTACTAATTATTTCAATCATAAGTTGTGTCCAGTTGCTCGAAGGTAGTTGCTTTTAAAATGACTGTGTCCAGATGGCACTCTCATGAGGCTGTTTTTCTCGGCTATGAATAGTACACAACTTTTACGTTTGAGGTTTTCCTCACATTTTCAGTAAGTTACGCCATTTTGAATTTTGTTACTGACATACATAAAATCTTTCAAATCCACGTCCGTTAGCCTTGCCACGTAAAATGAATTCCATTTGTAAACTATGTTATATGCACTCACAATTGCTTACTTCACTGCCGTTTTGACCTCTGGATATGGTTCTGACTCCTGCTATCTATTTCAGTCGATACGAAAGAAAGGTAAAAACGGACTTTGCACTTGGAAAAAATAAAGTAGATAGTTGTGACTGCAGCTGTACATTACAGCGTGATGACCACGCCGTGGTCATCTTCTGACAGTTAAATCAGATAAGTCGTTTCTATAAACTGTTGATTCCATAAACTGTCGTTCGATAACTTGTCGTTCGATAAACTGTCGTTCGATAAACTGTCGTTCGATGAATTGTCGTTCGATGAATTGTCGTAGTACCTACGGTCATTAGGGCAATCGCGCTGGAGGCACCAGCAGTGGTCAGCCATCATATGTATGTCCCATTTTCCTTGATATCTATCCTTCATGACTTTTACATCCTGGTGAAAGCTTTCACCTTGCTTTTCTGGAAAATCACCCAAGTTTTCAGGAATTGTGTCTAAGTGACTGTGGAGGTAGTGGACTTTGATGCTCATGTTTGCTGCCATTTCTTGATATTTTGTAGGCGTATCTTCAACCAAGCCAATATAATTCAGTGCTTTGTGGTTACTTAAAAAGTTTTTAACCAAGACGAAGCTGAACCAAGCAGAAAGCTCAACATCAGTCATGTTTCTTGTACAAATTGGGTCGCTGATGAGCTTACGAATTTGTGGACCATCAAAATCCCCGCTTTTAGTTTCGCAAGGCTCAATTCAGGAAAAATCTCCATAAGTATTCGAAGAAGCCTCCATTTGTGTCCAAAACCTCAGCAAACTGCTTCATTAAGCCAAGTTTTATATGGAGTGGGGGCAATATAATCCCTTCAGACTAGTGGTTCCCTTATGATGTTTTCTTCACCAACTTTCAGAGTATTTCTTGTAGACCAACACTTTTTTATCCAGTGTTGTTGCTTTGCCCTGCTATCCCATAAACACATGAAGCAAGGATGCTTAGTGTATCCACTTTGTTGTCCAAGCAAAAAATTCACCATTTTAAGGTCAACACAAATTGACCACTGGTGTTCGTCATAACAAATCCTTTGTAACACCATTTTAATATTATCATACTCTTCTTTGAGCTTTGTAGAGTGAGCTATTGGTATAGATGCAAAGCGGTTGCCATTGTGCAGCAAAACACACGCTTATTTTGGAACTGTCAATAAATAGTCTCCAAGCTTCTGGTCTACAGTTTGGGATTTTCATTTTCAGAAGAAGTCCAATTATGTTGATGCAATATGAGGAAGTGAAGGGAGTGAAGTGGAAACAGGCACAGGAATGCTTTCGCAATGCAGAACTGGTCGTCTTGCTGACTTTAAATCTGGATAATCTCACTTCCTTCTTTTGTAACGGTTATAACCTTTTATATTAACCATACAGAAATAGCAGTCGTCATGGTGATTTTGTGGTTCTCTCCACACCATAGGCACTCCAAATCTTAATCCTTTAAGTTTCCCATTCTTCCATAGTCTCAGGTTTTCTACACAAGTTTTGCAAACCTTTGCTTTTGCTGTTTGCTTTGATTCCAACTGCACAGTATAGACTGCTAATTTTGCAAGTTACTGGACTTTTTTTAATGCAACCTATAGTAGCAAGCCTTCTACTGCAATGGTCTCAGTTAACACATTCATAGTCAGTAGCCTACGGTTTTTGGCCTAAAACCAGCAGTTTGCACGTGTCTTTGAGCGGAATAAGTCAGGCGTCTAAAGCGCTAGGGAGCTGTTTAAACCCTCAAAATACTTGGCAAGTCTTCTACTTTGCAATAAAAAAAATATTTTTGGTTTTGGGTTGCGGATTTTTTGTGAGTGACGTCATAAATGACGTAGGTTCTTGGCCATTTTGGCTCATGATCGGGATCAAAATATGCCTTTATTTCAAACACTAGAACCAATATAGGAAAACTAATATCATTTTTGGATTCAGAAGCCCCAAGTTACCCTAAATTCATTCCAACATTCCTGGCATAAAAGAAAAAATAGTTTTTTGTTAGGCAGTGATTATCAAATGTTATCAAACGTGCTCAGTTCTAATGCTTGGACGTTGTATTTGCTTTCCACCATGCCACACTCTTTATGGATAGATCACTGCTCAGAGAGGCCCCGCGCCCAGGTCTTGCTTTGGGCCCTGCGCCAAGGTCTTGCATAAGACCAATGCTCAGAAGGGCCTAGCTCTTGAATTGGGCCCGCATCTGTTAGGGCCGGCCCTGCTTGGAGCGGAGGGCCCTGGGCAATTGCCCCCGTTGCCCCTCCTTTAATCCGACCCTGCTCCTACGTGCACAGCTTTTTTACTACTCGCATCACTTTCTAGAGACTTGCTATGACAACACAACAACAAAATCTTCAAAATCCTGCTTTCTGCCCATGCATTGTTTTGTGTCTAAACCAAGGGCGCAAAACTGTCTTTGAATTTTAGCAGGGGGCAGAAATTTATATTAGCTGAGACACACAAACTTTGCCATAATATTAAAATTAAAATAATAAACTGGGCACTGATACGTAGCTGGCTGCAAATCTCGTTCGGCGCACTCAAAGCGTTTGATTGTGTGGCGCGAGTGCGCGACCGTAACTGTGCCCGATTGGTCTAAAAATAAATACGAAATACAGTAGAATTTGCCTCATTGGTCACCTCAAGGCGATTAGAAAAAAGTGACGAATTAGGCGAAGTGACGAATTATGCAAACATGTGAAAAGTCTGTCATAGAAGCTCGTATACTTTATCATAGTAACTCTCATACATAGTGCTCTTATTTACAGCAAAATACAAGCTCATGACGTTATGGTTGATTGAATGCAACAATTAATTCCTCTAATCTATCTGGACTCCTCCGTTTAATCAAATACCTTTCAAATCTTTAACGAACTGCAAACACTTTCCGCGTTCTCTCAATGAGGAGTCGGGTCGCGCTTCGCACCTCGTGTATAAATTTGATAAACAAATTGCGAGTTGGAACAATTCTCAGATAAAGATCCCTAGTTTTGTTTGAATTCCCACAGAACTACTGCTTGGACATCAAAAGCCAAACTGCAAATGATGTATTAGCCGAACAAAACGCTTCTCAGGGTTAGAGAGAGGTGACGAATTGAGCAACTTGACGAATTAGACGATGGCGAATTAGACCAACAGAAATGTACACAAAACATAGGAATTCTGCAGTGACCTACGAAAAAGTAACGAATTAAGCGAATTGACGAATTAAACGAATTAGACAAGTTCTGCTGTATTATGTCTCAGCGTTAAGGATAATCTTAAATTACGATGGATAGGGAAGTCAACGAAGTTTAGCCACAAATGCCAGTCGCTCCTGTGCAGCTGCAGATCAACAGCTTCAGGTCTTTTATGTTCGAGCGGAAAGATCGCTGACCCTTTTGTGAGAACCTCATCAATTAGTAACAGTGAACGCGCTTCCGCATGGCGAGCGTCAGCTGCTTGTGTGAAGAGGGAAGGAAGTCAAGTCAGTTGAGTTCTTGTCGTCATGGCACGAAAAAGCGAGTGTACAGGTCCATGAAGGGTCATGAAGAAAGGAAATTGCAAATAAATGAGCAAAAAGAACTGACGTTGTAATTCATCGCTCGGCAATTGGGGAATAACGAGAAGCAATGTCGAACACATCGCCACTAAAACCATTTTTCAAATGAGTGTACTGCCCTGGTACCAAAGAAACGAAAGACACCGGAACTCTCAATGAGTGAATGGTTCGAGTTTGTCTAAATTCAAATAATATTATGGGCGCAAACCCATAAAACGTGCCCGGCCATTATTCGGCCGTAAACTGGTACCGATGTTTGTCCCATTGCGGTGCAGCAAAGGTATTACTACAATGTTTATTTGTATATCAACTGCTGTCACAGCAGTCAAGGTGTGTTTCCCGCCGTAACCAAATACTTCAACCAAACCTGCCCCGGTGACAAGCCCGGAAAACAAGGCGTGGTGAGAAATCAACTCGTAGTTGCAAGATGGAGCGCCGGATCAGGAACAACCAAAATAACAAATGCACACGCCCTCTCCTCCTCAAACCTACCTTTTTGGCCAAAACTCCGCAACCGAACTTGATCTCTTTGGATGTTTGCGGAAAGCGAAAGACGAACTTCCCGCACGCGGCGTATTTCTCCTCCTCAGTCGCTCGCACGCTCAGAAACTCCTCCTCTTTGTCCACTTCTTGTCGCCGAGCTCGCTTGAAGTCGCTGGGATCGAGGCCTGCGCACAGCGAACATGACAGTGACAACACGCGCCAAGCCCCATAGCACCTAGGCCGTAACTAATGAGGGCAAAAAGGCGAATCCACCCTGGCAAACGAGATGTAGAAACCGGGACCAACTTAGTTGATATTTCAGTTTTAGTATTCTGTTGGTTTTCATCAAGTTGTTATTTTTTCAGTTTTTCAGTGTATTTTTAGGAGATTTGGGGTTTTTTTATAGCCATCCACATCCCGATTCAACATCATTTTTGTTAGTGGGCCACATACAGTTGCCAATGGCTCCTTTCAGCTAAGTTTTTTCCCCTGGCTCAAACATCTACTTCCGTCACTGCCTCCAGTGGCGGGTGACTGGCGGGGGAGACTGTCGCGAATTTTTCGAACCGGACGTTCTGCGTAAAACCCGAACGCGGCGTTTGTGACGGACGTGACAACCTTCATGACGTATGCGATTCTATTGATTGATATTGCGCATTTCATTTTACAACTGACCAGTTACATCGTTAATGGACAAACCGGTCGCGATATTTACACAATAACTTTAGCGATATCAGGGGGTACCACGGGAAGGGGTTGCTGTGGACGCATTTTGAGAGGCCTTGCATTGTATCTACTGCAAGTGCAGTCATGGAGAAATCGCTACCCATGCAAAGGGAAGGTCATGTATTGCGCTATCACTTTTCTTATTATTGATGTTCTTTGAAGATAAGCCAGTAATCACAAATCCACCATCTGATCATCCAGTAGTCAGGCTGAAACAACAGAAGGAACGTTGAGGTGGAGAAGAAGAAAACATGTTGTTTCACATGTAATATTTTTCTTGTGGTAAGCTCCATATTGTAAATTTACTCCTTTTTTTGGTTTCGAAGTAAAGAGTTAAATAAATATTTTGACGCTAGTTATAGCCCAAAGTTTCCAGCAAAGTTCCACCAAAATTTTCAGCAAAGTAATCTTGCGTCACAAACGTTTTGTCTGATCTTTTTCATGCTGCGCAGTTTCAAA
>JGI24021J15306_10006813_pt1 | contig 13844 bp, 9 predicted proteins | sample Ectturendosymbi1_FD_15306 | JGI IMG/M metagenome (IMG submission 15306) | reverse complement strand
TTAAGAAGTAATAAAATTGACAGTTGGGGAAAATAAAACTTATTCATTGGAAAGCACCTTGAAACTTAACTGTTTAGAAGTGCAGAACTGCATCCTTTCAAACATTCACGATTGTATTTAAGGCAAAAGCATAAAGTGTGTTATAAGACTTGATATTTTTGCTATAATTGCCATTGAAAAATATGGGGTAAAACAAATCAATATTATTATGTTCACCATAATGATTTTCTTTATTGTGAACACTATTGTTGATTTCAGAGTAACGTTGACTAACAAAATGGTCTCCAAACATTTCTATCGGAGGGCCACATAAAGCTAATACACAACAGTTCAAAGGCTGAACATGAACTCCTGGTCCCAAACAAAAAATGTCAAAAGATGGATGTTGTTCAACAATAAAAGTATATTTGTTAATGTGAATGGTGAAATTGCTTCTTTGATTTTAGCATAGTGAGAAAATCTGACTATTGGAAATGTACCTGACATTAGCAAAGACCTCAGATTGTGGTATCAGCTAAGGTTGGGCCTCTCTACAGCCAAGTAATACTTAGCCAACTGACATTCATGTGGCTATTTTGCAAAATTTCATTGTTTTGGGATATGTTATAGTCTACTAAATAAATTTTTGTAATTACAGGTGTTTTTAAGGAAAATGTTAAGAACCCAGTTTAGATCTGTAGGGACGCGATGATAATTTTCTCTGATTCTAGGGACCTGAATCAGGTCCCTAAAACGCCTTAAAAAATCCTGGTAATTATATTATGTTTTCATTGCTGATCAAGGGTCTATGGCGAGCTGGATAAAATGGCTTCACGAGCTGGATTTGGCCTGCGGGCTGTAGTTTGGAGACCCCTAGTGTGACAGAAGACAAGCAAAATATTCAACCACAACTGTGTCCCACAAAAGTGTATGAATCTGTGAAAAAGTTTTTTATGTGAGAAAAACCAACATATCGGAAAGGTAAATCCAGCAATTACTTTCAGTTAGCAGAAAAGGCTACTTGGATACACATTTTGTCAATGCGGAAATATCTTTCATGTAGAACATCTAGTTGGGGTGAAGGGGAGTTACTCTTTTTTGCCACTATTACTCCTATGATTTTTTACCTGAAATTGAATGATGAATATCTCTACATCTGACAATAACAGATTTGTTGGATCTAACATTATCAATTTTCTTATTTAAATCACTTCAGTAAATCACTTCAATAAGGAAAGTTTTATTAACTGCAAGAAACAAGGAAATTCGAACAACAGTAAACTCATGTTTGTCCAACAACTTATTATCTTCAACCATCTTCCNCCCACATAAATTGTAATTAAGTAATTATCCATATGCAAAATCCAGAATGTATGAGCTTGTANCTTACCTGCACGCCATTGAAAACAGGGCAGTGGAGCCAGAACCCATGCATCAGGTTCCAACTCTGGCCCCAGCTCCAGGCATCTATATTTTTTGTGTCCGGCTCCAACATTCAAAAGTTTTTAGCTTTGACTCCAAACTGATTTGGTCCATAAAAACTGAAAACCATTGAATTATTTACGCAACTAGCTTGCCCTACAAACTGGGGCACTGGCAACGGAACTCAGATTTCTGGCTCTGGCTCCACCATATAAAATTTTTTAGCTCTAGCCGTCCAAAATTGCTCTGGCTCCGGCTCCACAGCCCTGTTTTGAAAGTTTTACAGCTGACAACAGAAATTTGTCAAGTTTATAGCATAATTTTCGAAGTTTCGTGCGCTAGAAGATGCTGGCGATTCAACATGGTTTTGACCACAACGTGTGAGTGTTGTCTAATGTCGATGCGTAAGTGCTCGCATTTGATTAAAAGTTTTTTAAATTTTCTGACTGATGTTTGGTAAGTTTCTGTTTCAATCACAAGAAAATTTATTTTTTTAGGTTTATTGTATTGTTATAAATTTGAATTGTTTTCAGGTCAGGAAAACGTGCTCTGAGAAAGGAGGAGGAGAGAACGAAAAAGTGTACGCAATTTTTCCAAGCCTGGGAAAACTTTCGCAGTTACCTTGAAAGAGCAATAACTTCTTCCGAAGCAGCTGAAGTTCTGCTTGTGCTTGGATCCACACCCGTTTCGACAAAAGAAGCATATTCGATAACGATTACTGGTTCAGTCTGTAGGTGAAAATATATTTTGCTATTTGTTGACTGAGCTCAGAACTTATGCTTGAAAGTGATAGAAGTTGAAGATTTGTTTTGAAACGAACCATACTGCTGCTTTACAGAAAATCTGAGGCTATTGGAATATTTTAGCGTCTTTTGGGACTGAGATTTGGTATCTTTGATGGGTTAAATTTTTCAGTGTAAAAAATTGGCTTGAAAATCTGTTTAAAATAAAGGTATCCTTTTGCAGAGGGTAAATCGTGTTAGTTTTGCAGGTAACTCATGATAACCAAAAGTTTTCTATATCATCATTTAATGTTCTTATTCCTTTGATATACGTTGAAAAAATTAAGTATCTTTTGTTGTTCGGTTGGCAATTCGGTGTGAAGTCTACTGTTGTTGTGGCGAAATATCGTTTTGTGGAACATTCTTCCGAGTATAACTGCACAAATTCAGAAGACGTCGCATTTTTCTTATGGTAGAAATAATGCTGTATTTTGCTGTAGTAAACTTTTCCACTAGGTTTGTGAAAGTTTTTGCAGTTCTGTTTGAGAGTCGTTTTTAATCTCCTTTTCTACGCACTTGGGGAAATTTGAACGTTCCTAGCTACAACACAGGTTATGTGGTCAGGCGCAGAAACCAAGATGTGCATTCTGAGAATTGGACTCTCACCAGTCCTGCAACTTCATAATCATGCGGCCTTACTGTAGGAAAGTCTGTTAGGTGCTGTTTTTTTCGCCGAGACATTTCGGTCATTTGTCCCGTAACAGTACTAAAACTCGCCGTAACAGTATTCAGTAGCCTACCTTTTCGGACATTATGAGCGAATTGACTTATTTTATTTCGATCATTTTTTAAATTTTCGGTCTGTGACCGAAAAAGAAAGTGTTAATTGGTGCATAGCGTTGTCATGGCTTTTTGGAAATGCCGATTATTCAGTAGTTCTGCGTAAATGTTCATCGTCTTAACTTGTACACTGCAACAACGTCATAGGTGCGATTGTTGAAAATTGACGTGATGTGCGTAATGTATCAGCACGTCAGACTTGGCGCCCTGCAGCCCTGTGGCTCTTCATTGTGAGTAACTAAAATGTAGTTTTATGACTTCATTTTTTCAAGCAGTAGTGGAGCACGCATCGATGTGCTTCCTGCTGTTTAAACTTCCAAAACTCGTAAACAGTTCACACTCACTCAATATCCATCCCAAAATTTTGTTTTCAAATGGTTCTTCGAGTGACTGGAGAATAATTTTAAAACCGCAAAAATGTTACGTCCAAAGTTCAATCCTGAAACTGAGCGTATGTGAACTTTTTCGGAGTGGGACTGACCAACAAAACTGATGTTGAGAACAGTCTTCAAATCAAGAACGGATTCAAAAACTCCATTGATGTTGATTGCTCTTTTTGGGAACACCACAATAAATTACGCATGTAGATCTGGGTTCAATTTACAAGTTTTGCTATACCACTATAGTCAGATATTTTACCTCCGACTCGGCAACCCTGGTTTTGTGTTGCAAAGGTACTTACATTACGTAACTTTTTTGTTGCTTGCGATAATTATTGCACACAAAACACCTTTTCCCTGTTGTGCCATTTTAACTTTTAAATCATGTTATCTATGCGCATTATTTACTGCAACTTGCCTAGTAAAAACATGCTTTTTACTGAGTAGCAATTGCGAGAAACATTGGAAATGAGCCATAGAATTTCACCAACAAAAAAACACCTCAGCCTCACCAAAACAAAACATCAGCATTTTGCTGAAGTTTCGCAGTTTTGTGAAAAAGTTCCAGGACCAACAGGATAGTTTTCGGCTGAATTTAACATCAGAATGCGTTCGTCAGCGTCAGCGTGCACAACTTTGACTTGAATTTATTTGTGCGCCACGCATACCAAAGTACCATCGGACTTCTACCAATCCTCGGCGGAAAATTGTGAATGGTAATGATGACATCAATAAGATTTGTTAGTCAGTACAGGGCGTGAGGAAGAAGTGTTTCCCCTGTTAAAAATTCCTGTGTCTACGTTTGTCCCTAGAACGTGAGATTTCGCTAAATTTCGAATAAAAAACATAACTGCATATCAATTGAAATCGTATGTAGGCCGTTCTTGTTGATATTCTCTGAAAGGCCGGAAATCCTGCACAACAAGTTATCAAAAGCTGGGACAGTTTTTCATATGAAAAACCCGGCTTGAGTGCATAGTTTCCAAATGCTCAAAAACTGCCCACCGCGTTCTTGACCGGGTTGGTTGTTCGTTGTGTCAACTTTTTTCAAAGTCAATTCTTTTCTACAGGGTTTTCAACCGCAAAGTTATGAGGGCATTGGGAAAGGTATAAACCAGCGGTTCTCCACGTTGGCGATATTACCCCTGAGGACAATTTCAAAAGATAAGGGGCGTAAAAACGATAAACTACATTTACTTAACTTCATTGGGCTACTGTTATAATCCAAACAATCAACTGCTTAGTGCCTTGCTATCTTATTAGTTTGATACAGTAATACAATTGCGTGGTCGAAATATGACAAACAGATTGCGTCATCACGCAACGGTTGCACTTTCCTTCAACACTTTCGTGAACGTAACGAACCACATCCATCACACTAAACTTGGACTCGTACCATGTGTTGATTTCTTTCAATTAAATGTTGCTATCTTGTATTTGTTTTGCGTTATACGGTGTGGGGGCGATATCGATAAGTTGAGAATGACAAGGGGGCGATGGGACTAAAAAGTTGGAAAAACACTGGTTTGAACAATGGATCGAATTTGAACACTTCATTGCAGGGGTAAAAAACAAAAAAATAGTTCCTAAATTTTACGCAGGTGCTGAAGATTGTCTCCAATCGGATGTGCAGCATGACAGCTATGCTCGCAGACTGTGCATGTTCTTGCTGCAGCAAACTCCCCATTTCAGCAAAGAACTAAGATGCACACGGTTGCATTTTTTCGTGAAAGCCAAGAAAAAACTGATGCAAGGAGGATGGCGTCCGTGGCCTTGTTTCAGGTGGGCGATTGACAACAGAAGTTGTAAAAAATTTCGTGACAGCTTCGATTCAAAAAGATTCGATATAGGTTTGCAGGTGCATTTATGGAGCAATGCTGCTGCTGTAGTTATGTTGGTAGCTTAGCGTGGGCTATTCTGATTGTTATAGGCTTTTGTACAGTTCCACGTTTTTGACAGCTTTTCGGTCCGTTATGTAAAGAATTGGTTCGTGTTTGAAGTTGGGTGGGAGTTAAAGTGGCAATTTCTCTCCAGTAAAACATTTCAAACCACGTAGTTAATTTTCGAGTCAATGTATTTACAGTTAGCACTTCACAAATAATGTTTTAGTTCTCTGGTGCGACGTTTACAGATACCGGCAATTTGTTGAACTTGAAAGCTTGAGAGAAGGAAGAGGTGTCTCACAAAAAAGCTGTCTTGCAAACTCCTGCAATAAAATGTTTCTAACTAGTTGCTTTAAACACTGTTGTTGCTTCACAAACCGTAAAGCAAACTCTTCACAATGCTTTTGTTAAAAAGCGGGGTTTGGTGCGCTTTGATCTGTCTCTGCTTCACTTTGTTGGAATCTACAGTATTATAACTCTTGACTGTTCCTACACAGCCACTTATTTCCATTGCGCTCACACTAAAGTGAAACTAACTTAATGATTCCAAAACGGATACACTAAATCAAGCGCGTTAATAAGCATACCTTGCCATTCTTTTTTTATGGAAACCTTCGCGTTTCAGATATCCGGAAAAAAAGATCGTTATGAACCTTGACGTCACGCTCAACGTTACATCGCAGAATTCCTTCGGAGCGAATCGACGATCTCGCGCCGACATCTTGATCGAGTCAACGAATCAACTACGTCTTAGCGACGCTCCTCCTCAGCGTCCCATTCCAACTGTAATATTTCGTTACAATTTCACATATGAACCTCCTTTTTGCAGCCTGCTCCGACTCACTGTTGCTGAGTTCCATTCTATGTTTGACGTTTTGATAAACCTTAGTAGATCTGTAGCACAGGTTACGGAAGTCAGGCGTGTTAGATTAATGTGGCTCATTGTATATATTCCGTGAAGGAGTTAACTTTTTTCATTGGCTTTGTCGTACCTCACATTCTTCCTCCAGGCAGTGTTGCCTCACAGCATCTGACTTCTTTTCCTCTGTTTGGTAGCTGTGCAACATTCACTTAATGTGCCAAGTTATCGTTCGTTTAACGTCTTCATGATAATAATACAACTGATTGCTCCAACGTGTTGCTAACCATACTGAGCGTAAGCATTTCATTTTTGTGTACTTTTTCTGCGCAATTTTTCAGTTTTGTCATGAGAGAAACCGTTTAGCTGACACCCAGTCACTGTAGTGAACCTTTTCATTTGTTTCACCAAACAATTGTAATTGAAGTTACACTGAATAAAAGCAATTCTCTGCCAACATGAGGCTATGGCATAGTGTGAAGTCTAAGATCCGCTTCAATATGACTCCGCTTTTCACTGTCGAAAGCTTTTCAAACAAACATATTCCTGTTCACGCTGCGCGATGTATCTGCTCTATCAAAACACCAAGCCGCAAAACTTATGGTTCTGGATATTTTCAAACCAAAATTTTATGTCTGAACGGCTCCACATAAACTAGAACAGCGCTTCTCAACCAGGGGACCGCGGCCCACTGGTGGTCCGCGAAATCCGTTCAGGAAGGCCGCGAAGCATTTCAAAATGTTACAATATTCAGGTATTTAGCAAAAGCGTTTTTTGATAATTATCCGATTTTTTATTGATTACACCGGGAAGTCTTATGATATCTAACGAGCAAGCTCAAGTTTGTCATAAGCAGTGAATTGCATGTGCTGTTCATATTTTGTTTCTTTTTCCTATTTCACTTCTACCGTTGTTGCTTTACCCCCAATATGTCATTGACGGCCCCGCAAATAAATTTCAGCAAAAGTGGGTCGCAAGCTCAAAAAAGGTTGAGAAGCACTGGACTAGAACCTAAATTCGTCGGGCGCCAACTTAGGATCATCTGTAAAATGCCACTAAAACTATCTGCTGTTTCTTTCATCCTCGCAGAAACGTCGCAGTTTCAACGCCGACGAGGCCACTTGTCTGGTGTTGCAGCCCGGCAGTCTGGTGTTGCCCAAACCAGCGAGTCGTGATTCCAGTCGACCCGCGAGCGATTCGCCGTCACTCGCTGCGAACGACGCTCACCATTCGCGGCCAGCTCCTGTCGCACGACGTTTTTCCGCTTCCGAAGTTTTGAATGTTGTGCTTAATGAAGCTGACGACAACGTTCGTGAGAGCGATGCATCTGGTCGAGATGGTCACGACCCATGTCCCAATGCTCGCGGCTCAATCAAGGAAGAAAAAGATCCTGTTTCGGAGAAGTCGCGCAGCTTATTGAATTCGTCCAAGGATGGTCGCGGGGACCTGGGCAATAAAACGACAACCGCTGCTGTTGCTGAAGACATTTTGAACAAAGATGCCGTGTCATGCGGAGACGCCCATGTTGGCAGAATTGACAATGAAACGACGTCCGACCTTGATGCAACATGTTCCAATGACTTCTCGGATTCATCACCACTTTCGGACAACGTCGGAGTTTTTGCCCACTCGTTTCAACTGGACTGCGATGAGAACCAGGAGATGTGGTTTCAGCTTCCTGTTTCCATGAAAGGCATCCGTTTTTAGCAGCTACCTGTTTCCATGAAAGGCATCCGTTTTTAGCAGCTTCCTGTTTCCTTAAAAGGTATCCTTTTTAGCAGCTTCCTGTTTCCATGAAAGGCATCCGTTTTTATCCTGGACGTTATTTTGACAATCTTGAACTTGACATTTTTCATGCAGGTGGTCCTCAGTGCCATTTTATCACATCTGTTACCATTGCAGTTATGTTTCGAACACTTCCAGTATATTAGTTTAAGCTAAATTTAGTTTGCTAAGATAAGAGCAAGCCATTCACTGTGCGGCCCTGGTCGCAGCATACTATTTGGCTCAGGCATTTGGGTTGGACGTAGCTGGTCTATTGGATGTCACAAAAAAACTCGGATGCGCTTCGGCACACCAGAGCTGCTGCAACACTCACGGTAGCTGAGAGCTGAGAAACGGTTGGTCTCTACGTAGGAACGAGCTTGCTGTCTGAGCATTCCAACCAGTTATGTGTGCTTGATCTGGCGAAAAGATAGCTATAAATATCGACAGAAGTCGTGGTCCAGTACTTGGGAAAAAGACCTCGAGCACGAACGAAGCATTCCACGCATCAACTCTGACTCGCAGTGAAGCGACTGACGCGGAACCAGTCCAGTGTTGCACATCAACAAAGCGAAGTTAATATTTGGTTGTAGCGACCGGCTGATGAAGTGCTTCCTCAGCTTTGCATTTTTGTTCCTTGTGGGTGTGTTGCAAGTTTTTATTACACTTAAGAGTTGTGGGGTAAGCGCGTCAAATGTTCTCGGTGAAGTGTGCATTCAGACCTACAAAAGGAATAGGTTTCGTTGTAGATTTTGTGTTGGTTGGCAGCATGGCTGTGTCCTGGCGCAACTCGGACGGTTCCCTCGACTATTTTCCTGTTTTTTCACTTCTGACCCCAGCGGTGCATTTAATCAACGTACCGGAACCACTTCAGACTCCCTGGTACACCAATGTACCCCTAAACGTCAGGCTGGCTTGTTGCGGTAATAAAGAAACGCGGAGCCACGCGCTGCAGCCTACATGTGCTTGCCCTGTCTCTCGATATTTGTGCAAATTTTCTCCTGTGATTGCAGGCACATGTTGCGTACAGGCTAGACTTGTGTTATTAGGCATCGCCCTAATACCAGGGCTGTGGAGCCGGAACTCAAATTCCAGGCTTTGATTCCAGCTCTAGGCATCAGCTGTAAAGTTTTTGGCTCCGCTCCAAAATTGTTTGATCCATTGAAGGCTTAAAGCGCAATTGTATTAATACACCAGCATAGATGAGGTGTCGCGAAATGACATATTTGATGGATAGTGGGACATGTACAAAAATTTTGAGAAGCCCTGATCTGCACCAACAAAAAAAATTATGTACACATACGGCGAAACTCGCTTACCCCACAAACTAGGACTATGAAACCGGAACCTAAATTCCTTCGGCTCCACCTTGTAAAAGTGTTTGGCTCCAGTTACAATCATTCAAAATTGCTTGGGCTCCGGCTCCTCAGTCCTGCTTGAAACAGTGGCTCCCAACCTGGGAACGGGAGGGTCCGCGAATTCAGCCACTTCCGTAGTAACGCTCGCCAACAACATTTTGGTATCGGGTATGGTCACAAACTTCACTACAAAAAAAGTTTCAGCTGGCTTATCCCAATTCTGAAATCATGATGTCCTCGGTTTTCAAGATCAAAGTCTATGGGGTCCGCTAGGAACCACTGGTATACCCAGGGGCTCCCAAAGCAATGTTCCATTTACGCAGTGAAATGTCATTCTCGCGCGCTTGCAACATTCCAAATTTAATATCGTCTACATATCGCATAGACCTCGTAACGATTGACTGGTTGTGTGTCTCACGGTTGCGCAGTTGCATGTTCACTAAAACATTTGTTCAGTGTAAAACTTTCTTTAGAGGGAACTGTGCCTCAAAGTATGGTAACCCGTTAGCGCCATGTGAAATGTCATAAAGTATTTAAAATATTACCAAAATTTTTTTCTCAGAAAAAATTTTATTTTTGGAAAAGATAGTTTTAATTGACAGATTCTTTTAAACTGAAAATGATGATTATTTTCTCAAAATATATTTTTTCCAATTTAAATCTGTGGATAAAGCATGTTGTAAATTCTCATTTTACATGTTAGTTTTTTATCTAGTAAATTATCGCTAACCTTGTGTCTTGTGTGGAATTCTGCTTCGCATTCTCTCAGCAAAGTCTAATATCTTGTATAGTTATCTTTGTTGAAGTCGATTTACATCATGAACTTATGGCTGTTGTTGTGAGCGGAAATTACGAAATGGATGCCAGGAATCGAACGTTTGTGAATTGGGTCTTCATTTCCCACCTTGCAGTAAAATTAATCAAGTGAAGTGGATAGATGTCATAGTCGTAACCTAGAGTACTGGACCACAAGCGTTGTAGCTCACCATTTGTGACAAAGCTTGTAGCAGACTTTGTTGTCGGGTCAGGGCCGGCATCAAGCCGATGCAGCTGCATTGGGCCCCGGGCCATGGTGTTTGAGTGGGTTATTCATTCTTGCCAGGTACACTTCGCGCTTGAGAATTCAGTAGAAACGCCATATAAATTTCATTGTTAACAAAGAACGATCTCGTCAGAACCAGCAAATGTCCTCTCGAACGTGCTCAATTCTCGTGTTAGTGCTGTACTGCATATCTGCGCTCTTCCACGACCGTAACACGGTTGACTGAACACGATGACGTCATAAAAACACTGCTCAGAGGGGCCCCGCGCCTAGGTCTTGCATTGGGCGCCGCATCTGCTAGGGTCGGCCCTATGTAGGGTTCTTAATGTGATTCTCGTTGCATGTGGATATAAGTGAAACATTCCCGATGCGAACATGTGCGAAAACACGCGAAGAAAGGTGAAAGCACAGAAGTCTTGGAATAAAAACACCACTAGCGCTGAAGCTCAGATGCGTAAATGACCCGAAATCGATTTCCTTGCAAAACACTTTGCGAGCAGATTTAGCTGCGTCGTCCTTGTGTGTGGAGACTTGTTTCTGAAATGTGGATACGTGCAGTCGGAACAATTTGCGAAGCATGTCAGTAGAGCACAGCAGGCAGATTCCTGGAGGCTCAACAGCAAACCCAGTCTTCAATTATCTATTTGATCCATCATGAATGTTGTTCAACGCTTTTTGGACACATGCAGTGAATATATGCTGCTGAATGTAAAACTACTTTGTGCTGCAAAAAACTGATGTGTTAATGTTCCCTCCAACGTAAAACGCAAACAGATCATTGCGCCGCAGATTTAATACTGAATTTGCTGGTAATTCAGTGTCTTGTTGCTTGATGTTTCATGCTGGGGGTAACAATACAATGAGAAGCAAGGTGATTCTATTATGCTGCAGACAAATCACGAGGCTTCTTCGCTTAGTGTTTAACTACAGTTAAACATGGGAAGATACTTCATTTCAAATCTTTTCATTTGCGGATCTGAAACTTTTGTTTGGTGGGGGTAAGTTGGAAAAGAGGGAGCCAAAAATTGGAGAAAAAAGTGAAGAACTAAAAAGACGGAGTCCCTATTCGTTTGGAGTGAAACTGAAACAGACTACTCTCCTGGGTCCGGAACTGAATCTATTGCATGTCAATGTATGGCAGGGTTACCAGATGCCTGGCCGGTAATTTAATGCTAATTTAGCAGAAGCCGATATTTTGAAAATAAACAATTTGCAGTAACTGAAAAAAGAACTAACGAAGAACTCAAATTATGATGACTCTGGTACTGAATCTTGTCAGAACAGTTTCTTCAGCGAAGTTCATATAGCCTAAGGGCAAATTGTTACTTGTGACTTAACAACACTCATTGTCTCTCCATTTTCCCTCTTCCCATGTTTAGTTATTATTAGCATCTTCCGTCGTCCCAAGCGTCATCTGTATGAGCATTTGTTTTGGCAACAGGGTTGCTACATTGGTGAATTTATCGCCAGATTCCAGAAATCTGGCGAATTTTAAAGCTTTTGGCCACAAATATTTTGATTTTGCGATTTGGCAAATTTCTAGCGATTTTTTGAAAGCATTTGGCTCCAAATTTTGTGGTTTGGCGTAATGTACGACCTGTATATTTTCACGTATTTGCTTACAATTTCATATGTGGAGTTACTATTTTTAAGTTTGCTGATTGTTTGAAAATTCATGACATCAAATGAAAATGTGAAAGTTTTGAAAGTAGAAGCGTGGTATTGAGAAGTTCTTATCAAATATGTTTGCAAAATTGAAGCTGATTATTTAGCAATATTTGCAAAATGTTGAAAACCTGTACTCTTTCAGGTATAATACAAGGCGAAAGATAAAAGAGCTTTAAACGACTGTTTTCCAGAGAAAAAAATAATGTTTTGGAAAAGATGCAACCATCTCCAGAAATTTGGCGAATTTTTGCTGAGTTTGGCTATTTTTGAAGTGAGTGTGGCGACAGCTTTTTATTTCTATCTGGCAATCCTGTTTGGCGATTAACCGCGTAACTGTCGTAGGTGGGGTTGTTGTCTGAACTACTACAGCAGTTTATTGCAGGAAAAATGCACGAAAATCATAGAAATGGACAGAAACGACAGTGAGATTGTAGATATTAGCGAACCTTTCACAATAACATGAGCTACACTGAGCAGACACATTATTTCTTCAGCGGACTGTAACTGGCTTATGCAAGGGTCAGCGAATCAACCGGAAGGTCATTTCTCACTACCTTAGTGGTCCAGAAAGCAGTGAGAAACTTTTCGAAGAGTTTCAGGTGAGCTAGAGAATGTTTGCTGCAAACTGAAGAGAATGTAACACGCAAGAAATTATTAGTTGTGTTATGGAGTTCATTTCATACAGGCAATGCTACCGTAGAAAAGCAAATGCAGTACCATCAAATTGTACGGAAAGATGTTCGCTTCAGAAAGTGATATAGAGTACAACACGAAAATTGGTATTTTACTAAGTGCATTATTTTTTAGGGTTTAGGAAAGCGCCTCCGTTCACATTAAACACTGCAGCTATCGTTTTTCATTACAGTTTGTTACAGTCCCGTCGACACGGGGGGGCTTTGGTGGGCTTAGCCCCCACAAATTGAAACATGAAACATTATAAATCAATGGACTTTTTGTCAATTTTTAAAGTGTCAAGCCCCCCCGTACAAACGCAAAGCCCCCTTGTTCAAAACTTTCTGGCGACGGTTCTGGATGCTTATGGTTAGCATAGGGCTATCCACTTTGCTCACAAAGCGTACGTTCATACACTGTTTGAAACATTTTCAAACCAACCCATGTGGGAGCTTCATGAAATTGTAAAGCAGGGGTACCCAACTTCAAAGGCCAAGAGAGCCACATTGTAACTCCAAGCGCTGCGGGCCGCGAACTACCAATTCTTTTCACCATGTATCAAATAGTGCAGTGGTTCTCAAACTGTGGTACGCGTACCGGTAGTGGTACACGAAGGCCTTCAAGGTGGTACACGAATAGACCTACTTTCTGTTTTTCTTCACAAAAAATATATTCACAGCTGTAGTTTTTACTTGTTGGGTTCTGTTAATAAATTCCTGAATTTTTGTGTTGGCTACTTCCCTTGCTGTTTTCTAAAAATAGTAATTAAAATTTCTAACAGCCATTTTGTTCACGTTGCATTTGTGCCAATTCTGGTTTTCCAGACTTTTGATCGAATGACATTTGGCACATTGACTTTTCGTGGAACAAGGTGGTACGTGATGACAGTACGGGAGCCACAAATGGTACGCAATCAGAAAAAGTCTGAGAACCACTGTAATAGTGGTAAGACCATACAAAATGCTTCATACCATTAAATTTTGTGTCTTGCAGTTGGCCAATGAGTTTGCTGTTCCTTTCTATATGCAGTGTATTATAGTCAACTTTTTTGACAAACATCTTCAGTTTCAGTAACAGCGATTAGTTGTTATATTGCAATGAATAGATTTTACATTAGGCCAAAAATCGCGTTTTCATCATATTGATTACTTTTCAAAAGTTTACCGATTATCCTTAAAGTAAAACAAAACATGAAGGAAATCAATGATACGTGGAACAAAATAATAAGAAATCAAATGAGCATGGAACAAAAATG
>JGI24021J15306_10006812_pt1 | contig 13844 bp, 6 predicted proteins | sample Ectturendosymbi1_FD_15306 | JGI IMG/M metagenome (IMG submission 15306) | reverse complement strand
GCTCTTCTGTTTAATCGCTCGAACACTCTCCAAGTTCAAGTTGGGAAAGCGGCATGACCCGATAAGCTCGAAGAGGCAAGTTGCATTTATTGCCGGTCGCGACGTTTTTCGACCAAAATCTATTGACGACCTGTTTCTCATTTCGAATGACGGGTTCGCGCTCAGAGAAACCGCGCACGCACTGGCCGGCACAACCCGATCTTTGCTACGGGGCACGTCAGGCTACCCTTCTCTAAACTTCGTAAATGCCGGTGCGCTAATGCTCAGGTAGTAAAACAACGGTAGAAACCGCAGCCTTCTCCCAGCGCCGGCTTTTCGACGCGAGCGCTGCATCGCGTCTCTCGTTTGCTGCCCGTCTCGCGGTTTGCACGTGAAGTGTTCTTTTGACTTGGGTTCGCAATTACTGTAACGTGCTGCGCTTACTTGCGTGTAACTTGTGAAAGCAATTACTCGTAGCACCGCAATCGCTGAACCATTTCACTCGGCTAGAAATTTACCTGCACAGATATTTTCTAGTGATTTCAGAGAACCAGCGAGTACGAGCGATAAACACTGGATTGATTGTTCTGCAAAGAACACGGCTGATGAAATCACAACTTAACTCCGATCACCCACATTGCGTAAATTGTCAGGCACAATCGACGTGTTGCGACAAACGCAGAGCAAAGCAACGAATTTGCACCTGGAATAAAAACTTTTGAAAAATAATTTAGAACTAGATCATTTTCTGTACAACCTGCTGTCCTTTAGTGGACACCACCATACATGCTGCCATCAAGAAGTTTATAACGTTTGAGAAATTTGAAAAAAAACGAAGGTTGCTGTTTGACGTTTGCAGCAAACTATCACCTAAAATGCGACAAATTTTCGGCATCTGCAACTGGTTGGCGACGGTTATTCACGTTGCAGGTGATTTGCTCATAGATTAAACAGTGTTCTTGCATTTCAAGATTTTTAGCTTCCAACACGAGTTGCATGTATTGGTGTATTAGGGAACTTTCAATTGGTTGAAATATTCCCGTCTCTGAACCATTTATTATTTGTATTTCGCAAAAAATCTGCATGGTACATGAAAAAATAAAAATACATTAAACATACATGAGTTTACAGTGCAGCAAACAAGTGTCAACACGACAGTAGTTTACAATACTTTTAATGTACAAAAATCCACGTAACGTAGCAACCACTTTCTTCTCATGTTTGGTCTCCAGCTCCTGAGATGAAAATCAATTGCCAAATAGATTGTTTTTGAGTTAACACTTTATCTGTGTCGGGCTTGTTGCGGAGTGCACGAATTCGATAAATGTGCAAAACTTCTGCTGTTTCAATCATCTAAGCAAACTTTGAGGTTTTCAAGCATTTTTACAATTGTTCTTTCTACAGCCCTGTCAAAGTGGTCCTGCGGCGACGTTCAACCGCCAACAAACGGAAAGCTGACTGTCGTGTCATACCGCTTGTTGGCAAAAAACACAGCGATTTTTGCTTTTTCATGCAAGCCTGGATATACGTTGAAAGGCCCCATGTGTGCGCTGTGCGTCGATGGCGTAATACGTCGAATGCCGAAATGCGTGGGTAAGTTTAAGCTTTTTGCTACTGACGTTGCGGTTAATCGCCGCAAAGGTGGTCAGTCTTACTTTACATGTGAAAGATACAGCAGGAACCTTGCCAAAAAGTACTGCTTTAGCCTATAGATCTTCTTTTTAGCTGCTGGTTGATTTTTGTGAAAAAACACTTGAAATTTTTGGCGATTCTACCGATAAACGTTTGTCATTTCCGCAACCAAATGACGTGTCAAGTTTTAAGACTTTGCAGATGACAACTCATCAGGAAGATTATCCTTGTAAAGCTAGAGAAAAGAAGCAATTTGTCATCGCTGGTTGACACATACATAGTCTCAGTGAAAACAGACCTTTAAACGAGCGGTTTCTAATACCCTGACAAGTGCAAGTGGACAAGATTAATTCAAAAACCTTCACATATTGACTCAAGCTCAAGTTAAAAATAACGAGTCATAAGAGAGAATTTAGTCCTTACAAATATCAAAATATTGCTTCATTTGCTTTAAGTAAAAGCCTAAACTTCTCTATTTTTGAATATTATTTCGAGATCAGGAAGTTCATTAAAGAGACTTTTCTAGAAGAAAACTGAGTTGAAAATGAAATACTTTATTGCATTTGTTTTCAAACTTTTTCATGCAGCGACCCATTTTGCAACCCAATTTAACCAAACGACTCTCTTCCTAAAATTTCCAGTCAGGCATATGAAATGCAGTTGTGCTTGCACAATAGATCACAATGACTAAAAAATAACATACGATATCACTATGTTGAACAAAGAACTTATTCATTAAATTCATGCACGTAGCAGCATCAGTGAGTGACCCGTGCCGTATGCAAATCAGTCCACAGCACAACTTATTGAAAACTAGAATAACTCCCAAGTTAGCTACCGCAAACTAGAGTTGGTCGGAGTCACTTTTTCAGACTCCGCTCCTGATCCATAAGTTTTTTGAATCAGGATCCGGGTCCAGAAATTTTTCAAATTTGAGAATCCGACTCCTGTTCAGACTCCGGCTGCCATCGATCCAACCGGAAATTTACCTATGCTTTAACTTGAAGAAATAACCCCCCAGACTCCTGCTACTGCCAAAATTGAAAAGTGACTCCGGATTCGGGTCCGTTTTTTCACAAAATTTTGACTTTGGCTTCGGATCCGATTCCGAAAGAAAAACGCAGAATCCTGCTGGAGTCGACTCCGGCACTCCGGATCCATGGCCATCTCTATCGCAAACAGATATCTAATTTACAAATACAGCACATTCCTCCTACGTCACAAACTCATTCGTGCGTTGCCAAACGCAACCGTACTGTAATGGTCATAATCATACCTACAACAATTTTGAATGACAAACCAGGCAAAACAATTTTGAATGAAAAAGTAGGTTATCATTTTTGCCAGGTGATCCTATTGTTTGAGCTGCGACAAAAAGTGGTTCCATATACGAAATATGAAATCTAGAAGTAATTATGAATATTTTTATCAGAAGCTCTCGTTACCCCCAGAAAATGACAAGCGAACCCCAGGTTGAAAACCACTGCTTTATTGGGTCAAAAAATGTTTTTTAGGGTCTCAGCACTGTTTCTTAACAATATATTCTTAACAATATGAAAGACCACTTTCGATAAACCCAGAACAATAATAATCACAGTTGTGCATAAATGATTATGATTGTTTCCATTATGTTTTTCAACTGAATCAGAACAGCTTGCTACTAAAATATGTTTTAGGTTTTTCCCTTGTTTGGGCTCAATACATGTAATATTGGATGTGAAGAAATTTTATGCTTTCACTGCGTATATATACAAAATTGCAGCAGGTTAACTCGAACAGAGGCTTCTGTGTTGAACGCTATGTTCTCAGGACAGTTTCGGAAAGTGACCGCAACTACTAGAACCAACTATAGATGCAAAATGGTTCAGTATTTTTGACGCAAATACATACATCACCAATGCGTTGATGTTTTCAGCTTTTAGGTCTTGATAAGAAAGCAATGTTTCTGCAATCAGGACAGAAATTTTATTGCTATAAATCTGTTTGACTGCGTGAACTATACAGTATTTGTTTCATCTTGTACATTTTTCGAAATCAAACCTGTTTAGTTATAAGATCTGTGAGTGCGTGAATATCGACATGTCGATGCTGTGAAAGCAACTGGTTGTTCAACGACCCAATCTCAATGCATCCCCAGTAAAGGCGCAATAGGCTCCTTTTTCACCAGCTACAAACTTCTGCTTGAGAAGAACTCGTCCACATGTTATTGAAAGCTAATTTTTTGTCGAGCTATATTTCTAACTACTGTATAGCAAACGAACTCCGAAATCTGCCAACAATGTGCAGAAATACGAAGGGAGCAATTTTTAATGAAAGTCAAAAACTATCGAATTTGGAAGCAAACGGCGGATCTTCACACGAACGTTTTAAGGCACGGTTGTGCAACCATACAGCTCTGCCGGACTAAATGCACGTAACTAGATTGGTCCACGGGCCACAGCTGCATGTGTCAAGCTGTGCAAGTAAAACAACCTTCTAGCCACCCACGGAAGATTGGCAATACCCTTTTAAAATCTGGACCTTTCCATGCCCCACAAAAATTCAGCTACCGGCCCACTTCTGGCCTGCGGGCCACAGGTTGCACACCCCGGGTTTAAGCTGATTTCCAATATATTTCGAGCTTCTCAACTTAACGCTGCAGTGCCCATCTTATTGTAGTTCACGCTTTCTGTGCTTAAGCCAGTGGTGCTCAAACCGTGGCCCGCAAGGCCCTCTGGAGTGGCTCGCGAAGCAATTTTCATTGGAAAGAAAACTTAACACTTTAATCATGTAAGAGAATTTTTTAGAGAATTTTTATTGTGATTATTAATTCTTGTGGCCCGCGAAGGGTTTCTGAAAGACAAATGTGGCCCACGAGCCAAAAAGTTTGAGCACCACTGCCTTGAGCCATCAACTGAATTTCAAAAAAGGTTTTATTGGATCTCGAGTGTCATACTCTTCTATTTGAATAAGGCACGTCGCAGAGCTAATGATGCCTGCCTATAGTAGGCGAAATATATACGCTGTAAGATCTTAGTGTCTGATATTTTTCTGGGAAAGGATTTCCTTCGATAGACAGTGTTTCATACACATTTGATTTTGGCATTTTGGTTGAAGACGAGCATATCGAAATTATTTCTTTTGTTTATTTGTTTAAAATCGGAAGCAGCACCTACCGGATGAAACGATGAATTTTTAAGCAGTAATTTTTGAGCGTCGACGGCGCTATAGCGTGTTATACGCTGATAATTACCGAATATAAATTATTCCGAGAGAGTGATGACATTCGTCAGCACGCACGCCTCACCTCAAAACAACGTGGCTGGCAGAACTCTGACACGTGAAAGCCTTTAGTGTAACTTTTCATGTGATGGCCATTACCTCAGTTGGTGCAGATTTCGTTATTTTTGTACGCAAATACGAACACCATTGCCTTTCGTATTGACCTCCTTATTGGGAAAAAAGAAAAGCTTGTCGAAATGCGACACTCCTTGGCGACTTAGACGTCATTACATCGGTCTTTATTGACACCGATTGTTTCTGAGCCTTAGTGACCTCATCCTCTTACGTAGTTGATGTATAACGTTCTGAGCTGTTTATGGACACGGTAGTCTGTTTTTGGAAAAGAAAGACGTATTGGACTGATTATGTGTGCTGAAGTTGTTTGGGCCTGTAAGTAAATACTGCCTAATTATAAAAGGTTCGTCTTGCTACTGTGTGCTGACTCGCCCATGCCGATTATTTTTGCTTTTTATTCGTGTACATGACAAGCGGTTCGATTGCGCTTGCAGAGATCTACAGCTGTCCAGCTCTCGATGCCCAGTTAAGGAGAGATATGGCAAGACCCACGTGGCAACAACTTTTTATTGAAGACTATGAAGTCGACCCTGAGAAGCTATTTCTCATGCTTTTGGCTGTAATGAATAACGGAAAAGGAGCCACTTCTGCCGCCGCCAGAGGCCGTCTTTTGTTTGAAATCAAGTCGATTTTGGAAGTTGTTGGCAAAATTAACGACAGGAAAAAAGCTGAGTTTGGAGATTTCATGACTCGGACATCGTCACTTGCTCCTTTATACTCGTTCAAGTGCAATGGCGCTCATTCGCCTGACTCACCGGTTTTCCAAAAATATTGCTTTCAAGGAAAAACCCTGCCCTCTTTCTCACCTTCGTGTGTCCGTAAGTTCGGCCGTTTTATTCACTTTTTTGTGTAACATTTTTGTGCTCACGGTAAACGAATCAGTTCGAATAAAGCGTACAACTACGAAAGGTATTTTAACTAGTCCTGAACTGTAGTGAACGTTGCAAGCACAATTGCTGACACAGCGTGCAACTGTATACGTTTATGGTTCGACTGTACTGTGAGAAAAGGAAAACGATGTCCACAGAATAAGAACAGGTTTAATTGAACGCATTTGGCACTATATCACTTCCTTGCAATAAAGTGCATTTTGTGTGATGAATCTCAACAGCCAACTAGCAAGAAAGTAACTGTTGTATAATCCATCGGTTTGACAATCACGACTGAAGATCATTGTTCGTTGCATCGCCATCATTTTTGCCTTAAACGGTCATTGTTGCCTTTACGGACAAACCAACGCCCTTCTGCTTTTACGACTTCTCGAACCCGCCCAAAGAAATGGTTGCATCAAGTAGTATTAAATTCTGGCGAAAACTTGTTAAGCAGAGCCGCCTCTGCTGCATCTTCTGTTTCGATTGCGCTTTGTGAATCGCCAGATGTATACAAGTTGTTTGGCGTGTAACACGCTTGCTACGCCCAACGCCACACAGCAATTAAACCTCTTGTGCTTGCGGTTTCCATGCTGGTTACAAGCAGTGATCTTTTCTCGATGGTCGTATGGGCTTTTTATTTTGAAATTAAACTTATTTTGAAATTAAGTGCTTTTCAGTCTGACAACGACGCCAAGTACTTACGAAAAACGATTCCTAAAATATTACAACCCCCTCGTAAATCCTCTTCATAGGTTACTGATCATACAGGAATGGTGTCACTCCTTCCTCAATGACGCCGTGACAATCTCACGCCCACAGCAATTGGTTGCATCAGGTTTTTACCCACGAGATTGCGTGTATAACAAGAAGACGGCAAGCGATAAGCAGAGGCCGCACAATTGAAAATAATGGTTAGCATGCATCATCTGCTGCCCACAGGTCCCGTGTAATTGCAAAGACAACAATAACGACTGGCGGTGTTTCTACGAATTCTACTTGCTGGCAATCTTGTCTTTCTACCAATATTAAATAGGGTCCTTTTTATAAACATAGAGTAAAATCATTAAGTTTATGCAAACACTATGTATTGGCCCTAGATTTTTATACTTTTTATTTAACTGACCTGCTCTTAGTTAACTTTTGCAACAATGTGCTGCACAGTATCAGCAAATAAGGCATCAGGCAGAACGAACTTTCTTATGTCTAACTGTGAAAAGACTATCAACTTTTTTCGTTACTTGCTTGTTTTTTGCGTATTTTCGAAACTTTTGTGGGTCCTTTAGCTTGGGGAAGCTGTAAGCTTTGACCAAAAAGAGTGGTTGGTCTGGTGGGGAAATTACCCTCGAAAGTGTGTGGTATGTTAGCAAACGTGTATTTCGTTATTTCACATGCAAAAAAACATTGTCTGCAATAAAGTAAAAATGATTTGTTGTTCAACAAACCATCACAACCATGGGTAACATAGAGTGCGCAACACTTAGTTGGGAATATCGCAGCGTGCTTTTCGTGTCAAAAAAGAGGAAAATAAAAACATTCTAAGTTAACTATTAATTCCAGAAGCTCCAGTTTGCCCAGAGCTTAATCCACCGGCTAACGGGAGTGTCAACATCTTCAAGCCGAACAAATCCCTTCAAACAAATGTTACTGGAATTGTGATTGCATCATCTGGCACAGCGGTGTTCTCTTGTAATCGCGGTTTTGCACTCCGCCCTCCAGATAGAAAGTTCGTCACATGTGGCAATGACGGGCGATGGTCTGCCGAGACGCCGGAGTGCTTGTGTAAGTATGGAGATGAAACGTCGCTTCTTGTACTGCCATACCACAGAGCTATAAGTATGTTAAGCGCAATAGCTCAAATCGCACCAACTTGCAGCAAAATATAAAGCAAATGCTTTTCTCAAATGCTAGTTTTTTATACTGCTAGTCTTAGCAAGACTTACAGTATTTAGCCATGACAGCGTCCATGGGTGATGTTCGCAGTTTGGACAGAATTCTTTTACTACTTTTGAACGCGTTGCATGCTCTGAGCAAAACCTTGGTAAATTTATTGCGACAGATGCAGTCAGACCTGTGGCCATGGGGAGCATTCTGGAACAGTGCTCCCCCCAATTTTTTGTATCCCTCCAAATTTTGTTGTGCCCACAAAAATTGTTTTAAACATGTAATAAGAACAAAAATCTTTCCTCCCTAAAATTTATTTGTCCCACCAAACCTCAAAACCTGGCTGCGGGCCTGGATGTTGAAAAATGACTTCTAACTGAGACAACATCTGTGTCAGCATATAGTGACATATTACCAGTTATGACTTAGACTAGAGGTTCCCAAATGGAGTGTTGCGACGCCCTGGCGCGTCGATTGTAGATTGCAAGGGCGTTGCAAACTTACATCCACCTTCACTACCAAGATATGAGGTTTTCTGAGAAACCTGCTCAAACCCAATCTATATAAATGTAATGAGTCTGCAAGAGAGTAAATGATTGTGGGCAATGATGTAACAATAACTAAATTGATTTCAACGAAACAACAGTAACTTCACGCAGATTCGCAACCAGAGGAGGGACAACCGGGCAATTACCCCCAAAATTTTGAAAAACATGCTTAGTTGTTAGGTGCAACAAGTTACAATCATTTTGCCTCCCCCGCGAAAATGTCAGCTGGCTGCAGCACTGATTTCACGCGCAAAATTTAGTTCGTTTATACGACAGTTGAGCTAGTTAAATAACAATTGGTGAATATTTTTTATGCAGTGCGTCGTTTAATTTTATGCATAGGGTTAGTGCTTCGTTCATACAAGTTGGGAACCACCCATTAAATAAAGACAGCTCAGTGAATCTCATGAATCTCGCAGCTAACAGTAACCAACCAATCACAGAACGCAGCCACCTATTTGGCAACAACTGTAACCACTCGACTCTCGGCTTCGTTAGTATCAGGAATTTACGTTAAAAAGGCATTTTGCTTTTAATTACGCTTAGCTGTAAGATTGATCGCGTTATTCCTTCGCTCTGTAATTAAAATGACAGATGCCGCTGTTACAACTGCACAACGCTCTGTCAAACTGAAAATGCAAGAAAACTTGCCTCTCTAGTTTGTGTCTAGGTATTATCACCGGGGTTTTCCGGAAGTCCGCCCTGGGCCGTTAATTGGAAAAAAGACAAATTGGGAAAATAAGACGTAAACCAAATAACCGCCCGGACTGTTATACGGCAGCTGCATATTGCCTGTGTCTGAACAACTACACATGCACACGTTTTGTTCTGGTGGTTTCAAATATAGTGGACCTTCAATAGCTATTGAAGAGGTGATCTGGGCCGCGATAAAAAGTTTGCCGACCACTGGTGTAAGGTGACAATTACAAATAGTATTATAAACTCAGTACGGTATAACGTTGGACGTACCGTGTAAGGTGACAGGTACAAATACCGGTACGGTGGTATTCAACTCAAATGTTAGCACCATATAAGCGCCCATGGGCGGACTAAAGACTGGGCGGCTTTCCGGAAATCCCCGGTACAAAGTTTTTTCACATAAATCAAACGAGCCAGATGAAGCAAAGAAAACGTTACTGCACTCCCATAGTCTCAGCAAACTTGGAAAGTCAAGCCAAAATTATACATGAAGCAAAGTGTTATAAGTTAAATCGTAGCCAAGGTCTTCCACATGGCCACTTGCCGTGCTGTTTCAATCTTCAGCCGCCTACTGTGGAAAACAGTCGTCGTCTACTACGGTTTCCGAAACTGTAACGTAGAAATTGTAAGCAACAAAAGCCAAACTCAAGAAAAGAAAGCAATCAATACAAGTTTGATTATGCGGTCTTTTTATTGCTAAGTTTTTAAAAATCAAAGAACGCCGCAGCCTTCTTCACCAGCTGGTCACAATGAAGTTGATGTAATGCGTTACTTGATTGTCGCTCCCAATTATCTCTGTCAATGTCGTTCGTAATCGGTTTAGATCTGTCATAAACCGATTATGGTGGAAACTGTGGATTGCTTTTGACATGAATCGGTCTCGCTTACCTCAATAATACATTAGGCATCAACACATGATGCTGACTCAAGATTTGTTCTGGTGACACATAAAGGAATATAAAGGAATAAGCACGGCGCATTTTTTCGCAGTTACATGCCGTAAAGCGGATCCACCTGAAAACGGCATCATCGAGTGGCAAGGTGGGTATTTCCGTGTGTCTTGCAACAAAGGCTTCAGATTATACGGATCTTCGAAAATCTACTGCAATTCTGATGGAACGTGGAGCGGAGGGGATTCACTTTGTGTGGAAGCAAACAAAAGTTAGAACTCGATTGAGTTTTTTCAAAGATTTGAACTTAATGCAACATACGATTATTAACCGCTTTTTGAGAAAATAATTGCAGCAGCCAATACACCAGAGGTCACCAAACTACCGCCCGTGGTCCAGATCCGACCCTCGAAGTCAGTTTATCCGACCTCGACCCTCCACTGCACTGTGGCACAAATGAGCTAAAATACAGTCATTTTCAAAAGTATAGGACCATCTAAACCACGTCGACATATTGCAGCAAATTAGGGAATTAATGCATCATTCCTTGCCCAAGTTGCATTATTTCATCAAAGAGACATCATTACATCAAAGTTAATTCTGGAAACTTGCGAAGTTACTGGTTTGTGAACGAATATGAGTAGCAGGATTAGTCAGCAGAAACGAACCAACACGAGTAACACAAAGAACAGCAATAAAACTTTACGTCTACAGCAGCAGTTCCCAACCGGGGGTGCCCGGACACCTGGGGTCCGAAACAAGATTTTCAGGGGTTCGAAATGCGAATTTCGAGGGTGAGAGTTTGTAAGTTCTTGGATGTACTTTTTTTCAAAAGAACCGAGATTTATGAAAGCTTTTCAGTGCTATTACTCAAAAGAACATCCGGCTTAATTATTCCAGCTAACGTTACTAATTTAACAAGTTAAATTGCTAAATGTGTGCACTGCTATTTCTGCTTCACGCTGTGTTTTCCACGCTGGAGATGTGCGGGGATGCGATTGCAAGCGCACGGTTACGTTAAATGTATATGGCGAGATTGTTGTTTGATGCTAAAGAACTTTCTGGTGCTCCAACATGTAAAGTTACGAGAAATTGAGTAGGCTACAAAAACTCTGTCTATTCTAGTGGCCTTTGCAACAACATATTTGTGCTAATCTGGATTTTCCTCTCTAGTTCATTTGAAAAACAAGTATCAGAACCGTTTGAACCCCTCGAACGATTTGCGCGTGGCTCTGAGTAATTGTTTGCCAAGGCATGGACGGATAATTTCAGAGAAACAGCAACAAATAGTCACTAGGTATGTTTCTAATGAGCAGTAAGGTATGAAGTTAAACAGTATGACTGAGTGTTTTCTACTGTGTTGTCAGCAGGCCTACGTATTACGAGTAGTAATTGTAAAAATAAAGATGCTGCAAAATCGGACCGTTTTTGTGATTTCTACGCTGTTTTCAAAATGAGGGGGCGCGAACGCCACTTTATTTTTATAAAAGGAATGCCAGCTTCAAAAAAAACGTCGGGAACCTATGACCTACAGTCAGTTTCATAGCGATTATTAGTGGAGGGTTTTTTACTTTTTCCAGGTAGCAAAAAATGGACAAAAACTTCATCATTGGCTGTTGAGCGTGCACAGATAGCAATTTTGCATGTGGACAGATTCTCAGAAAGGCAGATTGCAAAAGCCTACGATTTAGCAAAAGTTCAGTTTCTCGCACCATAGAAAAGTTTGAAAAGTATGTAACTTACGGCGACATGAGAAAACTGATAGATCTCACAGTACTGTACTTCACGAAGTGATGATCACGCCATCAGATGAGCTGTCATGTGATGCTCTACTAGTTCTTTTCGTAAATTACGTGGCAGTCTGCGAAAAAAGGTACAGATATTGCCATCGGCACGATTTCAGGTGGTCTTAGCAAGGAGTTCGGTTTTCATTGATAACTTTTTGATAAACAAATATGTTTTTTGTCGTTATATTTTGTGCATTTACTGCATAGTGTATAATTGAACAACGTAGACCTAATCATTCGTCCTGCATACGTTAATCTATCAGTTATCTACTCCGTTGTGAAAAAAGTTTGGCGACCTTTTCAATAGACCGTAAACAAGTAGCTTATCACCGACAAAATTATTGTAATCTTGCATGCTCAGAAGAAATCGACAAAATTTAATATTTTTTTAAACTAATGTTGTCTATAACTGTTACATGTTTAAGCGGTTAAAGGCATAGACGCAGCTAATGAGCCACAGAAACCATGTCCCCATTTCCAAGACAAAATTGTGCCAAGCCAAATTGTGAAAAAATCATGCCTGTTTCCTGTGAGAGTGAAATTTGGATTTGGAAAGTAGTGGATAGCTTTTACTTGCTCTTCTCTGTTTGTTCATCAAAATAATGCGAAATGTTTGTGATATTCCTGCAGATGGAAAAAAGTACAGCAGGTTCCATCCATTTGACCCCATTATCAAAAATCCTAACTGCCCTCTTGGAGAAATGTCGTGCCAGTTACTAGCGAACTCTTGAAGCACATGCTTTTTTAATGTCCGTCAAAAAAGAGTTCCTTTACAGCAACAAGCCCGCCATTATGAGTATAGGTTTGACCTGCGCTGAACATGCCGGCTTTATTGAGCAAATAGAACGAGACCGTTGAAATTTGACCTTCGAAAAAATAGGGCTTTCACGGCTTCTTGATGACGTGACACTGACAGTCTTGTTCAAGAATCTCGAATAGAATTTGATATTGTTAAATCTTGTAGTTAGATTTAGGGTTAAATCGGCTTACACAACTCTAAGCTGCGGGACTGACACATTTGACCACAATTCTGAAAGTATTTTAAAAGAGATCATGAAAGTATTTTTAACAGAAAATGTTTCACTAATTTCTCCTGCAGGAACAAAACGTTGCAAACTCTTGACCAGCAGTGACGATAAATCACCGGAAAAGATAAAACCAAATCGAATGCAGATGTTTTCTGCCTATAAGAAATCAAGGACTAACTTGACTTGGCACAGCAGAGAAGCAGAAACTTGCACAGGTGAGTTATTGTTTTTGGTTTATACGATAAAACATTTTTTCTGATTTGTGGATAATGATTGACTACAAACGCATACGTTACAGAATGAGCATTGTCAGTAGCACTATACGAGTGCATTCGTATCAGTTATTGCTGCCTGAGCCACTACGCAACGTCCAAAAGATGACTGAGAGTTTTGTGGAACTTATTAATGCGCGGACTATGCTGAAAAAAAGAAGTTTGGTATGATTTCGAAAGGATATCCTAGAATGTGTATCAAAGCAGCATTCAGTTGCTGATGACGCTTCTCTGTACTGTACTGGAGCCTATTTCGCACCATTTGTTACTTCAGAAGCAAGATACAGGCGTTGAGTTAAAAGCTTCTGAAGTCCATCTTCTTTTGGCAGAGAAGCACTTTTATTAATTCAGGAAAACTTTGGAATTGTAATCAAAGCTGGATGCAGACTCTTTTCACGAAAGACATACGCGAGACCCATCCAAATATTATTTTAAACAACAGAAATATTACGATATCAAACATTGTTGAAGTTACATAAAAGCCACTGTTTAGTAATGTGCAAACAAGTAACAGCAACTTGATTTTGAATTTTTTCCTTTTTTAAACCGATTCCGATCAACAATCTTTGCTTTATAGAAAAGGCACTCGGCATCCAAAGCTCATCACTTGCCATTTGCATATTTTTGCTAGATGAGTGCTCAAAAAAGTTTGATTCCGCTGAATTGGTATGCCACTTACTAAACAAGATTTACAATACTTGCCAAAAGTTTATACATGAAAGTATTTCATTTATTTTTATGTTTTTATTGGTCCTTTTTAACTATTTTTGGGTGTTTCTTGTAATGTTTATCGGTCTCCTCAAACTTCTTCAACTACGTTTGTTGAGAATTTTTTTCTTGGTAACTGTGTACTATATTTATTTTTGTCAAAGCATATGGCTTTTGCTGAAAGTTTTCCCAAGCGTTTGTCATGAAATATC
>JGI24021J15306_10006811_pt1 | contig 13844 bp, 5 predicted proteins | sample Ectturendosymbi1_FD_15306 | JGI IMG/M metagenome (IMG submission 15306) | reverse complement strand
TTTATTTACTTGTTTTGCTAAGGTACAAGGTCCATATCACACAAGCCTATGAAAATGCTTATGCACAACACATCAAAAGGTAGGTGTCAGTTCATACATGTAGTCAATACTAAAGAGGAATAAACACTGAAACTAACACTAGCAACTACTGCATTTGGTCATTGTCATACAGAAACATTACATAGTGAGAAAAAACAAGATTTGTAAAAGGCCTCATGAGTTTCAAGCAATGCAAATATGTCATAATGCTGTAGATTCATAATAAGCCATGCAGTAGTCGGGATAGCTAGAAAGTGGAGTAAAATGATACTGGACAAAGAGACTTACAGAAAGCGCAAACATTTGGAAGGCAGTAGCTATTCATTGAAAGAAGGTAACTGACAGACAGCAACACTGGTTAATGCACTGGGGATAACTAATATCATACCAAACTTGCACGAGGTCAATATTCTGGCAGCATTCCTTCTGACCACAGCCAGGGACAGGCACTGGTGGGATCACTGCCACTGCCTGGGGTCGCTTCACATCAACAAGTTTCTTTGCAAAGCAGCTAAAAAAGGGGCAGTAGACTTGCCATATACACTAGTGGTTTCAATTGCTACTGGTTGAAAGCAGTAATTGCCAAGGTCCGTATTTTTGGCATTTTGGAACATCGGCATCGGTTGCTGCAGTGCCTGCTTTAGTGGTTGTAAAATACATTTGTAAATACATGGAGACTTATATAATAAAATGTATTAAACCACTACTTCAATATCAATGAGGGCACTTGCATAAAATCTCAACTCATGAGTATTGGAATTAAGGCTCAAGCTTTCTTTATTTCAAAAATATCTGGCCAGTTCAAAGATCCTAGCCATGGAAAATTAAATGCATCAGCCCTTGATAAATGATGAATCATGTGGATAAGGGAACACATGTTCTAGCTCAATTGTTAGTAGTTAATTGCTGTGGACATCAGACGGCATGATGGAAATGTGAACACAAACCTAGTACCATTTATATCAAAATAAAGATTATCACATTTGCTAAACAAATAGTTGAGGTCTGTTCAAATAATAACTTGTGTGCATTGGTATGGTTTGCTTAAAATTGAGGTTAAGTTTTAATAAGCATTCGATGAACTTCCCATACAATGCATAATACAAAAATAGAACTAGAAATCAAAAGTGATGTTGACATACATAAAACCAACGGCCAATACTGAAAACGATAAAATATCCATAAAAAACAAACATTTTATAAAAATTGGTAAATATTTTATACAAACGTTTTTAAATTGTCAGTCTTACTAAAAATTTCATTGTTTGCTAACAAGCAAATCCACAATTCTTCAAATGTGTTTCGCTTAGTTGCTGCAAAATTGTAGTATGTAATTGGTACCTTGTCTACTACAGATAAAAATCTTAATGAATTTGGAGTGTGCCATTAATTATGCTTGTCAAACATCACATGTTCATCACAAGAAAATAGTTTTTTATTTACATGCTATGCTTCAATTAATCTAGATTCATTCATCCTTGACATAACCAGTTCAAACACATTATCCTTTAACAGTTACACAAAAAAGAAAAATTCAAAAATCCAAGTCTGTCTAAATCTAGTGTTGCAACCTATCAGTTGGCATTGCATTGAATGTATGATTCACCATGAACGGGATGTGCATGAAGAACAACACCCATATATATGTGGTATGAACAAGCAATAATAGAGTGATCCCAACAGAGTGATCTTGGTGAGTGATCTTTAACAATGCTTGCGAACCTGGTGGTGAACAGCTAATTGTACTTCCTGATGGTAACGGCCAGAGTGATCTCATCGGGTGATCTCTATTGTTGCTTGCTACCAGTGTATGAAGCTTTGCGCACTTGTCGCTCAGGCTTTCTGATCGCAACAAAATGGTGCTGTGACCAGGATGTGAAGGTCGTGCCAATTGCAGACTTCACAAAAAGAATGTACGATTGGTGCGGTTCATTGTAAAAAGGAGGGAATGTTGTTGCAACCCCTCTGTTGGCATTGCGTTGAATGTGTGATTCACCACGAATGGGATGTGCGCGAAAAATAACACCCATATATGTGACGCATACAAGCAATAATAGAGTGATCCCAATAGAGTGATCTTGGTGAGGGACGTTTACAATGCTTGCAAACCCGATGAACAGCTGATTGTACTTCCTGATGGTAGCAACAAGAGTGATCTCATCAGGTGATCTCGATTGTTGCTTGCTGCCACAGTGTGAAGCTTCGTGCACTTGCCGCTCGGGCTTTCTAATCGCAACACTAGCTACATTTTAATTGAACAAGATTAATGCTTTGCAAATGCATTTGAAAAAAATTTGGCCACTTATTNTGGCCTAAGGTGACTTTAACAGAGACTGAACATNTATATTTCAAGTTGTTCCAAATACATAGTTTCTCTTTACCACCANATTTCCATTTGCTGCTACTATGGCTTTTCCTTTTATTCTTGATTAGCATCATAACTTTGGCTTTGCACATGCCGCAACACTGAACTCAGCTACTGCAAGAAAAGATAGTAATGACAAACACTGCAAGCATGAACTATGTACTTATCATGATCGTGCTTCACATGCATAGTTAAAACAGGTAACAATTGTCTAGAAAAGTCAAAAATGATTTCAATGATTTTTTAAACTGCTGCATTGAAAATTTTACTTAAGTTTGTGTATTCATTGAAGACAAGATACATCAAAAATGGACAGGTAGTGAAAAAATACGAAAGCAAAAAAACGTATGCAAAAGTAACAAAAGTCACAAATAACAAATTACGAAAAACAAATGAAAAAAAATGGGACCAAATAAAACATATTGGACAAAATATTAATGTGACCAATTGAACCAATGAGAATGGCAAGCCCAAAAGATATAAGAAATAAAAACAATATTAGCGAAACACAAATATTGAATTAAATACACAATAGACAACAACATAACATAGATGATGGTGGGCAAGCAATGGGTGAAGAGTTGAGATATGTACAGGTGAGCAAGAGAAGCTTGTATATAGGTGAAAGAAGTGAGCAACAATAGGGGTTATGAGGTAGACAGCAATGCATCAAAGCATAACATTTCATTATTATGAAAGCAAGTAGCAGGGGCAAAAAACAATGTTTATTCACACAAATCATGAATAAGTAACACAATTACCCATGGAACATAATGGAGGAAATAACATCGATAAATGTATGTCCCACCAAACACATGGCGTCACCAAATGATGTTGAAGAAACAAAGTTACAAACAGATTACAATATGTTTAGCAGCAAACATTAATCCAGTAAGTATTGGGTACTTGAAAAACAAAATAATTTTACTGTAGTTAATGAGCGGAGTATTTGGCTACACTGAAATTAACAAAATTTGGAGGTTTTTTTATAACAACTGAATTTCACAAGACAATCTAGTGTAGAATATCTGGAATTGTTTAGAAGAATAATACATTAAGTTCAGAAATGTTTAGTTTAGCCCTCGGAGCAATTTGAGTTTGAAGCCCCTGACGTAAATAAATAAAATAATTGTTGTGAAGGGTGTCATAATGGGAAGTCTGCTGAAAACACATAGAAATGTCACATAAAACTCAAACTGCTGTGCCGTGTATATTCACCTTGCAAAAAATCAATACCACAGTGGCAATGACCAGAGAATCGAATGCAGGGGCAAATTACTAGGGCAAAAACTAACGTCATCGATCATGAGCCTTCTGGTTACGCCTATGTTTCCACAGCACATATAGTACTGTAGTAAGTGAGAGAAATGTTTACTTCTAAGGTAGAGTTTCACAAAACATCACAACTTATGTGAACAAACCACTTATTTCACAAATATAACTGGTGTCATGTCATTGACATACAGTAGTTCTTCTTTTCAGTAACTTCAAGTTACTCAAGTTTGAAGTTAAACTTGAGCTGAATGATTAGATCTGAAAAAATTGTCAGTGAAACTAACCGCAAAATACGCTGTGTGTAACTGTAAAAGTACTGCATGTGCTATACAGACCTATATACAAGCTTGGCTCTTCCAAGTTTTCCAGAATAGCTTTAGTTCAGAAGTCGGCTATGTATGTATGTTTAAAATTTGCAGAGTTCCTCACTGCATCTCAGAACATTCTGTGGGGGCTTAGACCAAACTGACCTAGCCTACTGTTCTGGATAACGTCGAAGCAAGTATTTGCAAATAGTAAACAAGTTGCTAAATACTACTACATGCATAGATTCTTTGTAGTTGCGAACTTCACAAGCAACGCAGCAACGTCAAAACTAGTCTGAAATTATCAATTCAAGAGCCTACCGAAGCATACCTTTTGCTCGTTCGGAACTGTGTTCCTCTATACTCGCAAGCTGGTTTCAAAAAGAGAATATAAAAAAGCTTTGGGGATATTGAACTTATATTTGAGGCAAATGAATGCAGCTGACAAAGATTTGATATTTCGAACTGCTGACTCCGAAAGAAAGAAGCAATTTTTTCGACTGCTTTGCAAACATGAAAGTGTTGCCGGCATATATTTTCGCTAGAACTACAAATATCAAATAAATGAACAAATTAGTCTAAAAAATCAACTTTGTTATACAATTAAAATTTTAAAATGAAATTGGTTCAATAATATTAGTGTTGTAGCTTTAAAAATTTTGCTAAATAATCTGATATTCTACTTTTCAAGATGTTGCAATTTTCAATGAGCAGCACTGTTGTGGGTTTAAAGAAATATCTCTTCGTACGGGCATTGTTTTTGAACTCGATGACTGACTGCTTCGTCGTTGGTGTGATTGGATGTAGCCTATTGTAACGCGCAACAATAGTTGCTGGAAAACAAAAAATGTGTTTAAATAGTTTGGCATTCTGCACCGAAAAATGATAACCGTTTTTCAGTCATCACCTTCGTTTTGCAAAAAGTGCCTATCCAACCAAGACCTTATTTCATTTGTCAAGAGATTGAGATTCTGTTATTACTTGTTTGTCAATGACTTTATATATATTTGTCATGATTCTGTTATACCTTTTGGTTTGTTTGGGCAAGTCGTGCAATTGAACATTCCAGCTTTACTTCAAACGTGGTAATGACTTGGAAAAGTGCATCCTAGGGATGCAATGTAAAATTTCATGAAAAAGTCGCATTTGTGTGCTTGTGAATGGCGGAATCCATGCTGGTGTGGGAATCAGCCTTCAGGAATGTCAGCCAATTACTAGAAGCAATGGTGAAGTGCAAACGCTTTCCATGTGCATAGATGGTGAGTGAATCAATTAATATATTATGAAACATTTACAGTACTTGTCACAAAGTATAAAGGTACAATAAGTGTACTTTGACACTTCAAAAATGAACTTCAATTCTGCAATAACAATGAAAAAAAAACTGTTTTCTATTATTTTCCAGTTGGCTGACATTATTTCTTGGGTTTTTGGCTGACATTATTTTCTTGTGTATTGTACTCAAAGCGAGCACACTCTTAAATTGTTTCTACCACTAATAGGTGCGTGCAGATATCATTGCGTAATGCGTGACAAAGAACACCACGAATTACATTCACAAAGTGCGAACTTGCACTTTGGGTGGTTGTACTTCAGGAGCTCTAGTGGCTGTTTGGTGGCACGTAGACACCCGGTTTCGGTTCAGATATGTTCGGAAAGACTTTCTCTATGTTCCAAATTTATTTTTTTCAATGAAGATAAAAAACTGTTTTCTGTTATTTTCTAGTTGGCTAACATTATTTTTTGGGTTTTTAGCTGACATTATATTTTCTTGTGTATTTACTCAAAGTGAGCACACACTTAACTTGTTTCTACCAGTAGTTGAAGTGGCACATTGCATGAATAATGTTATAATCTTAGTTGTAGATGAAAGGTAGTGATTGTTGATTACCTCATGCTTGTGTTCACCTGCCTTTGCATTTTCTAGCATCCCATGCATGGCTGATTTCTGCTTTCGGCTTCAACTTGTATTGTGTCTCAAACTGCATGGTTTGGAATAGTATTAGAAACTTTACATTGTTCTTTGTCCCTCTTGAACTATTATCTTTCCACAACGTCATTAGTTATTCAAGTTATTTCATGTTGCAAAAATAGTTTATTGCTTTCAACTTTAAACTTTGTCAAAGTGTTTGTATGTATTTAGCTGCTGAAACACATTTACACACAGGTGAAGAATTTGAATTGCAAATTTTTAATAAGGTTGTAGGACTGACGATGCGTGGTGTTATGTAAAATTGATTTCCTATTAAAAATTTACGGATTGATTGAAACTCTTCACCTGCGTGGAGACTAATACAGATTTGTGCAAGTTTGAGTCATTGCGAAAAGATGAAAGCAGAGCACGTTCATTCAAGTGATTCCTTAAAAGCTTAGAGCAAACTTAGAGCTTTTAATATTAGTATTTAATAGTTTGAACAAAAGTGGTCTTGCGATTGCTTTGCCAGTAATCCGTCACATAGTTAAGTCTGGTGATAGGTGTATTGTGTCAGTCATGTGCTACAGAATAACCACCTATCTTCAAGTTCTTGCAAAATTTATTTTTTGGTAAGAGTTATTTCATTTCAACTTGTGTTTACACAGTTTTCCATGTTGACAGAATCAAAAGCTTAACTCTACACTGTACTTGAAATTTTATGGCTTTGACATTAGGTTGTGGTATTTTACATAGTTTGGGGATTATCAGCGATCTTTATGAAATAGCACAAGTTTCAGGATTGTGGCTTTATGCTTGTTCTAATTCCAATGTTTCTGTGACACCACCATAGCATTTGCTTCAGTGATGTCTTACTGCTGTAACAGCAAACTTTGATTTCCATGTTTTTAGACTGTGACTAGAAGGTTCTGATCCTCATCTTTTGTAGGTAGCCAATATCTTTGGTCAGTGAATGTTTTCTACAAGAAAATTTTGGGGAATAGATTCGTTAAAGCTGTTGCCAGTGGAAGAGCTGATGGTAGTAACTATCCTCAAGTGAACTGGGTGGCTTTGGTTTAATTCATAATTTCTCTACTGGGTGATGGTAGTTTCCCACACCACAGGCACCTGGAGGCTTTGGCTAAAGAGTCACATCCAGAGGCTGTCACCAGCTTACCTGTTTAGCGTGGTGAATAAAATAATGGAACAGAAATATTTTTAAATAAAATCTGTTTTTAAAGTGTATGAGGTCATAGGTGTTGCTGGTTTTGCAGGCCCAGTGCCCACAGACCACCAGTGGTTAAGAGCAACTGGTTCAGTCAGTCAGAAACTGGTGGCATGGCTATAGCAAGAGCTGGATCGGTGTAAATGATGACAATTTTACCCCTGCCTTGTTTTATTTGCAAAGTCTGCTAATCAGTGTGACTGCTTGGTATATATAGATTGTTATTTCTTTAAGTTTCAAAGCTTGATCTAGATAGAAATTGCCAAGATGAACAAAGCTGAAGTGTTTTTTTAATGCAATGTCGTAGCATTTGTAAGTCAACTGTCATGTATCAATATATTGTTGAAGTTAATAAGAATAATGAGAGAAATATTAGAAAAGTTTTTGGTACAATATCCCAAAACTTGCAACTTCTGATGCAATTTTTCAGATAATTGTGATACGATCATCAAAATATTGATGTACTTCCTGCTTGAAGATATTGCAGAAAGTCCAACAACATAGGTTGCATGCTTTGATGCAGTCAGATTGTTTATATTTATCCTTATTCTTTGAACACTACAAACCCATTTTACTTTGTCACTGAGGTCCTTACAGTCTGTTTGAGGGTGTGTGCATGCCACAGCATATTCCTACCTTACCTGGCCTTGACCAGGCTTAGACTCAGTGTCCTACTCGGGATGTAGTGTTGTACCAAGTGTTATAGGTTAGTGAACAATGTTAAGAAAGTGTCTGTAATCCTGTTCTACCTCAACGTCATTATAAAAATGTTATGTTGTGGCTGTTATCATTCTGTGTTGTGCAGACAGTTTGTGCTGTACTCAATGGACTTCGTGTCTGTTTCAAAACCTCAAAATAAAATAAAAAATTGACAGCCAATTGTTGGTCATGTTACAACTTATTAGCAAAGTTGAAGAAACCATAATAGCTTAGAGCATTGTAAAGTGTCCTTGGAGCTTTGTTATCATGTGTCATATTGTTTCTCTTGTAAGGATTATTATGATATCAATATTATTGTCAATGCTTTCTTAAATCTTAAAATGCCAGGTCTTTGCAGGTTCATTATGCAGCAAAGAAAGTTATGTTTTTGAAAAAATATTACTTCCTCTAGATCTTCAACCTGTAAGTTTTCATAAGCCATTCAATCCCATCATAAGGTTTGGAAATGCAGATGTAAAACGAGTGTTTTTTTGTTGAAAACTTTTGCAATTCCATCTGTTGAAATGACTTTGTCGATGGAGTATTTTGGGCAGTACCTTGTTTTCAGTGTTTTTGTTCTTCCTTTTTGTCTGGCTTCAAGTGGTCAAACAATTCTAATCACTAATAGTGATGCTGAAAGCAGTTTTTAGAAATTGGTTGAATTTTTTTAAAGTTGGTTCAGTTTCACCAAGTATGCCTTCACCATCCCATTTTTACGTCAAGAAATATTCAAGGTTTTACCAATGAATCGTTCCATGCCATGATTGATCAAACTATCAATAACGCCACCCAGCATTTCACCCGTCAGCTCCGCTCTTCACTTCAACCTGAACTTACACTAACTTTTTGAAAGCAATTAAACGCATTTGGAGCAAGCTGCATCTTAGGTCTTACGAAGCCGGATTGGAAATAATAACTCTTTTTATTACGTTTAACGTCCATGTTGGCAACGATGATGGTTGATAAACGCGTGTTTTAAAGCACTGTTTTGCCGTACTGTGTAGTTCTGTATGATTACTTCGTACAATTAGTCAACAACCCTTTTCTTGTCGTATGTAGATCTGAAACTAAATTCCCTAGAAATAAAACTAAATGGCGGGCAACGCTGATCCATCTGAACTTTTCAATGTGAGTTCGAATCTCGACGGCATGAGCGATGAAGAAGTGCAAAGCTTTTATCAGAACCTGTTGTTGAAAGCGCAAAGCGAGAGCGGAGAAGAAGGCAGCAAAGACAAGCCGTGGAGCACAGTGAAGCCGACGCCAGGCTGTTGCATCAAAACCAAAAACTTGAAAACTAACGAGAAGGTTTTCATCAACGTATGCACGTCGAGTTCTGTCCCAGCGCCGGACACTATCTCCGAGCAAGAGCTCATTTCCATGCTGGACAAATTGGACGACCCGGACGAAATTGTCGACTACCGCATTCCAATGAGCCTCGGCGAGCCGCACGCTGAAGTCGACAACAAGGGCAACGGCTGTACCGCCTACGACGTGATCATCAACCCCAATTTCTTGCATACGATCAATGCCAGCAAGACGTTTTTCGGCTTTTTTATGAGCGTGGTGTTCGAAGGTCTGTTGAACAAGTACGAGGCCGAGCTCGACCGAAACTGGATTCTGCTAAAAGCCAAGAAGTTTCTGGGCAGGATCGAAGAACAGAACTTGCGCAAGCGAACGCTTATTCAGGAAATTCCAAACAAACCGCCGCTGATCAGCGAGGTGGAACAAGTATACAAGCCCAAGTTTGAAATAATTCGCGAACCTGAACCGGGCCACCCGGACTTTCTGATAGCAGAGATTAAATTGCCCGCCGTGGAGAAGGCGAGCAGCGTATTGGTCGACATCGGTGAAGACAGGTTGGTCGTTTGCACTCGTCCCAAACGATACTTGCTTGATGCTTTCTTGCCATACAACTTGATCCAAGAGGATTGCGGAGCGCAGTTCGACGTACGCACGAAGTGCCTGACTGTGACCATGCCGGTCCAGAAACAAGGAACGTCGTAATTTTCTAATGTTCCCTTTGTTTTTTTCTTTCTGTAGTTTGCTTTTTATACTGTGCCTAACATATGTTTTTTTGTACACTGTGCCCAGGTAAGTGCTGTTTTTATTATTATTTTCACCGCTGCTTTCGTTGATTGCAGTGCCATCGGAAGGGTCAAAGACTGACAGTCGTTGTGTTGTTGCATCATAAACGCGACACTGTCAGACAGTGTTCCCTCTAAGAAAATTCGACACTGAGCAAATGTTTGTTTTGTTGCGCACTAAGCGCATGCAACTGCGCAACCATGCAGACACACAAACAGTGAACCGTTCCCAGCGTTAAAAGGTCTGTGCGATATATGTACCGCATGAAATTTAGAATGTTGTAAATGTGCGACAATGAGATAGCACTGTGCAAATTGCCTGGTGGTACTGCGCAGTTGCGCACCTTATAGAGGAAACACTGCTGTCGAAATTGTGAAAACGCGTGACGTTCAAGATGGCGCCATTTAAACACCATGTCGAGTTTCAAACGTGCAACGTACAGTGTTTTCGTGACGTCGACAGCGAATGTGAACCCTATTTTCAAAACAACCGTACGCATGTGAGACCTAACGGCTTCAAAATTGTGTACGCCTTCATTGCGTCAATCCTTAATACTGTTGTGTGTGCCTCGACAAGGTCCTGAATTGCCTCGGGTGTGGGCCGGGCTCAGATTACTATACGGCCGTTTTCGTGGATTTTTTCCAGAGGGGGGGGCACTAGTGGTTTTTTCCAAAAGGTTTTCTAGGGGGGCCAAAAATGGTTAAGTTTGTTTTTTACCACTCGAAACTTAAGAAAAAAGCCCTTTTTGCTGAAATTTTCAAATTCCTGCCCCCCCTTCCGACACCCATCCTCGTGTGTAGAAAAAAGTTCGTACCACACCATTAAAAAATCGTTGTAATTTCAAGCGTTTCAACATCATTCTAAATAGTTCAATTTTGCTGAAATTGAAATATTTGACAGATCAATTTCAACTGTGTTCTTGTTTTTGCAGTGGCAACTCTAAATCACTTTATTTTTGCATTGGCAATACAACTGGCATCCTTACAGACAGCTTGTTAGTTCCTACATATGCTTTGTCGTGTCTTTGCATTCCGGTATCTATTGCAGTTGTAGAATGAGTATTCAGTCACGTTATTTCTGTGTCCAAGATGCGGAAGAGATGTGATATTGAATGTGTTTAAGACAGGTATCAATGCTGTGTCATTTTTGCCTGTTTTTTAAGCTGTGTTCTTGGTGTTTTTAACAGCCCAGTGACGACTCCGGCACACAGACTCCTCGGGTTTAGCCCGAGTCTTCGATTACGACTTATATCGGAAAACGCAAGCTTTCTTGCTTTGTATATTGGTGCCACCATCCACGGTCCCACTTCACTAAATTGTTAACTCGGGCTCCTTACTTTGGGCCTTGTCACTGTTCATATATTTTCTTTCCATGTCCGGCAATTCGCGTTCATGCTACAGGTGACCTGAATAAAACAATATCGTTCGTGGCAGGTGTTCTCTCGACTTCGTTCGCTCGCGCTTTACTCAGGCTCACTCATTAGAGCCCGAGATGGCCTACATGCAATTAAGTATTTTTTAAAGCATCATTCACATCAGACTGGATATTTTTTGAAGCAGTGGATTTGTATAGAACAGGGGTCACCAAAGTGGTGCCCTCGCGTACCAGGTGGCCCGCAAGGACCAAGTAGGTCGCCCGCGGGCCTGTTCTGAAAATAACATCAGCATGATCGATGTCTTCACATTAACGAAGAAATACTGACATAATTGAAGGTAAACTGAGCAAAATTTTTATTTCGGAAGTGTGTATCAAAGTAGTAGCCTTTCGCACCAATCGGTTCACAAGAAGCTCGTAGTTTCGAAAACGTTGTTGACCCATGGTATGTAAAGCAGCCCTGCACGACATATGCGGCCCGCGAGAGCTTTCTCAGTTGTAAAAGATGTTGCAAAAGCTCGACCTCGAGTAAGTAATTGTCGTTCCAGGCTTTCTTCCATGCTACAACGAAATTTCCACGTCAAAATGAAATAGACATTTGGGGCCCGCGGCAAATTCATGTTGATGTAATTTGGCCCTTCGAGCTTTCTGAGTTGTGCAGGCCTGGTGTAGAACATTGCATTTGAAGTCCAATCCAATCGACAGTTCCCGTTTCGAGAACAATTTCAAACGAACGAAAAATTGTCCAACAACTCGGGCTAATATGAATGAACCTACTGGCGTTATCATTGCTCCGTGACGTACGTTGCTCAGCAATGGAGAAGTTATCATGAGCACTTACCATTTATTGTTAAGTAATTAACGTCACAGAGCAGCGATAATGCCAGCCAGAATGCAAGCAAGTGGAAATTTCAGTGACAAAAGCGTCGAACGGTTTTATTCAGTCGAAATAAATCGCATGATGAGCCCGAGTGACGCTGTTGACGTGGGTCGCCCCTGTACCAGCCTATTTGAATTTCAGTTTTACCCATACGTTTTTTCGTAATAATTTTGTCTAAAATAGTGTATTTTAGACCTTCACGTGGTGTATAGGCAATATTTCAATACTTGTGACGTCACTGCCAATTCAAACCACAAAAATTTTCTACAGTTTTTTGACGTGCACTTGTGCCCCCCCCACTTTAAAAAAGGTTCCGCCACCCATGACCGTATATTTCCGAAAGCAAACAGAAAATTAACAAAAGACAAAATCACAACTCATTGTTGTTTTCTATGGAAGCAAAAAAAAACGACTGCAACTTTCCAAAGCGCAGCAGCAAAATTATTTAAAGTATTTTTGCAAAAACCTGTTCTAGTATGAACGGTTACGAACAGCACAGCATGTCAACCACCAGTAGTTGCGAACAGCCGTCGCACATCTTTCAAACTCGAAGCTTTTGCGTCTCAAAACCTGGCTGCATCTCAAGGATGAGGCATTTCCAGCTCCTGCCCCCGACTCGGTGGCAGATGCCAGGAGCTGTGTTGCGGTCAATGAACAGCTGCGCACTGTGTCCACCCAAACATGGGCGTCGGAAGGATTTTTTCCAGGGGAGGGCCACTAGGGGATTTTTTCCAGGAGGGGCCAAAAGTGGTGAAATTTGTTTTTTACCCCTCGAAATTGAAAAAACAACCCGTTTTTCTGAAATTTTTAAAATCCATGTGTTCTTGGACTGAACGGTTTCAGTTGGGGGCTTTCCCCCCTACCCCCCTTCTGACGCGCGCATGCGCCCGACTTTGCGCCATATCTCAAAGAGTGGCCTGGGGAAAATGCAAAGATGGTTTCTTTTGGCGCTACAATACAAACTGCTGTAGAGCAAAATCCGCCTGCTTAGGTGCGAAAGGGTTATTATTGCAACCCGGGAAGAAATTCATTTCAGTTGGGATTTACTTTTTCTCTGCCATGCTCAGCTCCTTGCGGAACTGGGCAAAACCACGATAGATACCGGTTGCGACGCAGCTCTCTGGCGCAACTGTGTTGATCATCCAGACGACTGCAACCCCTTTCAAAAATGCAATCCTATCACACCCTAAATTCACCAGCGATTCGGATATCAACTTTAAATACGATGGAACCTGAATAAAAACCAATTGAATTCTGTAGTTACTCATAAAATTGATCAGAAGCAAGTATTTAAAAAAATAATAATTAAACAAGTGCTTTCAATTTGTTTTTATTGAGGTCCATCCCTTGCTAGCGCTCGTTTCTCCGTTTCTTGTTTTTTTAGTCCTTGTGGAACCTCCTTGTTCTACTTCTTATCACTACGCCACAGTAATTGCACTTTCCTTCCCTGTCATTTCGCAAAGCACAGCGACTTTGCCTCAACTCGTCATTGCTCTTGTGAAGGCCCGTGGTGAAGTTGGTTGAAATGGCGGCGTCGAAAGTTATAATTAGTTGAAGGCCACAAAGATGGCGGCAAGTAAATCAGTCAGTTTATTAACGGGGAAACTAGTTTCGCGTTTTCCAACGCATCATCAGTCCTGTAAATGTAAGTCAAATCTTACAGGCGAAATGTTGGCACTTGAAAA
>JGI24021J15306_10006809_pt1 | contig 13846 bp, 8 predicted proteins | sample Ectturendosymbi1_FD_15306 | JGI IMG/M metagenome (IMG submission 15306) | reverse complement strand
GAGCGAAAAGATCCCGCGCATTTAAGACGCAAACAGAGGCGTAACGAGGTTAGATGGCGCCCGAGGTGAGAAGCAAGTTAGGCACCCCCATGTTCGAACCTGAGGTCTTTCGGAAGCATACTCACTGTATTGAAGTAAGTACTTGCAACATTTTTGGGACTTTTCGGCGCCCATGCGGTGATTTGGCGCCCCATATTGACTCGGCGCCCGGGGAATTGCGTCCCCTTGCACCCCCTGGTTACGCCCCTGCGCAAAGTCGACGCCCACGCCACACCCTTTTGCTAATCCCGATAAATCAAGGTCTACAAACACAAGTGTTACCGGTGTTGTACTTTGATATGCAAAACGTAACTTCAAAACTTGGAAGCGTACGTCACAAATTATTAAAAAATGCACGGAATAGTCACTGCAGATTCTGGCCATTCACCGAACATACATGAGAACTTTCTTGTCACACGTTTTTGACAAAATTTCAAAAAACAACAACAACAGCAAACAAACGAGAGAAATTTCTCTATTTTCCGCTCGGTTGTTATCTGGTCACTCACTTGCGCTTGGCAACGAAGTTTTGATAATGGTCAGGTCGGGAAGGACCCACTCTTGTCTTTCTTCATCAAATCTCGTTTCGGACTTGACACGATCCAAGTTGCTGTAATTGCAATCTCGACGAATTGTAGGCTGAACTTTCGAAAGTATATCCTGCGAATCGAAAAGAATGATCTGACCATTCCACTCCACGCTGGGCCGGACGATCAGGGAACAACTGCGTATGGGAAAGGTTCCGGGTTCGACGCCGGGGCTCGGTAGCAACACACAATGCTTTCGAGCATTTCATCAAGGGATGCCTGTTCCCACAAACAGCGCAGCATAATTCGAGACAAGCAAACAACACCACTTGATTCGTAAATAACCTTGCTCGATGAAAACTACTCACAAAAAATCCGATGAAACCCACCCGGTAAGATCAATAAAATTTTACTAAAACCGATTCACAAAGTATATTGTATTAGAAAGGGGAAATGGTAGGTTTGGAAAACGGGTGTTTTGATTGCAATTAGTAAAACTTGCGTATCGTTTGCAGAGCAGGTTTGCCTGAAAGTTTCGTTTCTATCGGCAACAAAACTGACAATATTCAAAATCTGGAATTTTTAGAAGCTTTTCACCGTTTCCCGAATGCTTCTACAATCTCCATAGCAACAGCAAACGTCACAGTGCAATAAACAAAACACGAAAAGCACCGACGAAACACAGCAACGCCGCGAGGTAAGGATGACGTATGCATCTGAACACGTCACAAGAATGACGTACATTGAGCAGCTGTAGGTCGCGCTGTTGCCTTCGTATCGTGGCGAGATACTCGCTCCTGTCCCGCTCGAACTCGTAGTTGAGATCCTCGACCTCCATTTTCAAACCTTCGACCTGTGAATGTCGGACAAAGGAAGTGACGTGATTATCGTCGGCAGAAGTGACATTGCCGTGACGTTAACGGGAGCTCAAGCTCATCACATGCGTCGGAAAACAACTTAGGAAATATAAAGGCTATGCTTGTGCATCTCGGGCAGAACCTGAAGTTTCGTGAAATTTTGGACAAATTTCAGAAATGTCTGCTTGTGCTTCATTGACAAGGATGATAACGACTGGAATCGATTTTGAAATCGGTAGACCATAACGACTGGAATCGATTTGGATTCGGCCAAACACTTTTCAGGGGCCGCGAAAGGCACTAAAGTGGTTTTCGGGCGATTCAGGCCATAGCTCGCCGACCGATCGCGCTAGAGAGCCAATGAAGACGTAAAATACGGATTTTCGTGTACTTTCTTTAAAAAAAATTGGGTGAATTGGCACTTAACAATTTTAAAAACAGTGTGACGTCGCGAGGTCGTCATTGTGACGTGTGAAAAAAACAAGGTGCCCATTTACCCTCTTTTTGAAAAAGAAAGTACACGAAAATCCGCATCTTGTGATATATTCATGGACTCTCTAGCGCAACCGGTCGGCGAGTTATGAACGAATTCGGTTCAAAAACCGTTACAGCGGTTTTGGCAATCCTTGAAGTGTTTTCGGGCTGACACTGATTCGGGAGGTGACTCACGCGTTAAACATTTAACGCGACGAAGTGAAGCACAAACAGGCTTGCCGCAGCCATACTACGTTTGCATGTTTGTAAGTGGAAGACAACGCCAAACCCGCGCAAACACAACTAGCAACAGCAAACAAGCAGCGGAGCTCGAAAACGCGCATACAGGTCGTTAAAAGGTCCCTCGACGGATCCGCTGCAAACAAGGACAGCACTTGACCACTTAAACGGGTGTGGAGTATTCTGTGGTTCCTCGCTAGCTGCCCAGGACCATGGGCGTCGGAAAGGGGGTGCAGGGGGGCTAAGGCCCATGGTTTTTGAAATATGATAATTTGCTTTTGCGTTTTAGCAAAGAGTTTTTTCTCTTACTTTCAAATTGGCAAAATTAAATTTCATCATTGTTGCCCCCTCGGAAAAATTATTCGTACGCCCAAGTGCACAACGCAAACAAAACCTTCGTTAACCTCCCAGAGCACCGAAGTTTCAAAAGAAAGTGACCTGTTTCTTTTGCCTGGCGATCATTTTGTCGCGGGCCTTCACTTCGTCCGTGACGCTGTCGTAAACGTCCAGTATGGTTTCGTCGTCGTCATGCTTGGCCGCCCTGGCCAATCGCTGCTTGCGCTCGTCCACGTGCTTGCGACGCGACTGCCTGCGTCTTTTCGCTTCTTCGTCACGTGAGCGCTCTCCACCAATCATGTTCTCCTGCAACATCTGAAGCCTGCGCGCAACGCGACAATGCATTCAGTTTCGTCACAAAGGCAACGCTTGTTTGATAAAATGGTCTTGGGCCTGCACCAGGGGAAGGCTTGATTCCGAAATGATTAAGTTTTCGCCCTCGTGCCATTGCTGCGTGTCACGACTAAGCTTCCACTGCAAATGATTGAATAGAAGGCAGAGTAATAAGCATAAGATGATTGTGAATTTTGGAACTTTGCACCACACAGCGTTAAGGTTGATTCGCTGGGAATGATTGTGTCGACCACACAAAACTCATGTTACCATGGGAACCGAAAAACCCGAGGGATTAAAAATAATTCATGTGCTTAGGAAAATGTTAGAAATATGTCATTTTATGACTTTTCTTAACTTTCGATGACAAATCGAAAATTGCTTGAGTTTTTTCTTCAAAAAGTCACGGTAACACATAACAGAAGATCAGGGTCTTCATGGATGTCTTACGTGTATACTCGGTCCATTTCGACACATGGTTCCCAGGTATGTTTGTAGATCCCTGGTTACTTGAAGTGTCACTCGCTTCTATTCTGTGTTTTGCAATATACTGGTCATTTTCTCTTTTTGCAGTTTTTGGACCCAACGGTAAAGTATTTTATTTAAAATTATAATATGTTTGTTTGGCTGCGCGGGAAAGATTTTTCTGTGAAAATGAGTAAAATTTGTTGCAGGTTAAGTCAAAAATTATTCGATCGGAACTTGCGGAGGTCACGTGTCCCAGAAAACGTAATCACGTTTCGCGTCCCGTCAGACCCAACGTAACCTCACACGTAACGCGCTTTCAACGTCACCTGAACGAGGTCAAACGACGGAAATGACGTCACGCATGTCTAGCTAACACAATGTTGCTGCCGTGGAAATCCAATGGTAAACTCCCGAAGTTCAAACTTTTCTCCGCAACAACCATAACCTTTTTAACGCTTCCTCGTGTTGCTGCATGACGTCGTCCTCACTTAGTTTTGCGTCGTCGTCAAGGGCAACGTGGAACGCGCCTTTCTCCTTGGACGATGAGCTGCCTATGTATTGCGCCACCTGGTGAAAAATGGGAGAAAAAGTTTGCAAACGGTTTCCAGGAAACTTGAGACAGTCTCGCGGACGTATCGTAGTTATGAGATACGCGAGCGATGTCAGCAGTTTATCTGTGACGCAAATAGGTTGGCGTGAGTCGTTTTCAAAGTCAGGGGGTCGCTAGTTCGATTCCTGTGCCATGGTCCTATACATAATAAAGCTATTGATCGGCTGGTAAGGTACGTAACCTGGGTATGAAACAAACTACGGTTAAAACCAGATTAAGAATACTTTGTCTCCTTGTATTTCTTCTGAGACGTAGCATAGTAGAAAAGCACACGACAACAGATAAAAAGCTGACGCCATTTCTATTTTTTGTACAGAAACCAAGGAATACCACGCTTTTTAAAAAACAGCGAGTGGTTTTCTGCGAAGCTGGTTAAAAATTCATCTTGCAAAATGCTTATGATAGCCCACCACTCTAATTTCTACTGATATAACTCAAAACACTTTGCGAAACACTTTTGCCTTCCTAAGCTTTTCTCTTTGTTCCATTAATCCTATTGCCTGCCATCGGACCCAGGTGTGATTATTGCTCATCGCTGCATGCAGTGTTTCCATTAAATTTTAGAACAGATGGTTTCACGACTACTAAGATAGTTTCTTCTACGGCACGACTGCAACTGCACGCGAGCAACTAAAATATTTTACTAAGTATAACATGAAGCAACACACGCAAATGGGAAAGATTAGTGCTTGTGATGGTCAGCAGCAAACGCAGGTACAGTATTAAATTAGAAACTAACTCAGTCTAGTGCACTAGGCCTTGGCCAAAAAGTAGAACAACCAAATGATGCTTTACCTTTTAACAACTGCCGCTCGCCTTTGTGGTTCAGCGTGGCAGATACATGCCTAGTAATAACGAGGTCTTGGGTTCGATCCTTACCGAAGCCGCGCTTGAGCCAGGGCTGTCGAGCAGGACACCAAGCAATTTTGGATGGCTGGAACCGGAGCCTGAAATTTGGGTTCCAGTTCCACAGGAATAGTTTGTTGGGAAAGCGAGTTGTACAAACATTACAATGGTTTTTAGTTTTCAATGGACCAGACCGTTCCGGAGCTGGAGCCAAAAATCAGGCTCCAGCTCCACAACCGTGCCTTTAACAGATTAATTCCGTTTATTTATTTCTTCCAATGTGCGCCACTGTTTAAGCGCAAGGAGCGATATTTTATTTTTCAGACATTGAGAAACGATTCCCGCATTGCTGTGGGATTCCATCGGGGAGGGACGGCCACCCCTCGTCACCCGCACCCGACGAAAGTCGTCACTGGCAACAATCCGCAGACAAATGCTCTCATTTAACGTGGCAGGAAAAGTTGCGGTCCTTGAATGCGTTTGCGACGTAATATTGATGCAATACAGTTTTTGACCACATGTTTCCCTAAAATTACTGCCTTGCATTGTTCGATTAAGTTGCGTCTTGAACATCACTTGCTTCCACTTTACTTACAAGATACAATATTGTTCACTGTTGTTGCGGCAACCTAAACAGAAGAATTGCCTAAAACAGTATTAAAACAAATTTCAGCTTGATAAAGTTTTGATCAAACGACGTGAGCCATTTGACACGAGAATAAAGTTGACCATTCTATCAAACCCATCCAGAAATTGTTAGCGCGATATAAACGATCAAAAACAAAAGAATTTTTGTAGGAACGTTCTAACCTGTTGTCCTTGTTGCTGAGATGTAGAATCACTGCTCAGTCGACCGTTCTGAAAAATTTATTCGCATTAGTGATGCAGCTAGGGGGGGCACCCAGGGGGGCTGGTGACGGGCGATAAAACTTTTCTTTAAAAAACGATCTTTTCAGTGCAGAAACAGTGAAAGAATAAAAAATAAAAGAAATAGATCCGAACAACAAAAATGGGAATACATTAACAACACGCACGCACGCATGGAAATAGAAAACAAGGGTCACTGTATAACTACGGTACTATACCTCGAAAGATGATTCGTAGAAACCAACATCTGTACTGGAGGTTGAAGTCGAGACCATCTTAAATACAAATCGAATGTCAGTAAAAATCACAGAAGGGCTAAGAAAAGTATTACCAAAAAAACGCAGGGCGTACTTTACAAAACAACCCCGGTATATTAACGGAAATGACGAAACTAATCACGCAGGTGCTCTTGATCTGTTGCAAGGAGTGCAAAGCATTCAGAGCTAAGACGAGATGTTTGGAACTTTCCCGCGAGAAGTTGAGCAGAGCAGGGTTAACGAAGCAAGCGTCGCGCGCGTTGTCATCGCGACGCCACTGCGAGGCCGCGGTCAACTGCAAACGAACTCACACGCGCCAACTCTGTTATCATTTATAGGACGAAGCATACTAGAGCAACAGCGCATAATTTCGTCAGTTGCTTGAAGGACAAAAATCCTTTATGATGTAGAGATTGTCAGAGCGGATCACTTGATAGCAAGTGCTTTGAACGAATGAGTTTTAATCTTCCAGTCCGGGTTTTTAACATTCAAGACCACCAACAGCACCAGCACCCCCTAACTTACACCCGGGCATCACGAAGCATATTGGGAAGTTTTGCAAGATCCAACAAAAGTTTCCATTGCTCACACGATACACAACAGCTCTGTTATCAAAATAACCTGAAAGCAGACACAGTTCGGCTTTGACTGCAGAGTTTGTACTTGGCATGCTGTGCATTAATTACAAAAAAATGCCACGCCTACATTTTAAAAATGCATTCTTAACAAATACGGTAGCAAACAAGTTAAATTTGGCAGATTAAGAGGATTTCGGAAGGTTGAAATCTTCTGAAATTACAAATCGTAGAAAACCCTGACTATAGAATAAAAATTCCTGCGAACTTTAGGGGGCAATTGTCCGCTTCGCCTTCCCGAGTTGCAGACACCAAATTCAATTCGAACCAGAGTAATGGAACCATGGTAAGCAGTCTATTTTTACAGACTGGACGAACATCGAAGGAGCTTCTGAGCACATCATAGTGTTGGTCAACACACAAAGCATGCAAGAATTCAAATGCGTCCGATCAAAAACATTCTGGAATGTACGCCCTGACTGGCATGCTCGGGTTTCGAAATCTTTTATAGCATCGGCTGGGAATGAGAAGCACTCTGTGGTTTAGTCCTGATTCATGGACCCTTTAAACGCATTCATGGACCCTTGAGGGTTCGCGGACCTCAAGTTAAGAACCCGTGCTTTTCGTCAATGGTTGCGCCGCCACGAGGATCTATATTTAAACTGCTACAAGCAAAACAATAAAGACTACTGAAAAAAATAAAAAATCGGGCACTGTGACCAGAGACCACTATGAGGAGTAAACCTGAAGTTCTCGTCCGAGGAGTCGCTGCTTGCGCCAGTCACGGAACCATGTCTTGGAATATCACAAGCTCCCAGGCCATGTAAAAGCACCAACTCCCACCAAACAACAAGCAGACCAAGCATATCATGCACCACGAGGACAGGGATGCAATCATACGGATGAGCCAAGCCTGCCCAGTGGGTGGGGCGCCCTTTCGTGGATCGAGCGGCGGACGGATATTTGCAGGGCGTGGTTGTATATCAGCTCGGAAAGCTTGAGCATGAAGTTCGCCGACTGCCTGTATACTTTCAGATCGGTGTCGTACTGATCTGAAGCGCCCAGGAAGCGGTTAAAAGCCTCGCTGTCGCTCTCGTCATCGGTCAACGTTGAGAGCAACGAGGACGAGGAGCTGTTCGGATCGCTTGGGTGCTTCCGGTAGGGCGCCAAGTGTGGCAGCTGGCGAGGTGTTGAGAGGGGGAAAGGTCATTCGTTTCGAGGAACTTTTAACCCCGCTAAGCAGGCCGTGGAAAGACAAATTTTGACGGGAATATTCGACGGTTACGTACAAAGTTCATCCGCATGTACACACTGCTGCTCTGAAATGTCTTCTGCGTTTACTATGCTTTCAGCAGACCAGCAAAAGGAGCAAATATGTCTTTAAACTGCGTGGGGTTGTTCCAGACAGATTTGTTAATAACATGACACTCGTAGTAGCGTAGCAAGGCACACAATCGACTAAAGCCATTGACACTTTACCGGATGGTGTTGTGCAAGGCGCATGAAAGTTTTGCAACAAGAGATCGGTGTAAGTTAGAAAAGCAGAAGTTGTAATAAGCAACAAATACATGAAGAAGCAACCATTTAACTTGACAAGAAGCAGCGTCGCTTCTTACCTCTTGTGCCGTGCGGCCATAGGCTTGTCCTGTCAAACCTGCAAAAGAACCCGAATCAAAAAAAGACACTAAAGGTTGATAAATAGTTTTTAAAGCATTTTTCCGCTCTTCACGAGTAATTTGCGGCATGTTACCGCATTGATAAAAAAACTTCAAGATGTTTTATGCAAAAAACTAAAATTGTGTCAATGAAGAGCAGGTATATAAGAAAGCTAAGGAGTTTCGGACAAACAGAAATAACCTTAACAGCAAATCCTTAAAACTGAGCTCTTAACCACGATGGTAAACTTTGATAAAATCGCCAGTTTTGTAAAATACCTCAAGTGCAGGACACGCAAACGCGCTTGGAAAGACCGTATTCAGCGGCTGGACGAAGCCAAGACATTAAGGTGGTCAGAAGCAAAGGCGTTAACGTGGTCACACCTCAAAGCAAGCAGGGAGTACCTGTTTGAGCCACGTGCTGGTCATACTGCGTCTTGAGTTTGTTCATGTCTTCCTGCAGCTTTGCTTTGCTCATCTGCTCCGCCTCGTATCTTTGCTTCAGTTCTGACAGTTTGCCTTCGTATTCCTGAAAGCAACAGTAACAGCGAGAGATCGATACGTAAGAGCGGGTGTTTCGGTTCTCGATCTGCGGTAGATGGAAAGACGATAGTGTCAACTTTTAATGGCGGTACAGCGGATGCATTAGTGCTTTAATGCTTTGTGCATTCTCACTGCGTGATTTCCAGTAATATTCCATTCGTGATTCAACGCAATGTACTTGTTTGCGAACAGTCCAACAGCTGACACGATAGCTTGCAAACCTTCTTCGCCGCGGTTGGTCGCTGAAGTCGATAAGGGCAGCGTTAAGATTAGGAACTGCTGCCAACGAAGACTGATGCGGAACTCGCGCTACTGCCGCCACACGCGAAATCAAAGTGACCAGTTTTTACCGCCATCGCAAAACTCGCCTTCTGTGCGCAACACTGTTGCCAGAACAGAAGATGAGGCTGAATATGGGGGAGGGGGGTAAAATGCAATCGAGAAAACAGAGCTGTTTTCAGGACCGAAACCAACCTCGTGTTATTGCTTTGGGGATGAATTTGCTTTATTCGCAAGTAAGAGCCCCGTGACCGACGTCACGGCTGCGAAACTTACTTAACTTGCTACAGAAAAAATACGGAACGAACCAGTGTGTCGTTACTTACGAGTTTGATCTGCTCTGCTTGTTCGTCTCTAGCCCGGTCCGCTTCGCTTTCATCTTGCCTGCCTTCGCTTCGGGACTTCTGAACCGGTGACTGGCCTTCCAGCAATGCTGTCAAACAAATGACCCTTCGCTATCACCAAGAAACTGGAAAGACCACATCAAGCAAATTATGTAAGAGTTGCAAATTAGACGTTTGAGATTTGAAGCTGTTGAAAACCACATAAAAGCACACTCCGTGCTAACATGCAAACCACTCGTGTGCCGATCTCGCCGCCACCTTTTTCACCACAAAAAAGACATTTTTGCAATTTTTTGACTGTCGGAAAAACTTCTTCATTAACATTTTTCATTGCTAGCTTCACCACTGGCGCATTAAACTTGGAGACTTTATTGATTTCTTGAACTTTTTTATCTTGTGTGTGAAAATGACGCAAAAGACGCTGGAATCGAATTATAAAAATACGATTCTTCAAATTAAAGTGAAATTAGCCGTTTGGAACAGACCGCGAGTTCGAACTTCAACGCTGTTTCTTCCAAAACGTTAGAAGTTTATTTCAACTACTCACAGAGCGCTGCAAGCTGCCGCAGCACCAAACAAGCGCGCAAACTCCTGATCAAAGGTTGGTGCGGGGCTGTCCCGATGCTAAGTGCCACTAAAAACGGCAAAATCCACAACTCCTGGCTCGCAGGGCCGAAGGATCGAGGAGTTAACAGTGAAACAAAGCAGAACGCACACGGCCAAGCGGGTCTGCTGAGCCCACAAAAATAAAAGGCAAAACAAAGCAAAGGTACGCAAAGCACAAGTTCGATAAAAACCGGTGGTACTTTCCGAGGGAAAAGGAAAATTTGCAACAAACCAAACAAGTCAGTGGTTCCCAAAGTATGGGCCACAGCCCAAAAAGGGTCGCAAAGGGTAAAAAATGGGTCGCGCCGAGGCGATCCAAACCTGGGTCAAAAGCGTAGATTTCTTACAATAAAAAGGAACTTTGCAATTTACTGCCAAAAACCATCCACAGAATCATATTTTTTTTCATGTTAACACACGCTTTTTGAGACTTGGACCACGAGATGTCCATCTAACTCAGATTTGGGTCGCGCTGAAAAAAGTTTGGGAACCTCTGAAACAAGCGAACCAGACGGCGCCAGCATTTAAGCTCTATCACCAAGAAACTAATTCCAAGCAAAACACGTGCACTCCGTGAAGCCGGAGTTTGTGCGTAATAGGAAAAAGAAAGGTACACGGCAAGTGCAATCATTTTGGTATGGTCTGCAGCCCGATGAGCATGAACAGTTAGTAACGTTTCACAAGACATGAAAATACTAACTGGGTTGTCGTTTCGTTTAATTCACTGTTTTAATTTTGTGGACACAAACAATTCTAAACTTAGACAAGCGCTACTTGAAACATAACGAAAAACTAAATAAACAAGATAACTTTCGCGAATAGTTCAGTCGCAACAATCGAATGTTCAGCTTTTCAGCTGAAGGCAAACGATTGTTGTCGGTTAGCTATCGACGGAGGACGCTTTTTATTTGCGAAAGCCATATCTCGCCGACGTTATGTTTCACAACAATAAAAGGCTGATATGGTTTGAAAGGTAATTCAGCAACTAGCCATGTTAAAAACAGCATTCAATACAAACTTTTAAAACGTGTTTGTCACTAAATCGATATACACGCATCGCGTATAAACCTTTGAATAATCCTCCTAACCAGCCTCTTCCACCCGTCCTGTTTAACATTTTCTTCTGCCCTTCTCCGTTCAATTCCATTTCACTTACTAAACTATCAAACGAGTTTGAGGACGAAATGTCTGAATGCTTGAGGAGAATCGCTGCCACGTCACAGGCACGCACGGCCAGGGGTGTCTCGGAAAGAACTCGTGGGGGGTCATTAATAATTAAAACAAACAAGCCTGCAACATTCTACAAGCGCATATGTTAATTTGAATAACTTGCACGATTCGCTTTCAAGATCTCGTCGAGTTAATTACTACCAGAAAAAGTGAAACCTCATGGACAACGAGGATTCCTTAATATTATACTGCGTTGGGCGGGCTGTACAGCAGTGGCTGCAGAGTACAATGCATTATTTATTGGTGACAAGACGCGAGGACGGAAGTGTGTCAATTGCTCGGTTTCAAGAAATGCTATTGATTAAGTGAGAAGCATTCATTCGCAAAAGTAATGGCGCGGGCCAATCTGGATTTTCGCATCTTTGCGGTTTCATTCATTCGCGTGGTTTAAACAAACGCGGTATCGTGAGTGGTTTATGTCGAATTGCGGTAAAATCTGGGAGAGTTTTTGAAATTGTGCAAGACACTGCAGCAGGACTTGGCAGTAACTTTTTTTAAACACATTGAATTTAAGACTTCAGCCTCTCACACAGAACAGGCAGATGGCCGTGAAAGGAAAATCACGCCGCTTACAACAGCTTGTAAATGAATTCACTCAACCCACCGGTGAGACTGCAGCAATTGCAAACTTAGAAAATCTTAAGCACGCGTTGACCTGGTGGTCTTGATGGGGATGCACGTGGTCAGTTGTCGAAAAGAAAGTATTTCTTTTTTAACGGTAACTAGCCGCTAAAAATTCCAGGTTTCATTTTCTATTGCCTTTTTTTCACTAGATATTTCATCCCTGATAGTTGGTTCCAAATGCGATTTCTTTCATGTCTCCGCATTTCACGGCATCACTCAAAGAAAGGTGAACTTTATCACCAAACAACCGGCATTGTGACCTTATCTCACCCTTCAGTCGCCTCATCGCCTTCAAGGCATCTCAAATTTAACAAAAGAGCGTTTAGACAAGAAATACACCTTAATGGATATTGTTATGCAAAGCGTTCTGCTCACATTGTTCGCTTTTAAAGCAACAACAACAAAAAAAACTTGCAGACAAGCACACCAGACATAGTAAGGAAATGACCGTATCGACAGTAAAGCTTTGGTTGGGCTCGTGCATACAAGGGCATGACGTAATGATTTGTTCACTAAAGCGGAGTGTCGCTTTGTCAAAAACCGGTGCTTTAGCAACGAAAGGTTCAAAACGAAAAACGAAGCAACCAATAGGGTGCGTGCAGCATTGCAGCAGCATTTGTCAAAGGAAAGGTGTCCCGGTCCTTTGCAAGACGCAAAACAAGTAACCACGCTTGTGCAGCATGCCCAGCTCGGTCAAAGCGCCCGTCACCACAGCAGCACCGTCACCAACAACACCACATGCCTGATAGCGTACACAGAGAACAGAGCAAATTGCCCGAAATACCGAACCTGCGTTTCCGGTTCCGACATGCGCTGAAAGAAGAAAAGAACAAGTAAATGGGATGGCGTTTACAGACCCTGAAAGCGCTTTCAGAGCAAATAAATGGTTTCCAACACTTCTGTAAACGTTCCAGAAGCAAGCTTAACATTTTCTACTGAAACTCTTCACCCTGCTCGCATTGCGTCAAAACATTCGTTTTTGTGCCCGCTTTTCCTCTGGGGAGAGTCGCGGGGCAGCAGCCATGGGAGGACTCCAAATAATTCACGGTCGCGCCAGAACAAAACGACGTAAAAGCTTTCTGCGTCACTCGTGGCGGGAAGCAGTACCTTTGATCCCGTCTGGCCCAAGTTGGCCAGCAAGCAAACCCCTCAGTTTCTTTATTTCTTCCTGGTATTCACGAAGCAGGGCATCCTTCGGGTCTTCGTTGATGTGAGGTTTGTTCTTGATGTTTTTAGCTCGGTTGGCGTACCTTCAAAATTGATTAAAAATACCATTATTACGAAACCACTGGAATTTTAGTTGCAAAAGGTCAAGACAAAAAAGCGAAGTGCAGGAGGAACACCCAAAGCTGAAACCACTCATGACTAAGCTTTTCTCCTTTACGCGCAATAGAACTAACTGGATGTGTTTTATGTGTAAATATGTTTTAAAATCGTTAGGTTGACACAGTATGTTTAGAGAACAAAAACACTAAAGTAACAAATATTCTCGCAACTTTCAAACGACTACTTCAGTGCAGTCATCCGTAAACACGCGCTCCTTCCAATGACGTCACCACATATTGCGCTTCCAAAGCACAAAGAACATAAACTATTACCAGTTTTTTAAGGAAAATGTTAGGTACCCGGTATGGAGCTGTAGGAACCGAATTTCTCTGATTCTAGGGACCCGAATCAGGTCCCGAAAACACCTTAAAAAACCCTGCCATTACGAAGTCAGAGAATCGCAGGTCGAACCAACAGATCTTCAACAATCTTTCGATGAAGATCGTCGAGACAGGGATCGAAAAGTTGCGTTTTCGGTTCTCGTTGATAACAAAAAGTCATATTTTTGTAAACGTATCCCGATCTCCCAAAAAAATTCGACTTTGATTGTTCGGAGTTACAGCCGCTCAGCGAAGCAGTCAAAGGCGTATGAATTCATTACATGATACACGTTATTCCACAATACATAGCACGGCAACATAAACCAGCAAAGTGAAAGTGTCTTAGGGTTTTTCACTGACTCTAGTGGCGTGCTTCGTTTAGCGGATGACGCACCCAAAGGCAACAGACCAGAGCCACCTATCTAGGAGGCAGACCCACGGCTATGGAACATTCGAGTCAGCTGACATGTTGATGATAATGACCGTCAGG